>Ga0134095_1002306_pt1 | contig 10751 bp, 13 predicted proteins | sample 6_2taG_FD_94449 | JGI IMG/M metagenome (GOLD analysis project Ga0134095, IMG submission 94449) | Switchgrass degrading microbial communities from high solid loading bioreactors in New Hampshire, USA - 6_20_20_110_A2 metaG | ecosystem: Engineered > Bioreactor > Semi-continuous > Anaerobic >... | reverse complement strand
GCGTGTGATTGTCTTTCCACGCGCCTGCCTTTAGAGGGACGATAAACTTTTTCAGGAAACGATTTTCCGGGCTTGTGGGTTTGGCGGTATATAAAAGCCCATCGATCAGTTTTTTCCACGCTTCTTGAGGGGATATTTGGAGCTGATTCCCTGAAGGTGGAGTCGCAGGCTGACCCGTTCCTAAATCGCCCATTTCAATCTGCACAGCAGACTTCGTTTCCGGCTTTTCGGATTTTTCGCTTTCATGTGGTGAAGGCGAAACGATTTCGCTTTCATGAGATGAAAGCGAAAATGCCGACTGTCTGTTGACAACCTGTGGGGCATGAAGGTTATCGTGGCAGTCGGCGCACAGGATGCGTACCTGGTGTTGTTTTTCTTGATCCGCATCTAGCAAGTGCAGTTCCAATCGTTCTTTTCGCCCGCATTCAGAGCAGGCATCGCCCTTTTTTATAAACCGCTTGACAGCTCCTGTCCCGAACGTTGCACGAATGAGTGCTTGCTCGCGTGTACTATTGAGCTGGCACTCGGGGCAGCGGCGAGATCGCCTGCCAGAGGGGGAGAATTCCTGATTACAGCGCGGGCATATTCTTGATGCTAGAGGCCGTGATACTGCTTTTTTCAAGCGGTCTTTATACGCCAGTCTCTCCGAAATGGTGGCGTACTTTTCGGCCCACCTGATGTTTTTGTCCCAGATGTTTGGGATGGTGAGCCGCCAGACAGCAGATGATTCGGACTGTCCGGCAACTCTGTGTCCTTCCAGCAGTCCCTGCTTCATCCAGTATGAGCGACATTCAGAAACTTTTCCCTCGCTCATCATGGTTAAGGTCGCCAGTTGAGTGGTGCTAAGATCGCAAGCCCCCTGTTCTTCAATGACATCATTGACAACGGCCCAGAAAACGTAGTCGAACGGGTCGCGCGCAAGCGCCCACACAATCAACGGAATGTCCGTTGACGCTTTCAGTTTAAGAAGCTGTAGGCTGGCTTGTCCGGCTTTCTGGCTGACCATATCTCTCAGAATTTACGAACACAAATTGAGTTAAAGTGCAGGCAGTAATCCATTCATCCGGGATGCTGGTGGATGTCTAAACTGACACCCGCCCGATGGACATAAGCAGGTGTATCAAAAAATATTGCCTGATAATTGGGATCAGGGGTTTTTATCTTCTGGTGGAGTTAAGCTCTTGCAATCATAATTGAAGAAGCGAACCCCTAAGGTGGTCTGATTATAGGGGCCTTTCAAAGAACTGTCAACCGGGTTTGAGAATTTTTAAGATTGTTGAAATTGAAAGGCAAAAATGTTAACTATAGTTATCATTTGCGAATAGTATATTGCTCATATTGTGTACTCTAGTGTATAATTTCTGTCAACCAGTCAATACAGGCGCAGGATAGGGATCATGGATTTGGAAAGCATAGGACGAACAATCCGGCGCATCAGACAGGCCCGAGGTATGACACAAGATGGGCTGGCAAATGCCGCGCGGTTGTCTCGCAACTACCTGTCACAGATCGAAAGAGGGATGGCAGGCAACTTTTCGCTGGAAACTCTGTTTCGTATAGCCGAGGGGCTGCGCGTTAGTCCAGTGGAAATCATCGGAGGGGAAGGTGCGCAGACAGAAACAGTGATTTCTCCTTCATTGAACTCGTTTGCTCTTAAGGCAAAACTGAACTATGCTCAAGTGGAGTTTCTAGCGCGATTACCATTTCCCGATAACAGGCGACCCAGAACGGTTGCCGAGTGGGAAGCGATTTATACTGCGCTGAAACCTTATATAGAGTAGGGGCGATGTCATAATCCCCGCCAGCTTGCTATCATAGGTGTGTAAGAGTTTGCACATCAATGATCTTCTGCACTCGCTGGCGAAAGGCAGTCAAAATGAACGTTGATTTTTACTACGATCAAATCAAGGACGCGAAACTGGAAGTGCTTGACCTGGGAAATCACGTCAATAGTTTTGCTTTACGAAAGTATCCTGACAGCAAGGAGGTAAATTCCCTGATCCTTTTCACTCCGGTCGGCATCGTCATTACCGGGGAGCTGAGTCCTCATGGGCGGGCTGTTGTGGCACCTGGATATGGGCTGGAATGGTTCTCCAGTGAACTTGATCCTGACGCCCTCGCATTGTCTTTTCTCGATCTCGAATGGGTTTGGTCTAAGGCATTTGCATACTTCAAATCCCTTGTAGATCAATTCGAGGAAGAGCGTCAAACACTGGAAGATGAAGATTGCCCGCCCTCGGGCAGATTTTTGCCTCGAAAGTGGAGAGTGAAGGGACGCGAGATTGTCGGCACTGAAGGGGATGCGCTCAAAGCGTTGCTGACAGTAAAAGAGTTTTTAAAAACCCCGGAAACTCTCTTTGATGCCCTGCCGGTTTATGAAGACTCTCAGACAGGGCTGTGGGTTTGCCCTTAGGACCCGGAGGACGTTTCTCACGGCTATGGGTATCCTGAATCCGCTGTAGGGTGGCTGGCGGCGATCCAGCGCCGGTTTGCTGAACAAATTGCGGGCGTGATGAGTCCTGAGAAAGCATCCAGCTAAAACAAATCGTAAATGCCCCCGGTTGTTTCAAAATAAGCACCATAACGCGTTCTGGCATTGCACACCGTCTCTCTAGTGAGAGGCGGTGTGCGCCTTAAACTCAATGAAACAGGAGTAATTATGCTTCAACAAAAGTGCGGGTGCTCTGGGTATCTATCCAGGAGCGAAACTCGCCAATTCAAGCGGCAGAGAAGTCAGAGAAAATCACACAGAAAAGTCAATAAAGTAGATGTCTATAATAAGGCGAAGTTCGAGGTAGCTATCTACTTTGACTGTGGCCGGGAGACGATTAAGATCGATGATGTTTCCCGGAAGCACCAGATAAACGAAAAAGAAGTGCTGAAAGCGTTCATGCGCCTCGAACGCGAGGGAGTTTTATCTCGCCAGATTTTGAAAATCAAAGAAGGGCCAAATGTGTGGGTCGTTGACCGGTATAAAATCGTGAAACGCCCGCGCTTTGACCTTTCTGAAATCGAAGATTTTGCTCAAATTTTGTGATTGTTCGTTTTCTTTAGTAGACTGGCAATAAACCCCGGCGACCTCTTTTCCTGTTCAAGGATTTCTACCAGCACGTCACCATGACAGGCCTTCGGGTGGCACAAGCAGGCGATTGTTTTTCCTTCCAGTATGGGGAGGTTCTTTAGAATCCATGCCCGTTGCCGCTGAAGCACATTCTGGAAATCTTCTCCCAACAGCCACGCCCGATAGTTGTTTACTGCCTCCTCGCGAGATTCAACAATCCGGTCGGTAACTTTGCTGGTGCGGTGTGTCCAGGGATTTCCCCAATTAGTAGGACGGCCAATATATTCGTCATATTTTTCTTTTTTACAGTGTACTACGCGGGTCATTTGAACTCCTCTTGAAAATGTATAAATATTATAGGATTGAGAATTTCACCCCCCACCGGGCTAACAGCTATCATATAAATATCGGTTGTTTTTTTGAACTTGTAGGACTGCAACTCTATGAGAAGGATTGAAAATCGAATTGTTGTGCAGACCCGACAGGGGTTGAAGATTTTTGACCGAACATCGAAGGTCAGGCCAAAATACCGCTGATTTCCTTACAGCATTCTGCGCCGCCGGATTGAGGATTTGTTGGTATCCTATTTCCAGCAGGGGGCAGACTGGTAACCGTTGAAAGCGTTTCATTTGAGTTGAACGCCCGGAGGGGGGATGTGATCAAAGTGTTCTTGGAGTTGAACCGCAAGGGCATTCATTCTGTCTCAAAAGAAAAGGAATTTCGCCCATGATGCCAACCGAAACCCATTCTTTGTCGGCGGGGAAAGTGGATGGGCGGCAAACTTATACGAGATTTTAAAAACCCCCAAAGAATAAAAATCCAGGCTTGCGGTTTTGGTATTGTATCGATATTTCACCGTCTCTTGATTGAAAGTAATGATTCTAATTGGGGCAGGTGAAATATGGTATGTTCTGGCAAAACAAAAAAAGCGAATAATATGGCGAAAAACAACGGATCGGTTGCCTGCAATCAGCCGGAAAAAGTGAAAATTCACCAGGAGAGTGCTGGAGTTGATGATCTGTTCGGTGATCTGGTTTATGTATACTCCCGCAAGCAGGCGTTAGAAGATGGCATTCAGGTGGATGCCAATACCGGAGATCTGGGAGAGGTGACCCGTCAGCATTTTAAATATCCGGTCTACATGACGAAATCTGTCTATGACCTGATGCAAAGGGCTGTTAACAACAAGCGGTGGGGCAACGATCTAAAAGGTGTCTGGCACGACATTCTCTCTATGTCGAGGTTCCCTGTCCGAAGATGGCATACCCCAGAAGGGTTTGAACAGGTTGAGTTCAGGGTAATCATCCGGGGTGCGGGGCGTAAAAGCATTTACAATCTGATTGCTACGGTCGGCCCTACGGATTTTGATGATCCATCGCCCTGTGTTACTTTCCAGCTACCGGGTGAGGACTGACCTGATTATCAAAAGTTTACCCCACGTCTATGGACGTGGGGTTTGTTATTTAATCAGCGAGTGTCTGCGCTATGAGGGGTAACCCTAATCATTGTTCTCCATTAACTTCCGGTTTATAAGCCACACTTGCATTGCTTTTTCTATGTCCACTTCCGGGATAGATTTATCGTGGGCGATACCCTCGTGGATGACCTTTTCCAAACCAAGACGGTTTTTGATTGAGTGAGTAAGGGTCTTACTCAAAAGGTGATTGACATTCATGTCAAAAAAGTGGAGAGGAATTTCTTCCTGGTCAGCCAGCATTAGAAGATTTTCGCGACTGACAGGTTCGCTGATGATTGCAACGGTTTCGAACTGGTAGGGGTTGTCCAGTAAGTATTCAACTTCAATTTGATCATCCCTGCCGGGCCGGATTACCCGGTCTGCCCGCAGTGGAAAGGGATAAGTAGGCTGGTCAAAAATTTCAAGCAAAAGGTGGACAATAGAACCGTAGTGAGTTTTATACAAGGTAGGGGTGAGAAGTATCGGAATATTTCCCTGAAACCCCTTTACATCCTCCGGTTCAGTACGCAGTACAAATGATGCATAGTGGTTAACCTGCATAAGTACGCAGTAATGACCGGAGTTTTGGGCAAAATAATTGCGGATCGGCTGGAAGTTAATTTTTAGCCTCCCAAGATAATTTTATTATAATTATTATATCACAATTTCATTTCGCTTTTTTGAGATTAATAAAAAATGCAGTAAAAAATTCCAATTCTTGACTGGTTTTTGATAATTGTGCATCACTCGCGATCAAATTCGATCACAAGTAGTTGATCTCTTACCTCGGACAGGTTGGCATTTTCGGCAAGTTTTCCTCGGGCGAGCTGGAGATCGAAAACCTCAGAAATGCCGCATCTACAGGTATGTCTGGTAGATTGCCGTTTGGATCATGCTTCAAATTTGGAAAAAGCGCCTGAACCGCCTGGCGTTTGGACTCTACTAAGGCGTGGTGATCGGAATGATCCCCCGAATTAAGTTAAGCCTGTTCCAGGAATTGTTCCGGGATCGTCAGGAGCAACAACCCGTTATCGTTGGTCGGAACATCAAAAAAATTTTTTCTGGCTTCCGGTTGCAGGGCGGCGACCCAATCCCATGCGACAGCGGTCTCCAATGGCGAATAAAAAGTTCTGCGGCGTTTACTATGATTTCGAAGTGTTGGCTCTACAGGTAAAAATGCGGATCGGGGCTGGTTGATGGCTTTGTAATAAGCGTCTTGTAGTTGGAAGTATGTACGTCGATTTTCATCCTCAGATAAATATTCTTTCCTGACGAAGGCGGGTTCGATCAGATTAGCAACAATAGAGCGAAGATAGCGCACGTTTTCCCGCGCCTTATTTATATCAACCTTGCTATCCTCGCTTTCTGCATCCAGCGGCATTCTAGGCCCAGCATTGCCATGACCATAACGTCTCGAAACGTATTCATAAAGTTCAACCGGGTTTCATTTGCCCTTATCGAACATCAGTGTTTTCAAATCGGGACGAAAGTGAGCAAAAGGACTTAAAGAAGAACGGTCGTCTTTCAGACCGTCTTTTGAAATTTTGCTGCCTTCGTTATAGTGGAGGCATCGTTTTAGTTTATTGATTTCGTTCTGGCAAACCATAACCCTACCTGAATGTTGTGAGGTTATTCCGTAGACGTACTCGGGCAAAAATAAACCTTATTTTGCACAGCTCTCGAAGACCATATCTATCGATTGATCTGGATTACGAGCAGTATTTCTAAACAGTCACCCCAGCGAAAAGTGTTGATACCCAACATAAGAACCGTCTCATTACCGGAGACGGTTCTTATTACCAAAATTCAATTTGATTCGGTGACCTTTTCCGGTTATTCGCAGTATTTCGAATTACGGACGACGATCCAATAGCAGTGACTTTTACGCAAATGCTTCTGGTTCTGCCATTTGCTCGATTTGAGCTTCCCTGCATTCGGGTCGGCTTTGATCAGCATATCACAGGGGGTCATACCAGCTTCCTGCGCGGCCAGCACCAGGGCCACCTGTTGCCACTGGTAACGATGGTTGTGTACCAGATCGGCGATTTTCGCCAGCACGATTCCTTTGGGCTTCAGGACACGGCGTGCTTCCAGAAAAAAGGGGTAAAACAATGAAACCACATTGTCCCCATCTCGGCCCATATCCGTAAGTCCGTACCTGTCCCACCACATTTTCGAACTTTTTCGGCTTCCTGCCGCGTTGGGGAGATGCGGCGGGTCAAAAACCACAATATCAAAAGTCTCGCTTTTGAAGGGCAGGGCAGTAAAGTCTCCAACGGTGTCTATCTTGGGAAGCAAACGTAAATCCATCCTGATGTTGGGCTGATAATCGCATTTTTTCCACATGCCCCCCTTGTTGAAGGTACAGTCCAGAATAAACGGGTTTTCTACTCTGGAGTGTAAGGGAATCAATAATGAAAGCGCAGCGTGATCTCGCCCGAGAAGTACAATACCGTTACCAGAATAAGAATTGCTTTTCATAAAAACCAGTAAATAAAAATATTTCTGGTTTTATGATAGCAATCTGTTTTTTTTAGTGTTTATATCAATTTATATTTGGGATAATAATTATATACACGATTGGCGATATTCCCCTAGAATTATATTTGAAAAATCTGTTGTCGTCTCGTCTCTCCCAGGAGTGAACATACCTTTGAATCGGAGACCTGGGTTTGATGAGACTTTTTTATCGGGAGGATTTGACTGAAATTTACTGCGGCGATGTACTTGATGTTTTGACAAGCCTGCCAGGAGAATCGGTTGATCTGATCGCCTTTTCACCCCCTTATAACGTTCGTATTCGCTATGATGGCTGTTCAGATGAAATGCCCTGGAATGCTTATTACGAGTTTATGACCAGGGTCATTCGCGAGTGTTATCGCATCCTGTTCAAAGGTGGGACAATTGCGATCAATATCCCATCTGTTGTAAGCTACCAGCACGATCACCAATATAATCATACCTGGGCCGATTACGACGGCCAGTACAAGACCCACCGGGTTCACGAGAAAGTGGTCGGTCGGGGACGGATGGAACCCATTGGTTTCAGGTTGTTCAACATCCTGCAGTCTATCGACCCGCACCTGAGAGAACCAATCGTATGGGTAAAGGGGGAAAGCCCGGAAAAAAGCGTCTCCATCAACTTCCAGATGGGGAGTGACAGCAACCCCCATCTGCGCTCGACCTATAAACTGATCCTGCTGGGCTCAAAAGAACGCTGGTATCATCGCGGCGGGACAGGGAGACGCGGCGGTGGGGCCGTACCGTTCGAGGATTACACCAAAGACGTGTGGTTTATCCCCCCCGCAAGACGGCGCAACCACCCTGCCCCCTGGCCGAAAGAAATCCCATCGCGCTTGATAAAACTTTTCGTCCACGCCTCAAATGGGGTAGTTTTAGACCCCTTTATGGGGTGTGGGACGACCCTGGAGGCAGCCAGGGAGTTCGGACTGAAAAATATCGGCATCGACATCAGCCCGGCCTACTGCGAGATCGCATCTGAAATGTGCAAAGAATATAATTCGAAAGGAAAATAGGATAATAAATAAAAATCAAATAAATAAAAAATTTCCTATTGACAATTAAAAAATATTTGGTATAATAAATAAGGATACTATGACACTTCTACAGTTACAGACAGAAACTTTCTTTCCGGGTTAAGAAAGGATTTTTTCAAAGGTCTAGTATCCACAACTTTTCAAAAAGGACTGGAACTCGAAATGGTTATCGCTTCTTTATCCCTGTATTGCTTGCTTGTAACACCGACCGTGAGGTTCGGCTGTTTCTGCTTGCCTGACCAGGGATAAAGATAACAGCCAGCAGAGTAAGGTCTTATTCCGAACCGCACGGTCAAAGCGAAAGCACCGGGCGGTTTTTGTTTTTAGTACAGATACGGGTTAGAACTTTACCAATCGAATAATCACAAATTGCCGAGCTGGTGGAACAGGCAGACACGCTACGTTCAGGGCGTAGTGGCCGAAAGGTCGTGTGGGTTCAAATCCCGCGCTCGGCACTCCTGCCGAAGTGGTGGAACGGGCAGACACAGGAGTCTTAAAAACTCCCGCTATACTGATAGCGTGTGGGTTCAAATCCCACCTTCGGCACTCATGGGCGCAATGAAACTGTCGGCTAGTTTCCCCGCTCTGTAAAAGCGGTGTCCTTTCGGACTTCCCAGGTTCGACTCCTGGTGCGCCCACACGATGCCGGGATGACGGAACAGGTAGACGTACCAACCTCAAAAGTTGGCGAGCAAACGCTCGTAGGGGTTCAAATCCCCTTCCCGGCACAGAATTGATTTTGTGCCGTCGAAAGGATTCATCTATGTCCTAAACAATTCGCCTTCAATACAATGGAACGCCCGCTGAAGTTCCTGCCCATGCGGATGGTAGCGTGGTGGTTGCCAACCCGGAAGGCGGGGAGGCGGGACAATCGAAGCCGTTAATAGCATAACCTACAACTACCGACCGTTCTTTTACGAACATCTCGATCACCAAAATTGAGAGGTGAGATGCAGTCTCACCATTCTGCAAGCGTGGCGGGGCAACCCCGTGCTGGTTCAACCAGCCGCTTGCACTATGATGCCGGGTTGATGGAACTGGAAGACATACCAGGCTGAGAACCTGGGGGGCGTGACCAATCGCCCGTGGCGGTTCAAATCCGCCATCCGGCACTAACACGGAGGAGCGGCGCAGATGGCGAGGCGCGCCGGTCTGTAAAACCGGTCCCTTCGGGGTGAGTGGGTTCGAATCCCACATCCTCCACTCGAACTATGGTGGCGAATCAGAACAACCCATCACGGTTACTCTGCCAGGATGCCGGAACTGGTAGACGGGCCACGCTTAGAACGTGGAGCCCTCAGGGCGTCAGGGTTCGATTCCCTGTCCTGGCACACAAATGGGCAGATACCCAAGCGGTTCAAGGGGACTGACTGCAAATCAGTTGGCGAAAGCCGTCGCCGGTTCGAATCCGGCTCTGCCCTCTGGAAAAACCATCCTGCCGGAACTGGTAGGGTGGTTTTAGTTCAAGATGCGTGGTATCAATCCTGATCTCGATGGTAGGACATCCTGGGACAACGGTGGGGTGACTGCTTGCAGATTGGCCGTAAAAGCTAGATATGTATGAGTGCAAATTCAACCGTCCACGAACTCATTTTTGCCGAAGTGTTGGAACTGGCAGACAAGCATGGTTGAGGGCCATGTGCCCGCAAAGGGCGTGCGGGTTCAAATCCCGCCTTCGGCACTCTACTATATCCTTACTCCGTTGCCGTTCAATCAAAACAGCCCCGGTTGTGTAATCCGGGGCTGTTCCTTTATTCCTTGCCTAACTCTGGTAGATCGCCGGTTGTTTCAAATGCCTGCCAGGAACAATGAGTAGATAGATCGCATCCGATAAATGTCTCTCCGAAATCCCCCCGATCCTTATGCCGGTCTGTGAGATTCAGTTCATCACCGTTCGCCCAGAAATACGCTCGCAAAACGAGATTTCCTATTTGTGTTTCCCAGAACTCCTTAGGTATGCTGTAACCTGCCATACCCGGTCTAGCGAACATCAGCTCGCATACTTTCTGAACGCTGTCCTGAACTTCCACAACCATGTCATTCGTCATCCGGCCCTTAGCGGCCTGTGCTAATCTTCGCAGGGTAATGCCCAGGGGTTGTTCGTACAGATTGTAAAGCGATTACCCGTAATTGGTTGTGCGAGCGTGATAAGCATAGGGCGCAAAATCAATCTTTCAATTACAATTTGTAAGGTGCGTCATTCCGGGAGATGCGATGAGAATACCTGTGGCAGGCCCAGATTTAGAAAGCATTCTTCGCGGTGCAGAAATACTCAGCAAACACTGGATCAAGAACGAAAGGACAACCCTGTACTTGACCAGCGATGGCAAGTATTGCTGTGTGGTTGAGTCAACCGGATTATCAACTGCTCAAGGTATTGTAATGTTCACCGCGATGCTGGATGAAGAACCCCCACAAAGCCTCCCGTTTCTGGACGAATATGCGGACGCCCCGCTGGAATGTGATGGCCTGACGCGGGTTGCTCATAAGCGCCTGATTGATCGGGGAATCCCCCACCGCTTCATGGTCGGTCGTATTGACAGCGATTTCGGCAGGGGCTATCACGGCATCCATTACTGGATTCAGCTTATGAACGGCCTGGTGTGGGACTTTGCCCTGCCGCAGTGGTTTGGGGAAGCGGATGTTCTTCCGCGCGGGGTGTTTGCACCCGAAGAGT
>Ga0134095_1002296_pt1 | contig 10803 bp, 16 predicted proteins | sample 6_2taG_FD_94449 | JGI IMG/M metagenome (GOLD analysis project Ga0134095, IMG submission 94449) | Switchgrass degrading microbial communities from high solid loading bioreactors in New Hampshire, USA - 6_20_20_110_A2 metaG | ecosystem: Engineered > Bioreactor > Semi-continuous > Anaerobic >... | reverse complement strand
CTCGCAATACATCCTTGACCACTGAGCATACCGTTCAGGGACCAGGTTTACCAACGGCCTCGCCCATGCCGGCAAATGAATGGCAGCAAGCTATAGAAATAAAGACAGCCGGAACCAGAGAGGATTCCGGCTGCTCAGCCATATGGCTTACATGCTTATTTTGTTGTTCGACCCGGCCCATCCTTAATCAATGATCTGTTTGCTCAGTTTCCTCATCTCAAGACCTTTCGCATCGAGGATCTTCTGAATCCTTTCCTGCTCGTGGGAACGCCTGATCTTCAGCGTGGTGGTCTTGATCAAATCCTGTTTGGAAAGCACAAAGTAGCGGATGATCTTGTACTTGGGAAGGGTATTGTTGATCTTCCGGATTTCAGCGTCCATCATCTCTCCAATGGCCTCAATGGAAGGATTGCCGTTGCTTTTAAAATACTCCTCATCCAGCACCAGTTTGGCGCAGACCTGGATATCCCCGTCCTTGGCCCTGTAGCCCCAGGCAAAGGATTCCCTGACCCCCGGAATACGGTTCAGCAGCATCTCATATTCCTCGGGAAACGCCTTCTTGCCGTTGGTGAAAACGATCATGGATTTGACGCGGCCGGTAATGGTGAGCAGGCCTTTTTCGTCAGCAAAACCCAGGTCGCCGGTTCTGAACCATCCGTCCTGCGTGAATGCGCTTTCGGTTTCTTCCGGCGCCTCATAGTATCCCAGCATCACATTTTCACCCCGGACCAGAATCTCACCCATGCCGTTTTCGTCGGGTGAGTCGATGGTCACCTCCACATCCGTAATAGGATAGCCTATGGTTCCCGGAACATTGACGAACTCGGTGGATGTTGAAACCACGGGAGAGGTTTCAGTCAGCCCGTAGCCTTGCAGGAAGGTGATACCCAGATCCTCGTAGCCTCTGATGATTTCGCTGGGAATGGGCGCTGCTCCCGAAACAACCATGCGAAGCCTTGGGCCCAGTTTTTCAAGGATGGATCGGAACAGGACCCGCCGTACATCAATGCCCACCTTTCTCAGGAGACGGGACACCCTTGTCATGGCCTTGACCAGTCCCTCCTTTCCCGCCTTCCTGATACCATCCTGTAAACGGGCATAGATGGCTTCAAAAATAGCGGGAACAGCAACCATCACGGATACGCCGAATTCCCTGATATTGTCCGCGATATACTTGATGCCCTGACAATAGGCAATGCATACGCCCATATGCATCATGAACATCAGGCCTACCGTATTCTCGAAGGTATGGTGCAGCGGGAGCAAGGACAGATGAACATCGTCCGGATACAGCTTGAACACGCCCGATATGGAGGTCACATTTGCCGCGATATTGGCATGGGAAAGCATAACCCCCTTGGACATGCTGGTGGTTCCTGATGTGAATAGCAGGATGGACATGGCGTTTCGGTCTATCTCGGCATCGACAAAGGAACGGTTCCCCTGGGCCAGCAGGAGTTGTCCTTCCTCAAGCAGCCTGGGCAGGGTTGTAAAACGGGCATCAGTCTCATCGGATGCGATATCATCCATGCAGATGTACAGTTTCAACTGGTCATTGGCTGCAGCAATCTCGCGCATCATGTCGTGGTAAGTCCGGCTGTAGAAAATTGCTTCCACCTTGCCGCGCTTTACCAGGTTCTCGATCTCTTCCTTCGGCAGGTATTTATCCAGCGGTACACCAATCCCAGTGCCGTTGATGATGGCAAAGTAGCAGAGCCCCCATTCATAGCGGTTTTCGCTGATGATGGCAAGGCGTTTGCCTTTGAATCCTCTGGCAATCAGGGCGGTTCCCAGCCTGTCGATCTCCTGATCCAACTCAACATAGGTTTTTTCCACGATTTTGCCTTGTGTATTCTTGAACTTGAAACCTGTCCTGTTTCCGTATTCCCTGGCGCAGTTCTTTACCAGTTGCTTCAGGTCGCTGACCGGTTTGGGCTGGTAATGACCCACGCCCCTGATAATGCGCCTGCCATTCTGGGTGTATTCGGTCACATAGTTTTTCATAGCGCTCCCCCACTTCGCCATAAAATTATTACCATACTTATATGATAAGATATTATTACTTGGTCATAATTATACGCGAATTTCAGAAAAAAGTAAAGCGCCGGGCGTAAATACGCATCAGCGCTTTCTTTTCATCCTTTATACGCGAAGTTACCCATCCAGCAGGAACTGGTTCTCCTTCAGCCATTGCCTTTGAACCCGATAATCGGGCATTATGCTTTCCACAAGCAACCAAAAGTTTTTCGAATGGTTCTTGTGAACCACATGACAAAGCTCATGGACGATCACATAATCGACAGCCTCCGGAGCGGCGCGAATCAACCGCCAGGTGAAGTTCAGCGAGTCCTTCGAACTGCAGGAGCCCCATCGCCTGCGCGCCGAGGTTATCCTGAAGGCCCGGTAACCGATTCCCGTTCGGGCAGAATATGCCTTCAGCCGCTCTGAGATATATTCCCGCGCCCTTTTCCTGTACCAGCCCTCCAGGCAGGTCAGGGATTCACCCATAAGCTTTTTTGGAAACAGCATCATGCCGTTACCGAGGTGAAAGCCATCCCCATCCCAGCTCCGCAATTCATACGTTTTTCCCAGGAAATAGATGCATTCTCCTTCCCGGAATACGCTTGGCAAGGCAATCTTCCTTCTCTCAAGCGCCCGTTTCCTGTGCTTCTCGATCCACGCCCTGTTGTCCTCAACGAACTGATGAATCCATTTCAGGGACATCCTGTATGGCGCCCGTACGATGAGCCTGCCATCCGGAGATATGCTTAACTGGACGGTTCTTCGTTTTGAGCGTATGATTTCGTCGATGACGATTGGGTCATCAGTGTTTTTCGGGGATGATTTCCAGCCAGTACCCATCCGGATCCTCGATGAAGTAGATTCCCATGGCTTCATTCTCATAGCATATGCAGCCCATCTCCTGGTGAAGCGCATGCGCCTTTTCAAAATCATCGGTAACAAAGGCAATGTGGGATTCGTTATCGCCCAGGTCATAGGGACCTTCCTTATCCCTGAGCCAGGTCAGTTCGATCTGGAAGGTGTTGGTATCATCAGCCAGGAAAACAAGGATGAAGCTGCCGTCTTCAGCCTCCTTACGCCTGACTTCATGAAGCCCCAGCGCCTTCTGGTAAAAGTCTACAGAACGATTGATGTCCGTGACATTAATGTTGGCATGTACAATCCTGAATTTCATAACGACTCCTCCCGTCGTCCATAAATTTTAACGATAAGGCAATTATAGCTTACTTCAGCTTTTCGGGCAATTCAAGGTAAATATGCGCAGGATGCATTGATTGGATGATTGAATATCACACAGGGTTCTCATATAATAAAATTGTCGAAATTCATTGTATGTCATAAAAGCCGTAATACGGCCATCAATCAGGATCGGGAGAAAAACCATGGCTAAGCTCTATTTCAGATACGCGGTGATGAACGCCGGCAAATCCACCCAGCTCCTTCAGATAGCCTACGATTATGAGAAGAATAACGGCAGGAAGATCCTCTGCCTGAAACCCCATATCGATACCAAGGAAGGCGATTATATTGTCAGCCGGCTTGAAAACGGCGAAATCAGGAGAAAATGCGATTTTCTCGTTCTTCCCCATAAGGACTGGCTGTATAACCGGCTTTCGGTCGAAGCCGGGCAGTCTGCCTCGCCGAGCATCGTCCTTATTGACGAAGCGCAGTTCTTAAGCCGTGATAATGTATGGGATCTGGCACGTTTTGTGACCGATTTCAACATCCCTGTCATCTGTTTCGGCCTGAAAGTGGATGCCTTTGGCAATCCCTTTGAAGGCAGCACTCACCTGTTCGCTTTGGCACAGGATGTGGAGGAAGTCACAACACGAGCCATTTGCCGTGTCAGTGATAAACCGAAAAAGGCCACCATGAACCTGCGCCTGGTCAACGGCGTTCCCGTATTCGAGGGGGATCAGGTGGCCATCGAAAACAACCAGGACATCAAATACCTGCCCGTTTGCCTGGATGTCTACATGAAGCTCAAGTACGGCAAAATGACATTGAAAAAGAATGGACGTTATTCAATATCCGTAGATGAGCCATAGTGCATGAGATCATCCAGCGCCTCGTTCCGCACGCCGTCCCGGTTCATTTCGGCAGCGTCGAGCACCTGTTCTTCAGCAGGTCTTCGCTTCATGGTCTGTTCCTTGGTGCTGATGATCTCTTCATCTTCTTTCCTGGCGCAGTCGATGCAAAGGCGTGCCTGCGGAAGCAATTCCAGCCGCCTTCTGTCGATTTCCTTGCCGCAGTTTTCACAAAGGCCATAGGTTCCTTCTTCTATTTTCCTTTCGGCGCGTTCGATGTTTTTCACCTCTTCCATCTGAAGTTTTTTCAAGGCCATGTAATGTTCTATATCAAAAAGCTCCGACGCAATTTCGGCCGGATGGTTGTCATAGCCCGACAGTTCGTCCAGGTGGAAACTGTCATACTCCCCCATGCGTAATCCTTCCATGTCTTCGATGATTTCTTCCCGGTTTTCCCGGTGCTGATCCAGCAGGAATTTATAATGGCGCATTTTATCCTTTCTCATCTGGCTCACCTGTCTCCGTCAAAATTTTCTCGCATCGAATCCCGAACACCATTAATATCTCTCAAAAGGATGATGTTATGCCTGGAATAAAAAAAGCGCATCCGTTATATGGTTGCGCTTGAGATCAATCAATCGGAATATTCCTTTCACAGGTTGCCGTCGCCTGCGCTTTTTGATTTCTTGCCGAATCAATCCGGAGAAACGTTTCCGTATATTTGCCGGCATAAATTATGGCTGTGCGTTGAAACCTTTATGTGGGCTAAAAACCGAATGAGCATTTTTGGAAAATATCCAAAACGTTCTACTCATAGTTTCATCCATTCCAACAATAATAAGTGGTGAGGAGGTGAAACAATGGCTACTAACAGCAAGAGCAGAACTCAGTTCCAGAACATGAAGTATGAGATTGCCAACCAGCTCGGTATTAACCTGAAGCAGGGCTACAACGGCGACATCACAGCCCGTCAGGCTGGTACCATTGGTGGTAATATTGTTAAGAAGGTATTCCAGTCCTACACCGGTAACCAGTATCCACAGGTAGACGTAACCAACCAGAATCAGTAATATTCAAACCCAAACCAGTCTTCTAAACAGCAGGGCGTAACGTCCTGCTGTTTCTTGTATATACCTTTGGACATGCGTAGATGCATCACACCGCTTGTGCGATTGCCGATTTATTGCTTTAACCTTTCCAATATTTCGATCAGCTCGCGCCATTCATGGATATGCAAATGCTCGCAGGTCGGGCGAAGCCCCTTGTATTTCCTGGTCCAGGGGTTCTCAAGGGTCAGATCCTCATACCAGACGGGAAAGATGCCTGCGCCTGCCGCACCCTCGATATCAGCAACCACATTATCACCGCAAAACCACACCTCGGACGCATCAAGTCCGGCTCTGCGGAGCGCCAGTTCAAAAAGCAAGGGGTTGGGTTTTCGGAACCCATAATCGCTGGAAGCGATGACGAATTCGAACCTGTTGTTTGGAAGAAGGCGGTTGATGCGTTCTGTCAGAACCTTGCCGGAGAAGCTGATATTGCTGATGACCGCGCTGCGAATGCCCTGCGCGTTGATGTAATCCAGCATGATATCGGCCTGCGGCATAACATCGCCATAGGAAGTATGCTCCCAGAAGATCCTTTCGGCTTCTTCCATGGATATGGACAGCTCTATCCCGAGATATTCATTGAGCATCTTCCTCAATTGCCATTCCGAAAGTTCAAAGCCCATATCCCTTGCGGCGCGGGCTTCTTCATAAAGCTTGGATGAAAACGCATGGATTTCTCCGGGAGAAAGGTTGTTCCTGTTTACGGTAATATACCGGTAAAGCGCCTCTTCACCGCGCAAGGTGCTGAAACCCGGCTCATGGAGCAGGGTGTGCCCGTAATCAAACAATATCATTTTCGGAAAAACCATCTTGTACCTCCCGTTTATCATCCTGTTCTTTGTTGCCGACTTCCCACCTGTACCTCAGCTTTACTCTGGCTTTTTCCGGGTAATAGGGACAGTACGGCGAGGATTCCGTAATCCTTTCGATACCTAGAAATTCTGCACCCAATGCCTCAATGTTCTTCCTGGAAGCCACATTATCCGTATCACAGGTAATATAGACAGGATTCATCCCAAGATATCTCAATACAGGAACCAACAGCCTGCAGCTCCGGCTGGAGTAATGGTTCCCGCGGTATTTTTCATATACGGTATACCCGATGTTGCCCCTGTAACGGATGATGTTTTCCGTATACCCGGCCTTTATATTGATTCGGCCCATTTTCTTCCCCGGTACATGCATGGTTCATGGTAAAATGGTAGGCCACAACATCCGTATCAGGCGGAGTCACCCCTTCTTTTCCGGCGAATGTCAGGGATAAATCATGGTCAACCAGCAAAAGGTTATCAAAAAACGCTTTTTCACTTTCTTCTGAACGCATATGGCTCTTTTCGTACAACGAAACCTTTCTGTTTATGTTCCGATTCACATCTAGGGTATGGCTGGTATCAGAAAGCATTCCACAGGAAAACAAAAAGCACGACAATTCCCCATGCATTGCCCGTGAACGCTTTCACCATAAGCATACCATAGATGAGCATAAAAATCGTTGCCGTTTCAATAATGTTTTCCGGCGTGACACCTATGGCGCCGTGAATCAGTATGCACGCTACGGCGCAAACGATTGCACCCCAGTTCAGCCATCGGTTCCTGCTCGGATACCGCATGTTGATTTTATCGCTGATGACCGCATAATTGAATCCTTCGAAGAAACCCCATACAACTGCGATGATTATCATGCCGATCACATTGACCGGAAAGCCTCCGGCCAGGACATCCCGCGTCATCCATACCGCCTGGAAGGGCAGGTATCCTTTGAAGGAGCCCGTAAGGATAAGAAACAGGATATGAGGAATACCCATCAACAATGAGAAAACAATGGCTTTGAGTGCGCCTTCCTTTTTAAGTCCATAACTTCTGAAGCCTTCCTTCCGTAACAGCATAACGGTTGTCATGCCCAGGCCGGCCACGCCAAATTCAAAACCGGCCATGACCAGGGTACGGATCAGAACATGAACTTCCGGGTTCTTTGCGAAGGCGCTGATCGGGGCCTGAAAAGCCATATAGATCATCAGCACCAGAACCGTTATGGCAATGATTATGTATAAGTCAATATCCGCCTTTTTCTGTTCGATGGTCAGTGTTTTTTTTGCCATCTCATTTTCACCTGCGGTTAGCATCGTATACAATACAGTGCATTTTGCATGCACATCCTGGTTTCTCCATATCCAAATGAGCCAATCCATGTTTTATAATAAGCTGATTCATTCATAATTTCCTGGCCCTGATCACAAAGGTCACAGGCAACATGCTTGCTTTTTCTGAAAAAGCGCTGTCAGCATGCGTTTTCAGGCATTCATCATCGGATTCTTCCACCATCCGCTCAATGATGAACCCGGTTTTGGCCAGTGCGTTGATATAGGTAGAGAGCATCCGATCGGACATCATGAACGTGCCTTCGTCCAAGGATACCGAATACCAGGATTCATCAAAATAGCTTTTTTTGAAAACATACATACCGTTTTCTGCCGCAACACATTTATGGATGGGATGGGACCAGCTGAAAACAAAAATACCGTCCTTCTTGAGATAAGAAGCAATCCGTCTGAAGGTACCCTCCAGATCGGTGGTCCAGCCTATGGCATAGACTGAGTAAACAATGTCGAAATAATCCTTCGGAATACCGCATTCTTCTTCCATGGGCGCACAGATGAGCCTTGCCGACAACCCGCAGGCTTTCAGATGGCGTGCCGCTTTCTCAAGCTGTTCCTCCGAAATGTCAAGAGCCCATAATTCCGAAGCCTTGCGTTCACCCATATATTGGAGGGATTGGCCGGTCCCGCAGCCTATTTCCAATACCTTTTTCCCTGAAACATCGCCGAGAAGTTTGCACTTTTCTTCAGTAACAAACGCGCCATAATGGGGCAGCGAAATAACGCCAAGAAAATCAGTACCTGCGGTATTCCAAAAAGATCGGTTGGCCTGATAAACTGCGTCCCTGTCCATATTGGCAGCCGTCGCAGAACCGCATTCACCTGAACCTATGATATTGATCCTGTTTTGATGTACCTTGTCCATGCTAACACCTCCCTATAGTATTCTTTCCAGGTATTAGCCACATATTGTTGTCCAGGGTATTATCCAAGATACTTTGCTCCGCTTTCCATGCGCCTTTCTTTCAGTCTGATACAAGTATACATCATGATTGCTTAAATGAACCCAGACTTTCCAATTTACCACAATACCACCGCAACCCGCAGTTATCATCTGCCGTTCTCATGATGGCGGAAGTATTTATACCCAAGCATGCACACAGGCAGGAAATAAGCGCACCATATCTCCAGCACAACCGTACCGATCATGCTGTCGGTACCCCGTGTAAAGATGGGGAACAACGGCACAATCAGGCATGAGAAAAAGAACACCCCGTGTATCCTGAGCAGCCATTTGAAAATCGTGTCGCTTTTGCTTTGTGGACGTACAGCAAACGAAACCAGAAAGGTTGAAAGGCTCATGAAAGCATAGCCCAGAAGATCATAGTTGAAAAACAGGCTGCCTGTATAGCCAAAGCTGATAATGGACAATGCCTCGGTACTTAAGGTGCCGTTCAGCCTGACTGTCGTGCATTCGGCATAATATACCAGGAAGATGATGGTGGCATAAATTGCCGCGAAAATAATGCCTGCCATACCTGCCGCTCTGTACTCTTCATTGCTGTTCAATGCATATATGGCACACATAAAGAGAACAAAGCCGATAGCAATAAAGATGCTGGAAAAACAGCTGGCAAATATCGACGGATAAAACAGAGCGACAATCATGGATACGGCAAAAGCCAACACGGCAAGACCCGTAACCAGGGCTCCGATTTTCCCGACCAATCGGTTCATATGCTCATCCCCCTGACGCCTTTGCATAAACTTCAATATCGTTTCCCTCGGAATCAGTAAACTCAAAAACCATATTGTCCCCAATTCTCGTCAACTCAAAGACAATTGGACAACCCAGTTCTTTAACCTTGTTGTAAGCTTCATGAATATCATCTACCTCAATGCTTGGCAGACAATTATCACCCCAGGTAACAGGATCATTGACAGCCTGGTTATTAAACAAGCAATAACGGAACCCATGAACAATAAAGATACTGAATACATCATCCCTTATCGAAACAGGCTGTTCAAAGAACTTTTCATAAAAACGAATGGCCCTGTTCATATTTTTTACACAGACATACAAGGAGTTTATACGAAGCTTCATTGTACATCACCTTTTTTCAGTATACCTGTTTCTTCATCCCTCAGTTTCTCATCCTCAGGCAACTCGTTTTTCTCATCTACAACTATTTCAGCATTGCCGGCATCTTCTGAAGGCTCAGGAACTTCGCACATATTTTCGTCATTTTCTTCCTGCAAACCAGGGCTGATTAAATTCCGGGCATCCTCAAGCGATGACGCAGGCACATAAAGATCAATTCCCAGGAAGGTGTTCCCCATGATGATATTCAGGTATGCACCGCTTCCCCGGTACTTTCTCATGACGGGGATATGATATTCCCGTAGCATGGATTCCAAAAGATCGGCCTCTATTGAATCTGCAGCCGTTGTAAGATACGCTGCGTAGTCTAAAGCCTTTTCTTCTATCTCTACAAGTTCAGAACCGCAAACATCACAAGTCTTGTATCCCTTCTCATACGCTGCTTTGCACTTTGGACACCACGGCATTATAATCCTCCCTCGCGATTCTCTTCACAAGGCCATGCCAAAATACGTTACCGTACCACTTTTGTCGAATCGCATGGCGAAAGCCGTTGCATGGTAAAATCAGCGTCCGGCTCATAGCTTAAACCTTTTGCACAACGATGTTCCACTTGGTATAGGGGAACGGATTGGTCTTATAAACTCAGCCTCGGTTTCGATATAGGTGTTCACCTGTTCAGAGAGAATCAGGAACTTCCAGCCCGCGAACAACTCCCTTATGCCTGCCTCGTCAAAGTAATGGTGGGGTACGCCGGCTTCCAGACCGCTGTCGTTGATGAAAGTGCCCGGTTCTATCTAAGTGCCTTTGCCATAGCTGCCGGATTTGATTGACATCAAATTTACAAGAAAGAGTCTGTTGCTTTCCAGCCGGTCATGGATGATGCCAACAGCCTTCTTAATATTGTCTAATGTGTTATGGTGCAGGGCATCCCTGGAAAAGACGCCATGAAACTTCATCTCACCGAAAGGGTTTTCGGTCATGTCCGCAACCTCCAACCGGGCCTTCAAATGATTTTCTGCCAGCTTTCTTTGGGTGATTGCAATGCCATTTTCGGAAATATCGCTTCCGTAGACCTCATACCCAAGGGATGCCAGGAGCAGGACATGCCTTCCGGCCCCGCAGCAAAATCACAGAACCTGAGCCTTTCGCCCGGAAAAACCTCCTCAACCCTTCCTGGCAAATTTGTAGATCTCCGGCTGCGGCATAACCGCTATGTTTTTTCATCCAGAAATAATTCATTCCATGTGGCCATGTCATTCTCCCCCTTGTCCTGAGCCAACCAAACTGTATATTTCCTTCATCATAAACTGGGCAAAATCGCTCAGTTCATCATGATTCCATTCCGCAATGTGCTGTTGATCCCGGTAGGCACCAACAGCGTTTTCCAATAAAGGTCGGAACTTTTCTGGCAATTGCTCAATCCCCCAAAGGCCGCCCTCCAGTTT
>Ga0134095_1002240_pt1 | contig 11005 bp, 8 predicted proteins | sample 6_2taG_FD_94449 | JGI IMG/M metagenome (GOLD analysis project Ga0134095, IMG submission 94449) | Switchgrass degrading microbial communities from high solid loading bioreactors in New Hampshire, USA - 6_20_20_110_A2 metaG | ecosystem: Engineered > Bioreactor > Semi-continuous > Anaerobic >... | reverse complement strand
CACCTGGTATGCGTCGTTGCGCAGGTTCACGCGCTGGCCCTGGTCGATCCCGGCGTGGAACTCGCGGATCAGGTCTTCGGAACCGCCGGTGATGACCAGGATATCGCAGATGCCGGCGCTGCCTTGCACGTCGCGGCGGGCCTTGCTGTAATATCCGATCAGCGTCCATTCCTGCACCGGGGTTGGGGTGGGTGAAGACGGGACCGGGGTGGGCTGCACCAGCTGCACCTGCTGCTCCGATCCTGGCTGGTAGTGGCGCACCAGCATGGGCAGCATGGCGTGGTGGGGATAAAAAGCCCGCACAGGCGGCTGCGTGGAGATGGGCGGCGGAGCGGCGGTCTCGGAAGGCCCGGAGGCGGCATCTACAGCGGCCATGATGGTCTCGACAGCCGCGGCAGCGGCTGTGGCCGCAGCCTGCTCGGTGGCCTGGGGAGGCAGCGGCGCCACGGCGCGGTAGGTGCGCGTCGGACCAGGGGCGTTCTGCGTCGAGAGGAAGCGGGCATCTCCGGAAGGCGAGCAGGCGGCCAGCACGGTGAGCGCGGTCAGCAGGAGCAGCGCAAGCACCCGCCTGCGGGCGGGCAGATAACCCGCCCGTCCGGAGCTCCGTCTGCAGTTCTGGAACCATGCCACCCGATTCAAAACGTCATCTCCTTCATTTCGCACAGCGATCACCACGCCGGCGGATCCTCCCAGCGCAGGCCGTACGGGCCGGCGTCGCGCGCCCGCCCCAGATGCACCAGGAACCAGGATGGATCTCCGCTGCGCAGGCCGTTGAGGGCCCACCACACCTCGAGCGCCCCGGCGCGGAAGCGGGCGCGTTCGAGGGCCGGCTCGACGCCGGGGTCGTAGCGGGCCACCCGGCGCAGAAAGCGCTCGCCCAGCCCGGCGATCACGTTGGCGTAATCATCCGCCGGATCGCCCAGGCCGGCTGTCCCGAAATCGAGCACGCCGCTGAGGCGGCCCGCCGGGTAATCACACAGGAAATGGTAAGGCGCCAGGTCTCCGTGCACCAGCACAGGCTCGTAGGCCTCCATGTCCAGCCAGCCGCCGGACAGCGGAGCAAACAGGCTGTGGATCCAGTCCTGGCCGTCGCGGCCCAGCAGCGGGAAGAGCTCCAGCTGGGCCTGCTGGTAGAGTTCTTCCCAATCTCGCTGGCTGCGCACAGACCCGGCCGGCTCGACCCCGGCCTGCCGCGCCGCATCCGCGTCGACGGCGTGCATCTGCCGCAAAAACGTCCCGATCTGCCAGGCGATGTACTCCTGAGCTGCCGGGTCGAGGGAGAGCAGGCGGCCCTGATTGAGCGGTTCGCCCGGCAGCAGCGGGTAGGCCACCCCATCGCCGCAGGGTTCGAAAGCGGGAACCGCCAGGCTGAGGCGCGGGGTCAGCAATTTGAGCACCCGGCTTTCGTGGGCCAGCGCCTGTCCCCCGGGGCGGCGCGGGAAGCGAAAGACCAGGGCCTCATTGACGATCACCACATGGTTCTCCAGGCCTTCATCGACGCTGCGCGCGGAATGAATAGTGAGATCAGGCCGGCAGGCCTGGATTCGCTCGAGAAGTTGAGATGGAACAGGAAGCTGGGCCGAGGGGGCCGGCATGAAATGATCATATCCGAAGAGCGGTTAGAAATCAAGATGAGAAGCGGCGAACCTGCACTTTTATTGGGATACGGACTTCTTTTCTTGTTGACAACATCCCCTTGATCCCGTACAATCGCCTCATATTTTTGGATATTTTCAACCTTATATACCCATTTCCAGCCAGAGGAGGGACAGTATGGAAGAGGCCGTTATCAGTCAGGAAGGAACGGAAGAAATCTATTATCCCCCGCCGGATGTGGTCAGCCAGGCGCATATCAAGGACTACCAGAGCCTCTACGAGGAGTCCATCCGGGATCCGCAGGCCTTCTGGGAGGCGCGCGCCCGCGAGCTGGAATGGTACCGCGAGTGGGATCAGGTCCTGGACGACAGCAGCCCTCCTTTTTTCAAGTGGTTCACAGGGGCGCGCACCAACATCGTGCACAACGCCCTGGACCGGCATGTAAAGACCTACCGCAAAAACAAACTGGCCCTCATCTGGGAGGGCGAAACGGGAGAAACGCGCACCTTCTCGTATTTTGCCCTGCACCGCGAGGTGTGCAAGTTTGCGAACGTGCTGCGCAGCATGGGGGTGAAGAAGGGCGATATCGTCACGATTTACATGCCGCGCATCCCCGAGATGGTGATCGCCATGCTGGCCTGCGCCAAGATCGGCGCGCCGCACAGCGTGGTGTACGGCGGTTTCAGCGTGGAGGCGCTGGCGGAGCGCATCGAGGACGCCGAAAGCCGGGTGCTGATCACCGCCGACGGCGGCTACATGCGCGGCAAGACGGTCGGCCTGAAAGATATCGCCGACGAGGCCATGGCCCGCCAGCCGACCATCGAGAGCTGCATCGTGGTGCGGCGCACCGGCCAGGAAATTTACATGGAGCCCGGGCGCGATTACTGGTATCACGAGCTGATGAGCCTGCCGATCACCAACAACTCCTGCCAGACCGAGGAGATGGACTCGGAAGACCCGGTCTTCATCCTGTACACCTCGGGCACTACCGGCCGCCCGAAAGGCGTGGTGCACACACACGGCGGCTATATGGTGCACATCTACGCCACGCTGAAATACGTCTTCGACCTGAAAGATGAGGACCGCTGGTGGTGCGCGGCCGACCCGGGCTGGATCACGGGTCACAGCTACATCGTCTACGGCCCGCTGATCCTGGGGGCGACGAGCTTCATGTACGAGGGCGCCCCGAACTACCCCTACCCCAACCGCTGGTGGCGCATGGTGGAGAACTACGGCATCACCGTGCTGTACACCGCACCCACGGCTATCCGCGGCCTGATGCGCTACGGCGACGCATGGGTCAGGCGCCACGACTTGAGCTCGCTGCGCCTGCTCGGCTCGGTGGGCGAGCCCATCAACCCCGAGGCCTGGCGCTGGTATTACTCGGTGGTGGGCAGGGAGAACTGCCCGATTATGGACACCTGGTGGCAGACCGAGACCGGCGGTTTTGTGATCACCCCGCTGCCGGTCACGCCGCTCAAGCCCGGCTCGGCCACGCGCCCGTTCTTCGGCATCGAGGTCGACGTGGTCAACGAGCAGGGCGAGTCCGCACCTCCCGGCGAGGAGGGCTATCTGGTGATCAAAACGCCGTTCCCGGGCATGATGCGCACCATCTACAAGGACCCCGAGCGCTTTAAGACGCAGTACTGGAGCAAATTCCCCGGCATGTACCAGACCGGCGACTCGGCCCGCAAGGATAAGGACGGCTACATCTGGGTGATCGGGCGCATGGACGATGTGATCAAGGTCAGCGGCTACCGGCTGGGGACGGCCGAAGTGGAGAGCGCGCTGGTCAGCCACCCGGCGGTGGCCGAGGCGGCTGCCATCGGCCTGCCCCACGACCTCAAGGGCAACGCCATCCATGCCTTTGTCATCCTGCGCCAGGGAGTGGAGCCCAGCGATAAGCTGGCCGAGGAGCTGCGGGCGCACGTGGGCCACGAGATGGGTCCGATCGCCAGGCCGGAGGATATCAAGTTCGTCGACAGCCTGCCCAAGACGCGCAGCGGCAAGATTATGCGCCGTGTGTTGCGCGCCCGCGCCCTGGGCCAGCCCGAAGGCGACCTGACGACGATTGAGGAGTAAGGGATGTAAAAACCTTCAAGGTCTCCGCCGGTAACCTCCTGGATGGAATCCGATGTGAGGAAAGGATCTTTTTTCCACCAGGTTCCTTTAAGACCTTGAAGGTTTTCTGTTACTCCCACAAATAATCAAAACCCTCGCCCCGGCCGGGGCGAGGGTTTTGCATCCAGAAACCCGCCATCTTCACGCACGCGTCTCCGGCTGCTGTTCGAACAGCAGCTGCAGAAATGCCTCCACCACCTGCGGGTCGAAGTGCTTCCCGGACTGCTCGCGCAGATAAGCCAGCACCTCCTCATCCGACCAGCGCGGGCGGTACGGACGGTCGGAACTCAGGGCATCCCATACGTCCACCACGGCAAAGATGCGCGCCGCCAGGGGGATCTCCTGCCCCTGCAGGCCGCGCGGGTAGCCGCTGCCGTCCCATTTCTCATGGTGACAGTAGGGAATCTCCAGCGCCGGCGCCAGGAAGGGGATAGAGGCCAGCATCTGGTAAGCATATACAGGGTGCTGCTTCATCACCTCCCACTCTTCCTCATTCAGCGGACCGTTTTTGAGCAGGATGGAATCGGGGATGCCCATCTTCCCGATGTCGTGCAGCAGGGCGCCGCGGCGCAGGTGCACCAGCTCGTCGCCGTTCAACCCCAGGGCTTTCCCCAGGCGAACGGTCATATCCGTCACGCGCTGGGAATGGCCTTCGGTCTCTTTGTCGCGCAGTTCCAGGGCTTTGGCCCAGCCTTCCAGGGTCGCGTCGTAGGAGCGCACCAGGTTCAGGTTGGAGCGCTGCAGGTTGGTAAAGAGTTCGGCGTTCTCCACGGCAATCGCTGCCTGTCCGCCCAGCGCTTCCAGGAACTCGAGCCACTCGGCCTGCGGGTCGAATGGCCGGCGCATGAAGACTTCGAGCACCCCTTTCACCTGCCCCTTGGCCGTCAGCGGCACCGCAAACCCGCCCAGGAAGCCATCGTCCGCCAGACCTTTAAGGCGCAGGCTGGTCCGGTCGGCCTCGTCCAGGTCCGGGATGCGCACCAGGTGTCCGGTCTCAATCGCCTGGGCGGCCAGAGGCTCGTCGCGCAGCATGATGCTCTGCCCGCCGGTCCATGATTTCAGGCCCCACTGGGAGACCGCCTCTAGCTGGTACAGATACGGGTTGAGCAGCAGCACCGCGGCCGCATCGACCCCCAGACGCCCGGCGGTCTGTTCGATCAGCACGTCCAGCGTGGCGTGCAGATCGCGGCTGGAGGTGATCATGCGGTCGATCTCGCGCAGCGCACGCAGCTGCGCGATCTGGCGCTGGATGCGCGCTTCGGCCTCTTTATCGCCGGTGATATCGCGCGCCAGAGCCTGAATGCACAGCGGCTGGTCATTGCCTGCCCGCACCAGCGCCAGGCTGACCTTCACCGGGACATGGGTGCCGTCCTGCCGGCGCAGGCTCATCTCCACCGGGAGCGGGCTGCCGCCGGTGCTCAACTCCTCTGCCAGCTCTTTCAGCGGCCGGCCGGTGGAGGCGAGCACTCCGTCAATAACCGATCTGCCCAGCATCTCCTGCAGCGAGTAGCCCAGCATCTGGACGGCTTTCTGGTTGGCGGCGATGAGCTGGCCGTCAAAATCGACCAGAAATATCGCGTCATAGGCGCCTTCGAACAGGGTGCGGTACAGGTACGCGTTGCGGTCGCGCTCTTCCTCGGCCTGCACCTGGGCGGTCACATCGCGCAGGGCGATCACCTGCATGGGCTTATTGTGCTGGGACTGCTGCCGGGAGATGGCCTCGACGATCAGGTTTTTCCCACTGCGGTTTTTGAGCGCGATGCGCCGGGGCTGTTCGCGCAGCGGCGCGCTGCCGTCCACCACCTGCGGGCTGAAGTCCTCCGGAATCAGGCTGGCGAGCGGCTGGCCAATGATCTCCTCAGTGGTGTAGCCGAACAGGTGCGCCAGGTTCGCGTTGGCGTCGACGATCTTCCCTCCGGAGACGATGCCGATCCCCTCGTAGCTGGTCTCGAGCAGAGCGCGGCCGAGCGCCTCGCGCGTGGCCAGCTCCTGCCGGCGGTCCTGCTCCAGCTCGCGGCGGTGACGCACGAAGAGCACCTTCAGGCCGCCGTTGATGAGCAGGAAGAAGAGCGGCCCAAACGCCAGCTCGACCGGGTTGACGGTGGGCAGGATCAGTGGGACCGCTGCGACGCTGGCAATGAAAAGCGCGAACAGGAGGGTGACGATGCGCTCGGAGAGAAAAAAGCAGGCGAACAGCAGCGGTGTAAACAGCAGCGTGAAATACAGCACACTGCCCGTTGCTTGAGCGATATTAAAGGAAATCAGGAATGTGGACAGGGCGGAGACCGCGATGGTGAGCCAGACCGCAGCAGCATGGCGGCCGCGGCGGTTCAGCATAAACACCAGCACTAAGATAACGGAGGTGAAGAACAGGGTCCGGCTGGTCGCCGGCCGGGCCCAGGGGATGAGGGTGGATACCGCGCCCCCAAACAACACCAGCGGCAGGCAGACCGCCACCATATTCGACAGCAGACGCACCTGCCGCTCTAAGCCGGGTTGTTCCAGTTCAACCGTCTCAGATACCAACCTGGTCCACAAGCCATACGGCTTATCAAGTATCACGATAATACACCTTCTCTAAATATTATCGCGGGCGGCAGCGGTGACGAAACCACAGGCAGCATTAAAGGCACCGGCAGCCGCGCGCTGTCCTGGTCGAGAGGGAAAACTCACCTTCTCGACTGGTGAATGGCCTTGCCGGGACAGCTATCTATATGTGAGTTCTGAATACACCTATCGTTTTTGTCAGGGAGGCCAATGATGTTCCGATTCTATACATAAAACGTAAAAAGTCCAGAAATTTTACGTAAAAATTTAGTCTTAATTTTATTGCAACTCCATCTTTACCCGTTCACGCAGCCGGGCGAGCCGGCGCTGACGCGAATAGACACCGCCGGCCCGGTTCTGCCAGGCGTACACGGACGCCTTTTTTCTGTTACCCCTGCCCCCGGCGGATCCAGGTTTTTTTATCAGTCTGTGATCGGGGTAAACGCTCCGGACTGCCAGCCAGGCTCCCGGAGCGGCGGTCCGAAATCGACCGCCTGGTCGAAGGGCGCCGGGCATAAAATCCACTTTCAGCACATGCGCCGTACAGACTCGTGCGCATTCAGTGCGAGTCTGCCTGTATGCATTCAACCCCCACCTTTTATTCTCCCCCTTCCAGGGGGAGGATTATTTCGTTTTCGACGGCCAGATCTAGAAAATGATCAGCGCCTTCATCAGACCTGACCTGGTTCCTAACCCTGAACCAGATGCCGTCCGGCAGCTGGGAAGGATCACTCCAGCCAGTCTGACAGCACCACCAGCTCGCGCTCGGGGGCGGCCGGGTCGTTAGTCTGCAGGTGCACGCGGAAATCGTGCGGACCGCCCATCCCGGCGTGCATGGTGAACGCCAGCGTAAGGCTGGCCTGCTCTCCGGGCATGATGACGCTGGAGCTCACGGCCGGGACCGGCGGGCAGCAGCCCTCCACCACCTCCACGTAAGGCTGTTCCTTAATGCGCAGCGGACAATCGCCGGTGTTGGTCAGCGTGAAGGTCACCTGTGCCGGCTCACCCACCCGGAAGGCGCCCAGGTCCACAAAGTCCTGACTGACCTGCAGCCGGGGCGTGCCCCGGTCGGGGATCAGCCCGGCCAGCGGACCGCGCTCCCCCAGGGCGAGCAGGCCGGCGAAGACCAGCAGCACGCCGCCAGCAAGCATGAACAGGGCGATGCGGGCGCGCAGCCTGCGCTGTCTGCGGCGGGCGGCTGCCCGGGTGTTAAATGCCTTCTTGATGCTCATTTACCTTCCTCCAGATCGAATTGAAATGTCCACAGGTACTCCACCAGCATCCAGATCTGATCATCGCTGAATACGGTGCCCCAGTACGGCATGCCGGTGCCCATGCCGCCGCGCACGATCTTGCCGTGCAGCAGGGCCGGCGCAGCGCCGAGCATGTTTTCAGGATCCGTGAAATCGGCGGGCGCCTCGATGGCGTGCCCGTCAACTGCCCCTCCCGGAGAGGCATGACCTTCCACCGCACCGGCGTGGTCGCTGCGCTCCGCATCCCGGGCATGCTGGCTGGCAAAGACCCCGTCGCCGGTGCCGGTCTCGCCGTGACAGGCGGCGCAGCTGCGGGCGTAGAGCTCTCTGCCTTGCTCCAGGCGCTGCGGGGTGGTGCTCTCCTGCCACAACCCGGCCACCAGGCCCCAGACCTGCTCGTCGTCCATGCCGTGAGTGACCGGATCACTGCGCAGGGCTTCCCAGACCTGTGCCGGGCTGGCGGCCCGTAAGTAGTCCTGCGAGCGGTACCGTCCGGGCAGCTCGATCCCGGTCACGGCAGCGGGACGGCTCGCAGGGGTCACCCGGGCGGGATGGGGTGCGTCCAGGTCCAGCCCCAGCTCGAGGTAGAGCGGCGGGTCTGCAGCCGGCGGTAAAGCCGTTTCGCCCGCAGCCGGGCGCACATCGATCACACCGCGCATGCGCCAGTGGTCGGGCCCGCACCAGCGCGTGCAGACGTAGGTGTAGCGCCCCGGCTGGTCGAAGACCAGGGTGGTTTCCACGGTCTGGCCGGGGTACAGGTCGATCTCGGGGAAATCCGTCTGCCCCACTGCGAAACCGTGCAGGACATCGTCGGAGACCAGGCGCAGGCGCAGCGGTTCGCCGGCCACGGCCTGGATCTCGCCCGGCAGAAAACCGCCGTCATGGGGCATGCGGGCGTGGATCTCGACGACCGGCGAGGAGCGGTCACTTATCAGTCGGGCGAGCAGCAGGCCCAGCGGCAGGCCGAGAACCAGCAGCACGGCCAGCAGGCGGGCTGTTCGCTCGGCTCGCCGAGCCGGCATCCAATTACGGCTATGCGCAGATGAGAGGTCCATCTTCACCCCACCAGCAGCCACAGCAGCCCGGCGCCAGCCAGCAGACAGAACCCAATCACTGGCAGGGCAGCCCGCCCGCCCTGCACATCGACCGCGGAGCGCGCCGCCCACAGGATTCCACCGGCCAGCACGATCACCTGGAGCGGTGGTACCGCCCCGCTCATCAGCGGAGTCCAGCCCACGCCGGCGCCCCCAAACAGGTCCCAGCCCCAGCCGAACGGGTCCGAGAGCGCCACGGGGATGTACGTCAGGCTGGAGGCGGCAAAAGCCAGACTGAACGCCGCCCAGGCGGCCAGCCCCAGCGGGACCAGTGCCACGGCGTTCTGGGCAAAGGCCTGCTTCAGGGAGCGCCGGTCCAGGGGGCGGCCGGCCAGGCGCTGACCGGCGGCAGCCGCCAGCAGGAACAGCCCGGGCAGCACGCCCAGCACCAGGGTCAGGAAACCCAGGGCGTAGCCCAGCCAGGGCAGGCTGCCCACTGCGAACGCGGCCGCCTTCAGCGCGCCCCACGGGCCGAGCATCACCGCGCTGTAGGCCAGGGCTGATCCGAGCATGATCAGGCCTTTGTAAGCCTCGTCCAGCCCCCGCCCGCGCCGCTGCTCCAGGTCCGCTCCGGGTAGGCGCAGGTTGAGGGCGATGTTATCGTGCGGGCAGGTGCGCAGGCATTCCATGCACAGCCCGCAGGAGGTGTTGCGGACCAGCCCGCCGGGGAAGGCGCCCCAGGGGCAGCCGTAGCCGGCATATGGCCCCTCGAGCGAGCCGTTGTAGCAGGTCTTCTCGCGGTGCGAGGCGCAGACGGCCGTATTGCGCACGCGCAGTTCGAGCGGAGCGAGCTGGGAGTACAGGCCGATAAACCCGCCCACCGGGCACAGGTAGCGGCAGAAGGCGCGCCGTTCAAAGATCAGGCTGGTGACCAGGGCGACCAGCAGGAAGGCGCCCAGCACCAGCGCAGAGACCAGCGGCGTGGTCAGCACGCGGGCGCTGAACAGGGCCACCAGGACGAAGGCGGCGTTCTGCATCCAGATGCCGCGCAAACGCCTGGGCCAGGGCCGGCCCAGGCGCCAGCGGGCGGTCATGGTCTGCAGCGGGCCGAGCAGCGCGCCCTGCTGCGCCCATTCGCCGGGCATGGGGATCGGGCACACGCTGCACCATCCGCGCCCGAACAGAGGCACGGCGGCCAGCATAAGCAGCGCCCAACACAGGATCCAGACGAAAACGATGGCGAAGCTGCGGCTGCCCACCGGCGTGCCCAGCAGCCCGGCCAGCACCGCCAGCACGAACCCGGCCAGGGCCAGCAGGCGCACCAGGAACTGCGGCCAGCGGCTGCGCAGCAGCGTTTTTATCAAGGGGAAGCGGAGCAGGTCGAGTTTGGTCACCGCCGCAGGCTCCAGACACCCGCCAGGGCCGCCAGCGCGGCCAGGGCCAGGCCTTTCCACAACAGCGTGTTCGGCCCTACCTTGAGCTGTCCGATCATGAACGGGTGCAGCGGACCGCAGGTCACCGGGCAGCGGAAACGGAAGGAGCCGCTCCGGTCTGCAGTGAAGCTCAGCGCGGCGGTGCGTCCGGGCTCGGCGGTCACCTGCAGGTCGTAGCCGTCCAGGTAGAGCCCGTGCACCACGTCCTGCGCTTCGATTTCGATCGTCACGCGGTCTCCCCGGTTCACGTGCAGCACGGCCGGCTGATAGGCGAAGCTGCTGGCCTGCAGGTGGAAGTGACGGTCCGCCGGAGGGGCGGACGGCAGCGGCAGCGGCAGGGCCAGCACGGCCAGAGCCACGATGGCCAGCACGACCAGCCCGGCGAATTTGCGCCGGCGCTCAGGAGAAACGGACTGGAGCGGCAGGTTCAACGCGGTCAGGGGATGTTGGAGGGTCCGAAGGCCGAATACGTGGCGTCGATGGCGCTGCGGATCTCCTCCAGGGTTTTGCCTTCGCGGGTCATGCGCATGGCGTCCTGTGTGATATCGACGCAGATCGAGCAGCCCAGGGCGTGCGTGTCGAAGGTGATGCTGCCTTCAGAGTCGACGCCGGAGACGTAGCAGGAATAGTTGGAGGTGTGGCCCACCGGTCCGCAGCCGCAGTAGCAGGGCAGTTCCTGCATCAGCTCGGGGTTGGCGACGGCGAACTGGTAGGCTTCGCGCACCACCACCGGGGCGGACTGTACTTCGGGGGGCATATGTTCAATGGGGGCCATGCTCAAGTCGGTTTCGGCGGCTTTGCCCGTGCAGGCAGCCAGCAGCAGGACCAGCAGGGAGACCAGAGAGAGGATGTGGAACCGTGTGAGGTGTGTTCTTTTCACGAGTTGAGATCCTTTCACCGCAGGAGGATGCATCAGCTGCTGGCATGTTACTGCTGCGGCGCAGGATGTGTTAGTGACATATATCATCTAATTTATTCTGTTTAATCATAAGGAAGAGGGACAGATCTGCGACCTGTCCCT
>Ga0134095_1002236_pt1 | contig 11013 bp, 8 predicted proteins | sample 6_2taG_FD_94449 | JGI IMG/M metagenome (GOLD analysis project Ga0134095, IMG submission 94449) | Switchgrass degrading microbial communities from high solid loading bioreactors in New Hampshire, USA - 6_20_20_110_A2 metaG | ecosystem: Engineered > Bioreactor > Semi-continuous > Anaerobic >... | reverse complement strand
GACGCTTGAGAAAATTCACATCCAGACGGATGAGAAGCAGTATATCGACTTCTTTGTGCGGGGCGACCGCTACGACGTCTTCGGGTTGTTCGAGTCGGATATCCACCTGTTTGGCGCGAAAGACGGCGGGCTGATCAGCATCCTCGGCACGGACCGGCAGGGGCGCGATATGTTCTCGCGGATCGTGCTTGGCAGCCAGATCTCACTGTTCATCGGGCTGTTTGGCGTGATACTGAGCCTGGTGTTTGGCGCGATATTGGGGATCGCGTCCGGCTACTATGGCGGGCTGGTCGACGAGGCAATCCAGCGCATGATTGAGATTGTGCGCGCCTTCCCGTCGATCCCGTTGTGGATGGCGTTGTCCGCTGCGGTGCCGCCCGGCTGGTCACAGACGAAGACGTATTTCGCCGTGACCGTGATTCTGTCGCTGATCGGCTGGACGTGGCTGGCGCGGCAGCTTCGCGGGCAGGTGCTGGCGTTGCGGCAGAGCGACTACATCATGGCGGCGCGGCTGGCGGGCGCCAGCGACCGGCGGATCATCTTCAAGCACCTGTTCCCGGCGACTCTGGGACAGATCATTGTCGTGGCGACGCTTTCGCTGCCGTCCATGATCATCGCGGAAACCTCGCTGAGCTTCATGGGGCTGGGCCTGCGCCCGCCGATCACCAGTTGGGGCGTGTTGCTTCAGGAGTCGCAGAACCTGCAATCGCTGGCGCTGTACCCGTGGGTGTTCACCCCCGCGATCGTGATCGTGATCGTCATCCTCGCATTCAGCTTTCTCGGTGACGGCCTGCGCGACGCAGCCGACCCGTTCACGATTTAGAGGGCGCTATGCAGCCTGAGAATGTGCTTGAAATCAACGACTTGCGGGTGCAGTTCCGCACGCTTGACGGGGTGGTGAGCGGCGTCGAGGGGGTGACGCTGTCCGTCCGCAAGGGCGAGACGCTGGGCCTGGTGGGCGAGTCTGGCTGCGGCAAGAGCGTCACTGCGCACAGCATCATGCGACTGCTGCCGAAGCGCATCGCCAAGATCGCGTCTGGCGAGATCTGGTTCCGCCGCCGCGATGGCTCGGAGCACGACCTAGCAAAGGTTGACCCCGAGGGAAGCTTGATCCGCTCCATCCGGGGCAACGAGATCGCGATGATCTTCCAGGAGCCGATGACCTCGCTCTCCCCGATGCACACCATCGGCGAGCAGATCGTCGAGGCGATCATGCTGCACCAGAACATCGACCGCGCCAGGGCCGAGGAACGCGCCGCCGAAGCGCTCACCGCCGTGCGGATCGGCAACGCGCGCGAGTTCATGCGTTCGTATCCGCACCAGTATTCGGGCGGCATGCGCCAGCGGGCAATGATCGCGATGGCGCTGAGTTGCAACCCGCAGGTGCTGATCGCGGACGAGCCGACCACCGCGCTCGATGTGACGATCCAGGCGCAAATTCTCGACCTGATGCGGCGGCTTCAGCAGGAATACGACTCCGCGATCATCATGATCACGCACAATCTGGGCATCATCAACGAGATGGCGGACCGGGTCGCGGTGATGTACCTGGGCAAGATCGTGGAGATCGCCGACCGCAAGACGCTTTTCAAGCGTCCGGCGCACCCGTACACCGTCGGGCTGATGCAATCCGTCCCGACGATGGGCGACCAGCAGCAGACGCGCCTGCACCCGATCCCCGGGATGATCCCCGACCCGTTCAATATTCCGCGCGGCTGCGCGTTTCATCCGCGCTGTCCGGTGAAGAACAAACCGGCGGCCTGCACCGAGGAAACGGGCGTGCCGCTGATTGAGGTCGAGCCGGGCCACTGGGTACGCTGCACGCTTTACAGGGACTTAGCGAATGGCAACCACTGAAACCACTACCCGGACGGCGCTCGTTTCGATCCGGGATTTGAAAATGCACTTTCCGATCAAGCGCGGCGTGTTGAAGCGCACAGTCGGCTACGTGCGCGCGGTCGACGGCGTCTCGCTGGACATTCAGCGCGGCGAGACGCTCGGGCTGGTCGGGGAGAGCGGGTGCGGTAAGACGACGCTTGGTCGCTGCGTCGTGCGCGCCTACCAGCCGACCGAGGGCACGATCCTGTACTATCCCGGCGAAGGGGAGAACGGGGCGATCGACTTCGCGCGGCTGAGCGAGCGCGAGCTACGCGCCTATCGCCACGAAATCCAGATGATCTTTCAGGATCCGTACTCGTCGCTCAACCCGCGCATGACGGTGCTGGACATCGTCGCAGAGCCGTTGGTCATCCATACCAAGCTGCGCGGGAATGCGCTCAAGGCCGAGGTGGGCGACCTGCTGCGCCGGGTCGGCTTGCGGCCGGAGCACATGAACCGCTATCCCAACGCGTTCAGCGGCGGGCAGCGCCAGCGGATCGGGATCGCCCGCGCGCTTGCGCTGCGCCCCAAGCTGATTGTGTGCGACGAGCCGGTGTCCGCGCTGGACGTGTCGGTCCAGGCGCAGGTGGTCAACCTGCTGCAAGACCTGCAGTCCGCGCTGGGGCTGACGTACCTCTTCATCGCGCACGATCTGTCGGTGGTGCAGCACATCAGCGATCGCGTGGCGGTGATGTACCTCGGCCGCGTGGTCGAGCTGGCCCCCTCGAAGGCGCTCTATCGCAGTCCGCTGCACCCGTACACCGAAGCGTTACTCTCCGCCGTTCCGTCCACCAACCCGGACATCAGCCGCGAGCGGATCATCCTGTCTGGCGACGTGCCGAACCCGGCCAATCCACCGCCAGGCTGCCACTTCCACCCGCGCTGCCGCTACGCGCAAGACATCTGCAAGCAGCAGGTCCCGCCCTGGCGCGAGTTCGAAAACGGGCACGGCGTTGCGTGTCATTTCGCGGACCAATTGTCCCTGACCGGAGTGAGTTAATCCACCATGGCCCCGACCAAAGAAGAGATCAAGCGCTGGCTGGAGTCTCCGGCCGCGCCCGCCGATCTGCGCGCGCAGATCGTGGCGTCGCCGACCACGCCGCACCTGCTGGACGCGATCCGGCGCGAGATCGACGATCAAGCGCCGATCCCCGCACTGACCTACACGCTCTATCGCACGTTTGAGCACGAGGGCACGCGCGGCCCATATGAGGAGCCGTACTTTTTCAAGCGTGCCCGCCTGACGCGCGCTGTGCTCGAACTGCTGGCGGGCGACGACTCCGCCCGCGACCGGGTGCATGACCTGGCATGGAGCATTTGCGAGGAGACGTCGTGGGTGCTGCCCGCGCACGAGGAGCAGGGCCCGGCGATCTGGGAGCTTGAGCCGCCGTATATCCGCACGACGCCGCTCGGCGCGCATACTATGCTCACGCGCGAGCCGGACTCGATCGACCTGTTCGCCGCCGAGACGGGCGCGGCGCTGGCCGAGACGGTCTACCTCGTCGGGGACCGGCTGGCGCCGGAAGTCCGCCAGCGCATCCGGCAGGAAGTCGAGCGGCACATCTTCCGCCCGTACCTCGCCTACGCGCGCGATCACTGGTGGTTTAAGGGGCCGCTCAACTGGAACGGCGTGTGCAACGGGGCGATCGCGCTGGCGTTCCTGCGGCTGGAAAAGGACGTCGAAACGCTGGCCGAGGCGCTGGCCCTGGCGCTGGAAGGCTTCGAGGCGTATCTGGCGACCGGGTTTGAGGCCGATGGCGGCTCGATTGAGGGCGTTGGCTACTGGAATTACGGACTGATGTACTTCATCACCGTGGCGGAGCTGCTGCGCGAGATCACCGGCGGCGCGCTCGACCTGCTGGCGCAGCCGCGCCTGCGAGACATCGCCGCCTACCCGCCGGGGATGGCGCTCGTCGCGCCGGATCGCTTCATCAACTTCGGTGACTCAACCGAGACGCAGACGCTCTCGGCGGGCGTGGTGACGCGGCTGGCGGAGCGGACCGGCGTCGAGGCGTTGCGCGCGCTGCTCGCCCCGCTCGGTGACGCGGCGGCCACTTCGGAAGGCGGCGCGTATATCAAGCCGGATTTCGCCAAGCGTTTCGGCTACAACTTCTACTCGAAGCTGCCGATTATTATGCGCTCTGCCGCGTGGTGGGATTGCACGCGGCCGGTCCCCCCTCTTGAGCAGCGCGACTTTTACCTGCCAGACACGGGTGTGATCAAGCTCGTCGCGGACACAGAGCAGGGCCGCCGTGTGATCCTGGTGACGAAGGGCGGGCACAACGACGGGCATCACAGCCACACTGACATCGGCACGATCATCGTTAACGTCGACGGCGAGAGCCTGCTGCCCGATCCGGGGCGTGGCTACTACAGCAAAGACTACTTCCGCCAGGTGCGCTACCAGAACGTGTTTAACAACTCGTACAGCCACAGCTTGCCGCGCATTGGCGGGCAGCTTCAAGCGCCGGGGCCGCAATTCGGCGGGCGCAGGCAGTTTCACGGCACGATCGTGGAGCACGGCCAGCGCGACGGGACGAAGTACGCGGTGGTCGAATTCCACGCCGCGTATGATCTGCCCGACCTGCGCGGCGCGCGCCGCATGCTGGAACTCGACACGCGCAGCGGCGCGGTGACGCTAACCGACGAGTTCACCTTTGCGGACGGACCGCTGCCGGTTGAGGAAGCGTTCACCACCTGGTCGCAGGTCGAGGTGGACGGGCCACGCGCGCGGATCTGTGGCGAGCGGGCGGCGCTCGATCTGGCGATCGTAGAACCGGCGGGCGCGGCGTTTACGGTTGAGTCGCTGGCCGAGGCGTGCCGCGAGAACATGATCGACGGGATGCTGTGGCGGCTGGCGGTCGCCTTGCCGGACGGCGCGACGCGTTTTCAGATGCGGATTGTTCCGGGGGAACGGGAAGACGAGGCATTCGCCGGGTGAACCTCACCCCTTAACCCCCGGCCCCTTTTCCCCTCTCCGTAAACGGAGAGGGGCCAGGGGTGAGGTTTTGCGCGGCGACAGGGCATACGCTAATGGCTAATCGCTAACTGCTAAGGGCTTAGCATTCTCGTAAAGAAGGACATGAAATGAGTCACTGGCCGAGTGAGTTCCGCACGTTCAAGGACGAGCAAACCGGGCGCACCATCACCCAACTGACCACGACCGGCAACAACGTCCACCTGTATTTCACCGAAAATTCGTTTGACTGCAACCGCAACGAGATCATCTTCCTTTCCGACCGCGAGTCCGGTGAGGACCGCGCGCCGCACGAAGACCCGAAGTACAGCCTCTTCCGCATGAACCTCGACACCGGCGAGATGGAGCGGCTGTCCGACGACGTGCTGGACGGCGCCGGTTCCGCCACCAAGACGCCCGACACCGCGCTGATCGCCTATCGCACGGCGGATGACTGCGTCCGCCTGCTGGACACGCAAAGCGGCAAGCTCACCACGCTCTACGAGCGCGATCCGCGTTTTGAGATCGCCAGCGTGCCGTCGATCGCGTCCAACCGGCGCTATGTCGCGTTCTGCCGCAACGAGATCACGAACGATTACATCCACTACCGGGGCGCGAACTACGCCGGGTTCAAAGAGCGCTTCTACAGGATCAAGGATGGGCGCATCACCGTGGCATATACGGATGGCTCCGGCTGGCACGATATTTATCAGGACACGCACCAGCTTGGGCACTTCCAGTTCTCGCCGGACGACCCGACGCTCGGCATGTTCTGCCATGAAGGGCCGTGGAACCTGGTGAAGCAGCGGATGTGGTTCCTCGACTTCATCTCGCGGCAGTCGCGGCCGTGCTTTCGCCAGGACGAGCACGACGCCATCGGGCACGAGTTTTGGACGCAGGACGGGCTGATCTTCTTCGACAATCGCGGCCCCGGCCACGATGGGACGATCACCTCGCACCGCACGCAGGCGGTGGTGACGGATGTGCCGGTCAACCACAATGTGATGACGCCCTTCGTCGGGTTGATCGACCGGACGGGAACGCTCGTCCGCAAGATCGACATGCCGTTTTACTGCAACCACTACCACGCTAACCCGGATAACACTGTTTTGGTAGGCGACGACGTAGACGACCTCGTGCTGATCGACATCAGCGGGGACGAGGCGCGGCTGGAGAAACTGTGCTCGCATGGGACGTCGTGGCACACGCAGAGCAGCCACTGCCATCCCACGTGGAGCTGGGATGGCCGCCGGATTCTTTACGCGTCGGACAAGGGCGGGCGCGTGCAGATCTACCTGATCGAGTTGTGAGGAGCGCAGGGATGAATGTTGTTCGCTGGGCGGAGATCACGCCCGAGGTGATCGCGCCGGGTCGCAAGCGCTATCTGGCGTACACCGACGATCTGATGGTCGTCGTGATCGACTTTGAGGATGGGCCGCACGCCGAGCCCGATCCGCCGCACAGCCACCCGCACCAGCAGGTGACCTACGTGGCCGAGGGTGAAGTCGTGTTCTTTCTGGGCGACGAGCCACACACGCTGGGGCCGGGCGACCTGATCACCGTGCCGGGCGATCTGCCGCACACGATCCAGCTTCGGACGGAGCGGGCGCGGCTGGTGGACACCTTCACGCCGATACGCGAGGAGTTTTTACGCGGCTGATGGCAGAGATGACGTCACGCGAGCGGGTGCTGGCGGCGCTCAATCACCAGGAGCCGGACCGCATCCCGATTGACCTGGGCAGCACGCAGGTGACCGGGATTCACGTTATCGCGGCGCGCGGGCTGCGGGATGCGCTCGGTCTGCCGCCGGTCGAGCCGGTGTTGTGCGACACGATCCAGCAGTTGGCGCTGCCGGAAGACGACCTGTTGCGGCGGCTGGACGTGGACACGCGCGGCCTGTTCCCGCTCAACAGTCACAACTGGCAGGTGCATGAGGAACCGGCGGGCGAGTACTGGCGCTATCACGACGAATGGGGCATCACGCACCACCGCCCGCGCCCGGACGGACTGTACTACAGCATCGTGCGCGTGCCGCTCGAAGGGCCGGAGATCACCGCGTCGGACATTCTCAACTATCCCTGGCCGGATATGGGCGATCCCCGGCGGATCGCGGGGTTGCGGGAGCAGGCGCTCGCCTTCCGCGCGCAGGGGTACGCCGTCGTGCTGAAGGATGCGTTCGCGGGCATCTTCGAGATGGCGCAGCGGATCGTCGGCATGCAGGAACTGCTGGTCATGATGGCGACCGACGAGGCGCTGGCGGGCGTGCTGTTCGACAAGCTGCTGGAGCTCAAGCTCGACTTCTGGGAGATGGCGCTGCCGGAGCTTGGCGACGTGGTGGACGTGGTCACGTACAACGACGACTACGGCACGCAGCAGTCACAGTTGATCTCCCCGGCGATGTTCCGCCAGCAGTTGAAACCGCGCGTGCGGATTCTGTTCGAGCGCATCAAGCAGCTTGCGCCGCACACCAAACAGTTCTTTCACTCGTGCGGCAACATCCGCCCGCTGATCCCGGACTACATCGAGATCGGCGCTGAGGTGCTGAACCCGATCCACGTCCGCGCGCGGGGGATGGATCCGGTGGCGCTCAAGCGCGATTTCGGCGCGGACGTGGCGTTCTGGGGCGGCGCGGTCGATACGCAGGACGTTCTGCCGCACGGCACGCCGCAGCAGGTGCGCGACGACGTCCGCCGCAACCTCGAGGCGCTGGCAGTTGGCGGCGGCTATGTGTTCAACACGGTGCATAACATTCAGGCCGACGTCCCGCCTGAAAACATCCTCGCGCTGTGGGATGCGCTGCGCGAGTTTCAGGCGGGCGGCGCCACGGAAAGCAGGGCGCTATGAGCACTCCCTGGGAGCGGTTCGTCGTCGCGGCGCGGCGGGGCACGCCAGATCAGGTCCCGGTCGCGCTGATCGTCGACAGCCCGTGGTTGCCCGGTTACGCCGGGATCGACACGCGCGATTACTATCTGTTCCCCGATCGATGGTATGCGATCAATCGCGGGCTGCTCGAACGCTTCCCCGATGCGGTGTGGATCCCCGGCTGGTGGATCGAGTATGGCATGGCGGTCGAGCCGTCGGCGTTCGGCGCGAAGCCCCACTTCTACGCGGATCGCCCGCCATCAGTCGAGCCGGTGGTGGCGGACCTCGGCTTCTGGGCGCGCGAGATCGAGCCCGCCGATCCACGCGAGGACGGGCTGATGCCGCTGGTCGTGCGGCAGTACGAGGCGCTGGACGAGCGCCTGCGCGCCGAGGGGTTGGGCGTGCGGATGGTCTGCGCGCGCGGGCCGATGACCGTTGCCTCGTATCTGATGGGCGTCATGCCGCTGATGGAAGGGATGGCGCTCGATCCCGACGGCGCGAGCCACGTGCTGGACGTGATCAGCAAGTCGATCATCCGCTGGCTGCAAGCGCAGCTTGACGCGATCCACGCGCCGGAAGGGATCATGGTGCTGGATGACCTGGTTGGCATGGTGTCGCGGCGGCATTACCAGGCGATCATCGAGCCGCACCTGCGCCGCATCTTCGACGCGTTCGACGGGCTGATCCGTGTGTATCACAACGATACGCCATGCGAGCACCTGCTGCCCGCGCTGGCCGACGCGCATTTTGACGTGTTCAACTTCAGCCACGTGACGGACGTTGCGGCGGCGAAGGCGGCGATGGGGCACTGCGTCGCGCTGATGGGCAACGTCCCCCCGTTGGACCTGGGCGTGCGCGGCTCGCCGGATGAGGTCTATCGCGCGGCGTGGGATGTGCTTGAGCGCGGCGCGCCGGGCGGCGGGTTGATCCTGTCGTTTGGCGGGGGGGTCGCGCCGGGCACGCCGCCGGAGAATATCGACGCGTTGTTGCAGGCTGCTCGCGACTGGGGGAGTGGAAAATGAGTCCGATGCTCCACGAGGATCGCTGTTTCGGGCCGGATGCGCGCCAGATCGAGGTCGCGCGGGAGCTCTATCGCGGCGCGCGCGACCTGCCGCTGGTCTGCCCGCACGGTCACGTCGATCCGCGCCTGTTCACCGATCCCGATTACCACTTCGGCACGCCGGTGGACCTGCTGCTGATTCCGGATCATTACGTGTTCCGCATGCTGTATTCGCAGGGCGTGGCGCTCGAAGACCTGGGCATCCCGCGCGTCGATGGCGGGCCGGTCGAGACGGATCACCGTAAGATCTGGCAGACGTTCGCCGAGCACTATTACCTGTTTCGCGGCACGCCGACCGGGTTGTGGCTCGACCAGGAACTGGCCGAGGTATTCGGCATCACTGGGCGGCTGGACGGCGACAGCGCGCAGCAAATCTACGACCAGATCGCGGAGAAGCTCGAATCGCCGGAGCTGCGACCGCGCCGCCTGTTCGAGCGGTTCAACGTCGAGGTGCTGTGCACGACCGACGCTGCGACCAATACACTGGAGCACCACCGGGCGATCCGCGCGTCCGGCTGGGGTGGCGACATCCGCCCGACCTTCCGTCCGGATGCGGTCGTCAACCTCGACAGCCCCCGCTGGCGACAGGAGATCGACCGGCTGAGCGAAGTGTCCGGCGTGGCGGTGACGAGCTACGCAGCGTTTATCGAAGCGCTGGAGCAGCGGCGGGCGTTCTTCAAGTCGCTCGGCGCGGCGGCAACCGATCACGCCGCGCTGACGCCGTACACCGCGCCGCTGTCTGAGCGCGAGGCGAGCGCGATCTTCGAGCGGGCGCTGCGTGGCGAGGCGTCGGACGAGGACGCGCGCCGCTTCACCGGGCATATGCTGATCGAGATGGCGCGCATGAGCACCGAAGACGGGCTTGTGATGCAGCTTCACGTCGGCTCGTGGCGCAACCACAACCCGTCGATCTTCGAGCGCTTTGGGCGCGACAAGGGCGCAGACATCCCCATCGCGACCGAGTTCACGCGCAACCTGCGCCCGCTGCTGGACGCTTTCGGCAACGACCCACGCCTGACGCTGATCCTGTTCACGCTGGACGAGACGACCTACTCGCGGGAGCTTGCGCCGCTGGCCGGGCACTATCCCGCGCTGCGACTGGGCCCGCCGTGGTGGTTCCACGACAGCCTGAACGGGATGCAGCGGTTCTTCGAGCAGGTGATGGAGACGGCCGGGCTGTACAACACGGCCGGGTTCAACGACGACACGCGCGCCTTCCTGTCGATCCCCGCGCGGCATGACGTCTGGCGCCGGGCCAGCGCAAACTGGCTGGCCGGACTGGTCGTCCGCCACATCATCCAAGAGGACGACGCGCACGAGATGATGCACGAACTGGCCTACGGGCTGGCGAAACGCAGTTACAGGCTGTGAGAGGAACGGAGAGCTGATGCACCTGCCTGACGGTCTGACGGTGTACGAGCGCTCGGTGGTGACGCACGCGGGTGCGACCTACTTTCTGGCGCGGGACCCGGCGCGTGACGTGAAGCTGCTCGGCGTGCAGGGGGATGCGACGGGCTTCTCCGGCGAGCGCCAGGGCGACACGCTGCTCTGCCCGCTGACGCCGAGAAACGCGGCTGCGCTCGCCGCGCGCCTGCCGTGGCTGAACCCCGTGCCGCTTGGGCTGCGCACATCCGCCGGGTTTGGGGACCGGCTCGGTCTGGCGACGCCGGGGCACGCGCAGGCCGCCGAGGGAACCGGGATCGCGGCGGTGTTCGCGCAGCAGTCGGTCCGCGAGAACACGCGCACCGGGCGCACGCCGCAGCAGGTGCTGGACGACGCGCGCTGGGGCGCGTTCCAGGCGGGGTGGCGCGAGGCGTGGGGCGCAGACGCCGATCACCTCAAGACGCCGGAGTCGATCGCGCCGTTCGTGGAAGCGGGTTACTCGTTCTACACCATTGACCCGGGCGATCACGTCGATCCGGCGGCGGACACCGACCCCGCCCAGGTGCTGCGCGCGAAGGTCGAGGCGCTGCCGTGGACGCAGCTTGACAGCACGCCGGACGATCTGGCCGCGCGCTTCCTGGGGCGAGAATTCGACCTCGGGGCGCAGGCGCTGCGCTTCGATGAGGAAACCCTGTTACGGGCTGCGGCCAAGTATGGGTGGGCGGTCGCGCATATCGCGCGGATGAATGCGGCGCTCCGCAAGCAGATGGGCAATCGGGCGTTCGACCTCGAAATCTCTGTAGACGAAACGGAGACGCCGACGAGCATCCACGAGCATCTGTTCCTCGCGCTGGAACTGCGCCGCCTGGGCGTG
>Ga0134095_1002219_pt1 | contig 11075 bp, 8 predicted proteins | sample 6_2taG_FD_94449 | JGI IMG/M metagenome (GOLD analysis project Ga0134095, IMG submission 94449) | Switchgrass degrading microbial communities from high solid loading bioreactors in New Hampshire, USA - 6_20_20_110_A2 metaG | ecosystem: Engineered > Bioreactor > Semi-continuous > Anaerobic >... | reverse complement strand
CTTCGTCAAGGATATCATAGAGTTCATTTCCGCTTTCCGGAATATTCATTGAACCGTCTTTGTATGGAGCAAGGTGGAGAACATTATCCTTCTTTGCTCTTTCAAACTGGTTCAACATAGTCCAGAGAGCGATACCACCGTTAACAACATACTTACCGTGGTCACCGGCATCATACCAACCACCGCTTACATCAAGGGAGTAATTCTTTTGTCCGGTGTTTGGCCATGTAGGAACACTCAAGTCACCTGTATTGGGATAAACACCAATATGACCTGCAGGTCTGGTTAAATCTTCTCTACCTGCATAAGGCATTTCTATCGCTATACCGCTTCTGTTGTGATAGAAATACTTAATTGCATCTATTTTCATAGTAGAGAGTATATCAGTTGATATATCGAATTTATGGCTGTAATTTGTACTGCTGTTGGTATCAATTTTGAAATAGTATCCTGTTCCAGGAGTTGTAAAATCTGAGAAATCAATAATATGTACATAATCCTGTGAATCAGGGTCTAATCCTTTAACTGTAGTTTTACCTGTCTTAACAGCTTGTCCACTGCTGTTGTACAGAGTCCAATTCACCGGAGATGTAGAATTGGTAACAACTGTAGCTTTCTTTGCTCTGTTAGGATAGTAACCTACCTGGTTAACCCTAACATCAGGTTTTGCCAATATGTTTTGTTCAGGCTTGATAAAGTCTCTGTCATAGAGTGAAACTTCATCCAGGTATATTTCAGTACCCGGTGATGTTAAGTTTCCACCGGCATGGAATGTGAATTCAACAGTTTCATCATCATCATAATTCATTACGAATTCAGCTTCAACAACTTTTGGAGATGTTGTTAATTCTATCTTATTGTATTGATTATTCCAGTAATCTTGATACGGTTCACCTTGCTGTCCTATTTTTGCATATACTATAACACCGCTCTTATTGGACCATACTTTGAAACGTACCTTATATGTGTGTCCGCGTTCAAGAGTTATTCCTCTATGACGCATCTGACAGCTCCATTCATTTTGTCCTGGGTCGGTAATTTTCAGTACCATAGCCCCATTCTTTACTTCAAAGTCACAAACTCCACCGCTGTCTTCACAAGTATGCCATGGATAACAAAGCCCTTCGTCAAATGTTCTTTCATAAAGCAAGTCATTTATATACGGTGGCAAGTTAGGATTATTATCCTCACCGGCATACACCGCGGGCTGTATAGTTGATGCTAAAAGAGTAGTAACTGCAAATGTAGATATTACAGCTTTTAATTTTTTTGCATTCTTCACCCTATTGTATATCATACTCTACCTCCATATTATTATTTTTATATAATTTTTTACGCAACAGTTCGATATCAATTTGCTTTTTTAACCCCCCTTGACAAAGATTTCGAACTGACTCGTAAATAAAACATAACAAAGACAACAATAAAAGCAAAACACAGCTAAATATTATGTAAATTAATAAATAGCCATAAAAATCTCCATGTAAACACATTTATACAAAATGTAAATGTAAACGGATTGTATTGGTTGCTGAAATGAATTACAACAAATATAACTTGATTTGTTCATAGAGAGAATATTGAAAATATTAGAAACTTAATGCAATATTTATACTACAAATTAAATATTCTACTAATTTTAATTATATATAAGAATTAAACTTTTATCAACTATAAATTAGATAGTTCGTTTATATTGGCTAAGCTAAATATCAATTAATCAACAACATAATATGCTTTACTGCCGGTATGCTTCTTCTTATTTTGTTTATGAGGTTTTAAATCATTAACTATTATACTTATTCGCAACACTAAAATATTTTAGGGGGTTTAATTTTAAATAAAAAAATTTTTTTACGAAAAAAAGAAGACCATGTTATTTTACTGGTCTTCCTTTTATTTAAATTTTCAACATTTTTTATTTTTGGGGAATTAGTACATTCCACCCATTCCGCCGCCCATTCCGCCGGACATTCCTGCTGAAGCTTCTTTTTCAGGTTTGTCTGCAACAACTGATTCTGTAGTAAGGACCATTGATGCAACGGATGCTGCATTTTGTAATGCAGATCTGGTAACCTTTGCAGGGTCAACTATACCAGCTTCAAGCATGTTAACATACTTTTCATTCAAGGCATCGAATCCTATGCCAACTTCGCTGTTTTTAAGCTTTTCAACAATAACTGATCCTTCAAGACCTGCATTGGCAGCAATTTGTCTAACAGGTTCTTCCAAAGCTCTTAATACAATCTGTACACCGGTTTTCTCATCACCGGATACAGTCTCAAGCAATTTTTCAACTTTTGGAATAGCATTTATTAAAGCTGTTCCTCCACCAGCTACTATACCTTCTTCAACAGCAGCTTTTGTAGCAGCCAAAGCATCTTCTATTCTCAATTTCTTTTCCTTCATTTCAGTCTCAGTAGCGGCACCAACTTGGATAACTGCTACACCGCCGGAGAGCTTAGCAAGTCTTTCTTGCAATTTTTCTCTGTCAAAGTCTGAAGTTGTCTCCTCAATCTGAGCTTTAATAGAAGCAATTCTCTTCTTAATTTCCTCTTGACTACCTGCACCGTCAACAATAATAGTGTTTTCCTTCTGAACTTTAACCTGTCTTGCTCTACCCAACTGCTCAAGTTTGGTTTCTTTCAAATCCAATCCAACTTCTTCAGTGATAACTTCTCCGCCAGTCAAAATTGCTATATCTTGAAGCATAGCTTTTCTTCTGTCACCGAATCCCGGTGCTTTAACAGCCACGCAAGTAAATGTTCCTCTCAATTTATTAACAACTAATGTACCAAGAGCTTCACCTTCAACATCTTCAGCAATAATAACAAGCTTCTTTCCTTGTTGAACGATTTGCTCCAATATAGGAAGGATTTCTTGAATATTGCTGATTTTTTTATCTGTGATCAAAATATAGGGATCATCCAAAACAGCTTCCATTTTCTCTGTATCTGTTACCATGTATGCAAATACATAACCTCTGTCGAACTGCATACCTTCAACAACTTCCAAGCTTGTTCCCATGGTCTTGGATTCTTCAACAGTGATAACACCATCGTTTGTTACTTTCTCCATAGCGTCAGCTATAAGGCTACCGATAACATCATCGTTAGCTGAAATTGCTGCAACTCTTGCAATATCCTCTTTTCCTTTTACTTTCTGGCTAACTTCCTTAATGCCTTCAACTGCCGCATCAACAGCCTTAGCTATACCTTTTCTAAGTATCATTGGGTTAGCACCGGCTGCAACATTTTTCAAACCTTCTCTGATTATAGCTTGTGCAAGAAGTGTTGCTGTTGTTGTTCCGTCTCCCGCTACATCATTTGTCTTTGTAGCAACTTCCTTAACAAGCTGAGCACCCATGTTTTCAAAGGGATCTTCAAGTTCTATTTCTTTAGCAATGGTAACACCATCGTTTGTAATCATTGGTGAACCGAACTTTTTATCTAAAACAACATTTCTTCCTTTAGGACCAAGGGTTACTTTTACTGTATCCGCCAATTTATTGACGCCAACTTCAAGTGCTTTTCTAGCTTCTTCACCGAATTTTATTTCTTTTGCCATAAATCATAAACCTCCTTAATATATTTTAAAATAATGGAAATAGACCATTTCTAGAACCAAACTGCATAGAGGGGAATATTATAACGATAATTAAGCTGCTGACCTATACAATGTATCCGTACAATTTAAACCAAATTTATAGAAATGGCATTCGTAAAATCTTTTGACTGGTATTTATTATATTACTCAACTATCGCCAAGATATCACTTTGTTTTAAAATTGTATACTCCTGACCGTCAAACTTAACTTCTGTTCCGGAGTATTTGCTTGTTATTACTTTATCTCCTACTTTTACTTCCATTTTTATTTCTTTACCGTCCACCACTGTACCCGGTCCTACTGCCACTACTTCAGCTATTTGTGGCTTTTCTTTCGCCGAGCCAGGTAATACTATACCGCTTTTTGTGGTTTCTTCGCTTTCTACCATTTTAACTACTACCCTATCTGCTAAAGGTTTTAATGTCATAAAACAGTACCTCCTCTAATATTATTTATTTTATAATCTAAATAGTTATGTATCAATTTGTTAGCACTCACTTAAAGTGAGTGCTAATTACATTAATAATAATATTATATTACCCGATTTTATATCAAACATTCATTTTTTCAATATTTTATTATTTAGAGACAATAGATGCAAATTAGATTCCTATTAATTCTCTATTCATCAAATTGCTTTAAATTTCTCTCTAAATTATAAATTTGAACTTTTTTCACAGTCTTTTCATTTAGATATTTTTGTTGATGACATTCCTTACTCTGAATATACTTCGTTACAGATATTATAAAAAATACATGTTTCTTGAAAAGCACTTTACTTCCTTGCTTTTTCAAAAAACATGTATGTACTTTTTATATAAAATTGTACTGAAATGTTTTTTCAATATTTAAAATAAAGTCAATTCAACAATATAATTTTTCATAATCCATTATTAGTATAAGGGATTTGTAAAGTAATAAATACGGTCTTCTTCTACACAATATATTAGATTGTCTCCTCTTGAAAATACTACTTTATGAAAAGTAACGTCTTCTAAATTGCTTGTTATAGTGTCAATTAAAGTGTAACCGTTAGCATCAAACAATAAGAGTTTTTTTCCGTTAAATGCTACAAAATAGTTGCCGTCATTTGAAAAGGCTCCCGTTCTAGGATATGAACCGGTATCAAACTCACCATAGATCTCTTCCAAATCTGTAGCATTGAAATCAAAGATAGTATATCCTTCACCGTTTCCGCCACCGCAGCACAATACCAAATGTTTACCGTCATTTGAAATACTTAAATCTTTTGCGTTTCCGCCGGCATTATTAATAATCTGTTCCGGTTTAAGTTCTTTTGTAACTTCATCGAAAGAATATCTATAAAGCTTACTAGGAACATTTGCCGAATCTGCAAAAAACAAGTTATTATAGTTTGGATCGTATTCTATCAATCCAGCTTCATATACTTTTACCTCAATAGAATTCAGCACCTTTTTCTCTTTTATATCTATTACGCTTATATAGCCACTTGTCCAAGCCTTTGTAATAGCAAATGCTATATCTCCTTCTCCATAGGCTATTCCCTTGTATGAATAGGGAGTTTCGATATAATAAACTGTGTCTTTTTCAACATCAATAACAACAATACTATTCGTATCTTCAAGAGATGCAACAATTCTATTGTTCTCAAAATCAAAACTTAATTTATTCGGTTTGCCTGAGACTTGATATTTAGCTATAACCTCCATATTCAGCACATTGATAATTTTAATTGCATTGTCTGTATCTGCAGTTACAATCCAACCACTAGGCAATGCAATTGGTTTAATCGGTAATAATCTGTCAATATATCCGGACTCTATGTTTCCAATAATGTCGGTAGTATCTTTAATATCCTGAACAGTTATGTTTACAAATGCCGTTTCACTTTCTCCGGCTTCATTGAATACCTTTAACGATATACAGTATTGCCCCACCATATCAGGTACGAATTTAGCTATAGATGAATCTTCATCTTCTATTATACTTTGACTGCTTTCGGGCTTTGAAACCATCTCCCATTTATATTCAAGATAAGTACCGCTTCCCTTATCGCTTGAACTTCCATCCAATGTCAGTCTCAAATCTTTAAGGGCCATCTTATCGCTTACAGTATATGCAGTAGGTCTTTTTAGCACTTGTGGCGGAACAACTTCCGCCTGGGTTATACCGCTTCTATAAACAAGAAGCAATTCCTCTTCTGCATCATATACAATTTTTCCTCCTCTTGAGAATGAAACATTATCATTGCTACCGGCAGTTTTCCCTATTACACCTACTTCATCATGAGTCTCAACATCAAATATTTTCAGCACAAAGCTATTTGATGCCACCAAATATTTGTTGTCAAGAGAAAAATCTGCCGACGTCGGATAGAAACCTACACTCCACTCACCGAATTTATTGGTAATATCTGAGCTATCAATATCAAATAACGTATATCCTTCTTTTCCGTTTCCTCCACCACAAGAAAAGGCAATATGCTTTCCATCATTGGATATAGCCAAATCCTGTCCGTTAGAACCGAGTTCTGTACTGGTTTGAAGTAGTTTCAAATCATATGCGGTCTCATCAAAGGCGTATCTGCTTAATTCACTTGGGCTAGTACCTAAACCAGCTATGATTAACTGGTCTCCAGACTTTTCATAAACCATGGAACCATAATATCCTCTTAGGTTTATGCTGTTTTTTATTTCATTCTTTATTACATCGACTACATAAATCGTTTTGTTACTATCTTTACCTGCCAGTACAAAAGCAGTTCCCTTCTCTCCAAAAGTCATATCCATAATATTGTCTTCTATATTAATATATGTAATTTTTTGTGTTCTAAGATCTATTTTTGCAACAGCATTAGCATCTCCAAGGCTAACCAGCAAAAGTTCTCTTTCAAAGTCAAATTCCATTTTATCCGGTGTACCATCGACAATAAACTCTTTTCCGTGGGTACCTGTAAATACATTCACAAATATGACTTTATTTTGAGTTTTGTCTTTTGCAATTATCCATCCATCCGAAAGAGGAGTATAGTCTTTGAAATCATAACCCGTTAAAGATTTTTCTGTAATTGCATTTACATCAATATCATCGGTTGTATCTCCAAATTCTTCAACTTTTACAGTTAAAATCTTTTCATCACTTGAAGCCGAATGATAACTTGCAGTTAATCCCAATACGTAATCCCCTGCCGTATCCGCAGTAAAATTAGGATTCTCAACAAAAGTATTATCTATTAAAGCGTTGCTCCCTGAAGGTTGCGAAATTATTCTCCAACTATAAGATACTGGATACTCCGATGTAACTTTTGCAATAAAATTGCCTAATGGCATATCTAAATACTTGTAAGAAGTCAAGTTGTCAGTATTTAATTCTATAGAAATTGGTGTCGGTTGTGTAGACGGCAAACTATTTACCGGAAAATCTTTGGTTTTACCAAGCAAATATTTTTTAAGCCAGGCATAATCTATCGAATTTACTGCTTCATTACCATCCAAATCCGCAGCTATAATTCCATTTTCATACGGAAACTCTTTTATCATGCCCAAAATATATTTTCGCATGTACACTAAATCTAGAGAATTAACACTGCTATCGCCATTTAAATCCCCGTATACAATTTTGTTTCCAGTTTCAGCCAAAACATTTACAAAGTTTAAAGATGTAGCTTGAACAATTAGTAAAACAATTAGTAAAAACATTACTGCTTTTTTAAAATCGAACATTACATTACCCTCTCGTGTATATTTTTGTATTGAAGTTAATATGCGGCAAAATTATACCAAACTTTTCCCAAATAAGCAACAACATAAAATCAGGTATATCTTTACCAATTGACAGTAATAAACATAGGTATAATAGAAATTAAGAAATGATTCATTTTTATGAAGAGATATGAATTACTCTTTAGGTACAGGGGGTAGTAATACTTTAAACAGGTTTTGGGAGCCAATGTTTACAAACTTGACTTTTCCCATATCCTTAAAGGCTGTTTTGATTTTGGTAAGACCCAAACCGGATTTCATGAATCGTTTTTTGGGATCAAGAGTCAAAAGCCTTTGGTAAAGCCAGGGATTTCGTCTGTTGGGATTGTTCTCGTTTACAAATTTGTAGATGCTGTTTTCTGCAATCAAGGCACCGGGATTACTGATTTCTATATTTTTGTCGGTAATTGAAACAGTAATTCCCCTTGAAATGTCCAAGTAATCGCGATGTGCCAAGGCATTTGCAATCACTTCCTCCAATGCCTCAAAAGGATATTTGTCAACGTTTATTATTTCCTTCAAATAGTCGGAAACCGCATCAAGCATAGTAAGTATGCTGCCGTAAAAAAATTTCGCCTCATTGTTGTATGTCACCTTTATATAGACATGGGGCAAATAAACGGAAGGATTTTTCCCAAACAGCAAAAGACCGCCTATTGTCGGATGGTATCCCTCACCCTCAACGGTCTGTCCTACTATTCCTAATGCTTCAAGAATTATCTCACTCGGGTTGTCGCTAACAACATTTAAAGTCTTGAAAAAACTTCTCAGGAGGTTGTTATCAATCTCACTCATCGGAACATTTTTCAAAATTACAGTCTCATAATTGAGCAGTCCATGCTCTTGAAAAAGGTTGGCCAACTCGCTTCTCCTGGCAAAGTCGGTAGTAGAACCCCTCCTTATATAAAAGGCTCCATTTTGAATCATCTGGCGAGGTTTGTGATGACTCTTGAAAACCGTCAGAACAGCCAATGTTTTACCCTGATAATCAATAAAGTCCAAAGATATGGGTATGGGCGGATCGCAGCGATTGTACAAAATCTGCTGCACCTGTTCCTCTTTGTAGTCGGTTGAAGTAATTCCCAGTATTTTCTTTGTCTTATCCTCCACACCGAAAACTATATAGCCCCTTCCGCCCCTTGAATTGGCCATTGCTATAACGTCTTTCGTCAGTTCCTTTTTCTCGCTTTCTGTGGATAAATTCAGTGTTGCCTTAAAGTCGAGCTTCGGACCTTCTTCTCTCCTAAGCAGACGTTCCAGTTTGTATTTATCCAAGACTACACCTCCAAAGAGTGGTTACCTTCTTTTTCCAAGCTCATCGAATATATCGTCAAAAGTAATTCCTCTCTCAACCATCAACACCGTCAAATGGTATATAAGATCGGAAATTTCATATATAACTTCGCCATTATCGGGATTCTTTGAAGCTATAATAACTTCGGCAGCCTCTTCTCCCACCTTTTTTAGTATCTTATCTATGCCCTTGTCGAAAAGATAGTTGGTATATGAACCTTCCTTGGGATTTATCCTCCTGTCCACCACAACATCGTACACTTCTTTGAGTATTTTTGACTTGTCTCCATATACACTCTTTTCATCAAACACCTTCTCGGAAGTTTCCTTTATACCGTCTTTATCAAGCTCTCTATAGAAACAAGAGTAATGTCCCGTATGGCAAGCCGCCTCCACCTGCTCCACCTTGATTAAAAGGGCGTCGCCATCACAGTCCAAATTGACCGATTTAATTATCTGGAAATGGCCCGAGGTTTCACCTTTAAGCCACAGTTTATTCCTGCTTCTGCTGAAATAATGCACTTTTCCTGTTTCCATCGATTTTATGAAAGCCTCTTCGTTCATGTAAGCCATCATAAGCACTTCATTGGTCTTGTAGTCCTGAGTTATTACAGGCACCAAGCCATTACCGTCAAATTTAATTTGGTCCAATAATTCTTTCATATTCAATATCCCCCAATTTTATTCCTTATATCCTTACTTCAATTCCTTTTTGTTTCAAATAATTTTTTAAGTCCATAATTTCTATCTCCCTGAAGTGAAACAGTGATGCAGCCAGTACCGCATCCGCCTTCCCATCCACCAAGGCCTCATAGAAATGTTCCATAGTTCCCGCTCCGCCTGAAGCTATCACAGGAATTTTTACACTTTCGGAAATTTTTCTTGTCAGCTCAATATCATAACCGGCTTTTGTTCCGTCACAATCCATGCTTGTAAGCAAAATTTCCCCGGCTCCCATCTTTTCGGCCTCAATTGCCCATTCTACGGCATCCTTTCCGGTATTGATCCTTCCGCCGTTTAAATAGACCTCCCAACCGGAGTCGTCACTGCGTCTTTTTGCATCTATGGCAACTACAACGCATTGGCTTCCGAAGCGCATTGCAGCTTCGGATATCAACTCGGGCCTTCTCACAGCCGCAGAGTTTACCGAAATTTTATCGGCACCGGCTTTAAGTATCTGACGAAAATCTTCCACAGTCCTTATACCTCCACCTACGGTGAAAGGGATAAACACCTGCTCGGCAACTCTGCTTACAACATCTAGCATTATATTTCTTGCATCGGAAGTTGCCGTAATATCCAAAAAAGTCAGCTCATCCGCACCGGCTTTATCGTAATATGCCGCAATTTCCACAGGATCACCGGCATCTCTTATATTAACAAAATTAACTCCCTTAACAACCCTGCCGGCATGTACGTCAAGGCAGGGAATAATACGTTTAGTCAGCATTTCAAACTACTCCTTATAACAGCGTTCAACAGAAACCTCGACTTATTTTATCGACCTATTTCAATCGCTTCTCTTAAATCGACGTCTCCGGTATATAGAGCCCTTCCGACTATCACGCCGGAAACTCCAACTTCTTTCAGGTTTTTAATATCTTCTATTTTACCAACTCCACCGGATGCTATAATATCTATACTTACAGCCTTCACCATTTCTTCCATGGCTTTTAAATTAGGTCCGGTTAGCATTCCGTCCCTTGATATATCAGTGTAAATGATTGTTTTAACTCCCAAATCCTCCATCTTTTTAGCAAAATCCACTGCCTTGAATTCACTGGTTTTTTCCCAGCCTTCAATGGCTACCAGGCCGTCTTTTGCATCTATTCCTATAACCACATTGTTTTCAAAAGTTTTAACTGCACGTTTGACAAGCTCGGGATCCTTAACTGCTGAAGTACCGAGAATTACTCTTTCGATTCCCTTGCTTAAGATAGTCTCAATCATCTCTATAGTGCGGATTCCTCCACCCAACTGAACAGGAATTCCCGTTTTCACAGCTATTTCACTGACAACAGCAATGTTTTGTGCTTTTCCTGTCCTCGCACCGTCCAAATCCACCACATGCAGATACTGTGCACCGCATTTCTCCCACTTAAGTGCCATCTCCACGGGGTTATCGGAATATACCGTTTCCTTGTTAAACTCACCTTGGGTAAGTCTTACACATCTGCCTTCTCTAATATCCACTGCGGGATAAATAATCATTATCCAACCCTCCTGAATACATCGGTGCTCATTAACATTGGCAGTCTGCCAGGTTAATATACACCTTTATTTTAAATTTCCAATCTGCTTACATTTTACTTTTCAGCTTTGCCACTTTTGCAAAATTCTTTAACATACTAAGCCCCACTTCTCCGCTCTTTTCAGGGTGAAACTGGGTTGCAAACACGTTTCCCTTCTGAACAGCCACAGCAAAATTAATT
>Ga0134095_1002207_pt1 | contig 11128 bp, 12 predicted proteins | sample 6_2taG_FD_94449 | JGI IMG/M metagenome (GOLD analysis project Ga0134095, IMG submission 94449) | Switchgrass degrading microbial communities from high solid loading bioreactors in New Hampshire, USA - 6_20_20_110_A2 metaG | ecosystem: Engineered > Bioreactor > Semi-continuous > Anaerobic >... | reverse complement strand
CCCTGAGCTGCTTTAATTCCTTCATGCTGATGTTGGCTAGATTGAGTAAAACAGAAAAATTAATTTTTTATTCCAGTCAGCATCAGCTCATGGAATGGTTAAGATTTGTTACTTCCAGGAAATTCCAGTTCTCAGATTGGAGCGCTAGATACCTCTAAATGGGCACCATTTGATGGATCAATGCTGGCACAATCTTATGGGCCTTATATAAAAAACCTGTGATATGTCCGGGCCCCTAAATCTTTTCCTTCACAGATTCAACCTTATCCCTTAAACCCCTGTCGGCATCCCTTCTATCATCGATCTTGAGGGTTGTGTAGACCCTCTCTGAACCTGCCTGGAGGACTGCCTCATGGGCGGCCTTAACGGCATCCATGAGTTCATCAATGTCTTCAGCCTCAAGCAGTGTCCCCATTCCTGAGATCTCATACCTCACATTCCGCCTCTTGAGGGCTTCGACGGCAGCTGCCACGTAGCTGCTGAGTGAGGTGCTGCAGGTACCAAGGGGTATTACGGTTAACTCCGCGGTAATCATGATTAATTATATGTCCCATCGTTTATATATAGGGTTCCATGGATGTCCAGAAATTCAACCAGAGAATCATGGGAAGGATCAGGGGACTCATAGAGGGTCATGAACTCATAAAACCAGGTGAACATATTGCAGTTGCACTATCAGGTGGAAAGGACAGTGTGCTGACACTGCACGCCCTCTCTGATCTCAGGAGCGACCTTGATTTTGAGCTCACAGCTGTAAGTGTTGACGAGGGGATAAGGGGCTACCGCAGTGAGGGGGTGAAGGCGGCAAGGGAGAACACAGAACTGCTTGGAGTTGAACTCATAGAGAGATCATTCAGGGACGAATTCGATTTTGAACTGGACAGGATCACTGATAGATTCAGCAGCCCCTGCATACCATGCGGTGTCTTCAGGCGATGGATACTTAACAGGACGGCACGTGAGATAAGCGCCTCAAAGATTGCAACGGGCCACAACATGGATGATGAGATCCAGTCCTTCATCATGAGCCTCGCAAGGGGTGATGTGAGGAAATTCTCAAAATTCGGGCCAGAACTTCAGAGGATACACCCTGCAATGGTGCCGCGCATAAAACCCCTCTGGAGCACGCCTGAGAGGGATGTGGCGCTCTGGGCTGTTCTCAATGATGTCAGGGTCCACCTTGACTCCTGTCCCTACTCTGACCTTTCCATGAGGTCAAGGATAAGGGACTTCCTCAACCATCTTGAATCAGAAAATCAGGATGTGAAGTTAAGGGTGATGGAATCATTCAGGAGGACCTTCCTCCCCCTGGCCGAAACCGGGGGTCTCAGTGAATGTATACAGTGTGGAGAACCTTCATCAGGGGATAAATGTAAGGCATGCGAGTTCCTGGAACTCATAAAAAACTGATTAAAGCGCATGTTATTGTGCCGCGTGTTTTTTGGTTTATTCTTATCAGAGTGTGGTATTGTGTTGTGTCGCATGAGGGTTTATCTTATCCTAGTCACTACTTGATGGAGCCACGGCCAACATGTATTTATGGGGCGGGGGTTTATCTTATGATCCTTGTCACTGAACCTATCCCCTTGCTCCTTCCCTCACGGAATATTATCTTCTGACCTTCCCTCACATGGTGGGGCCTGTACTTGAACCTCATCCTCACCCTGCCCCTGTCACCTGCAGACATGAAATCAGAGTCAAGGGGTTCAAGAACGGTTGTCTCGGCTATGGTTTCAATGTGGGTCACACTCTCATAGCCCTCCTTTATGGTTGTCGGATGCACCAGTATGGCGACCTCTGCCTCAAATTCCCTCACAGCTTCAGGTTCATAGTCTGGATGGGAGAGTATCATACCCCTCTCTATCTCATCAGGGGAGGCCCCGGATATGGATATGCCGACGATGTGGCCGGGCTCTGCACAACCTATCCGGTAGTGGTGCATTTCTATTGATTTGACGGTGACCTCCCTGAATTTCCCTGTCTTGAGGGGTCCCAGGAGGAGGGTGTCACCCTTTTTCACCAGTCCCTGCTGGATTGTCCCGCTGACAACGGTACCAACACCCCTGATGGAGTATATCTTGTCTATGTACATGAGGAATGGCTTCTCATCATCCTTAACATCCCGCCTGACCCTGAGGTTCAGGAAGAGTTCATCGAGGATTTCAAGGCCCTCCCCTGTAACTGAGGAGGTCTCGATTATGGGGACTATGTGCTGGTTCATCTTACCGGCTATCCCGGCTGCAGCATCCCTGCTCTTCACATGGAAGGGGATCCTTCCGACCAGTTTAAGCAGTTCAGATATCTTCTTCCTCACATTCCTCTGGTTTTCAGCGGTGGCCATATCGCACTTTGTGAGGGCCACGATTACCGGGAGCTCCATGGCGATCATTATACCCAGGTGCTCCCTTGTTATGTGGGTGGGCCCCTCATCGGCTGCCACCGTGAGGAGTCCGTAGTCGAGCTTCTGACCCACAATCCCCCTTATGGTCGTTCGAAGCCAGGGTTCATGGCCGACGGTGTCAACGAAGGATATGACTCTATCTGCTTCATCCATGAGGCGTGACTTCTCCTTCCTGTCAAGGGGGTTCTTGAGCCTCATAACCCTGCCGTCCCTGAAGCCGTAGATGGCAAAGGAGAGATCAGCCGACAGGCCCCTCTCTATCTCATGCTTCTGGACATCAAGGAATATCCTTGTCTTACCGCTCCCATCATCAGGGGTGCCTGTTGTGAGGGTCCCCAGGAGGGTGCTCTTACCATGGTCCACGTGGCCAGCAACACCCACCAGGAGGTGCTCCCTTGCTGTTTTCGTCTTCCTTGAGATTACAACCTCTGCTACCATACCCTCTGTACCCTCATGGAGGTTAACCTCCTCCACAACTGCACCTATCTCACTGCTGAGGGTTCTTAGGACCTTGACTGACTCATCCAGTTTATCAGCAGGGAGGCCGACCGGTTCACCGCTGTCCTCCACACCCAGGAGGTACACTGCCCTGCCCTTACCCCTCTCCATACGGTACTTCATCTGGGATATCAGGCCCTTTCTACGGTCCATCTTCAGGTGATACCCGGCTGAGAGGGCCTTCTTGAATTCTATGTTCCTTCTCTCACCCGGGGATGTGAATGATCTCAGGTCTTCTATCATATCTCTGAATCTATTCCTATTTTATGGGATTTGTGAAATGGCATGAGCCATATTTTTCTTCCTGCAGTTTTCTTACAAGTTCCGATGCTTCCTCGAAGCTATCAGCCCTTCCGAATATGCGTCTATCTTTGACATTCACGGTCCTCCCGCAGACGCATTTCCGGGTTTTTGCACCCTCCCTTGAGTAGAGGGCCCTTCCACAGTCGCATCTGAATATTATGTACATCATATCACACTGCAGCTTACTGGTTTACATTTATGGGGGGTCATTAATTAATGATTTTTTCCTTCATCGATGATCATCCATCTTTCTACAACGGTTCCAGATCAGGGGGGTATCTTCATCAGTTCATCAATTGGCGGCAGCTTCTCGGGCTCCTGGAGGTACTCCTCTATACCCTTCCTGTGACCGGCGCCCACAACAGCCACCACCCGGTCCTCCTCGATGGAGAGCAGCCTGTGGGCCATGAAGGCATCCCTTTCTTCAACGAGGACACGGTATGCTGCCGGAGAGATCTTTTTGAACTCCTCCATAACCTCAAGGAGAGTATCATCACTTTTGAGGTCTTCGATCTCCTTCGGATCATCCTTCCAGAGGAATGATCTTATTATCCCTGCGAAGAATCTGAGCTTCTCAATCCTCCCCATGGATTTAATGGCCCTCTGCATGGTCAGTCCGATGTCACGGTCTATGAGTGCCAGTCCAGCTCCCACATCATGGGCGGCCTCTATGGCTGCCAGCATCTCTGAGCCGGGTTTCACGCCCAGATCCTCACCAACCTTCCGCTGGAAGTAGGTTAAAACCCAGCCCGCAAGGATCACCCCAGGGTTTCCATGGCGTAGGGCTTCCCAAAGGGATGGTTCATCCCTCTGAACCCCGAATTTTTCATCCATGAGCCTGCGGTATCTCTCAGCGTCCAGTTCAACTGCAACGACGTCTGGTTCCATCTCAAGGATGGTTCTTCTTACCTCCTCTATACTTTTACTTGATACGTGTGCTGTTCCTATGATCTTCAGTTCCTTCATCTTCGATGCAGCCTCCGGATCTACTCCATGAGTTCTATTCTCCCATCACGGTAGATGGGAACGTTCCCTGTTATGTTCCTCCTGATGCAGTACTCAACGTCCTCCATGAATCCAAGGCCTCCCAGCCTTTCAGCTGATCTGGATCTGCGTATGGCATCATCAACCAGGGATCTGTCCTGAACTGCTAGTACTGAGGCCTCTGCATATTCGTCCATTTCACCATCGATGGCCGCTATTATTTCACCGGCGCAGAGGAAGTCCTCTATGGCAAATCTCCCATTAACACCGGCCATAACCACCTCAACTTCATCTGAAAGTTCCCTTGCAGCCTCAGCCACGGCATCCAGGTTGTTGAGACACCCAACAAGGGCATCTGACTCAACAGATTCAAGGATCCTTGTGCCGTTACTGGTGGTGAGCACCAGCGCATCCCCACTGTAGTTCTTAACTTCAATGGGGGAGTTGGCTATGAAGCCGGGGAGGGTCTCACCTCCACGTTCCCCTGCAACCAGGTAACCCTTCCCGGAGTACTCAAGGGCCTCTTCAATGTCAGCAACAGGGATAACCTCCCTGAACCGGTCGAGGGCTGCCGTGATGGTTGCACTGGCCCTCAGGAGGTCCACCATTATGCAGAGTCCACTGCCTTCCGGTCTTTCAAAGCTCAGCATTACCCTCATCGGTACACCTTCACTTCATCAGCACACATTTTATTATAATTGATAGAGAATTTATTGATTAGGTATATAGGCTTGTGGGTGAATTCATGAGGATCGTCACAACCCCCATGTGTGAGGGGATACTGAGGATTGCAGGTGTCAGGGGATACCGTGTCACCAGGAACCCTGAGGACGAGGATGCAGATGTTGCCTTCGTACTCTCTGAGACACCTCTGGACGGGGCCATTAAACTTAAACTCAACACATTCCCCCAGATAAGGGAGGCAGTGGCCACCGTCTTTAAGACAATCCAGGAAATGGACCCTGATAGTCTTAAGTATTCCTCAACCAGCGAGATTGACTTTGAAGTCTGCTCTCCATGGTGGCATGACCCCTCACGGCTCCGGGAGAGGAACAGCAAAATAAAAGTAAGGGTTTATTCAAATTTCTTAAGGGAGATAGTGGAGGACATGGGCTTCAGCGTGGTTGATGGGGATGCTGACTTCACTGTATGTCCTGACTACATGGAACTTGACTGTATAAGGGTGCCCTCCCACAGGAACCTTCCCCTGGACCCTGTTAAGAGGGCCCTATTCAGGTACAGGTATCTGGAGAGGAAACTATGTATGAAACCTTAACGTATCAGGGCGGTGTGCACCGCCATGAGGAGATGAAGGAACTCATTGAGGACCTGGGGGGCTTCGTGCTCCAGGAGAACATGCTTCAGATGGACCTGATACTCACCCTGGCGGTCCCAATAGAGGACGTGGATAAGGTCAGGGAGAAGGCTAAGGAGCTCCTGGGGAAGATCAAGGTGGCCCCCATGGCTGGTACCGAGATAGCCATTGTCTCCCCGACCCTTGCCAGGCACCACCTTCCCCACTCTGCCTGTGACATATCAGAGTACCTCAGGAGGTACGGTGCCAAGGATAACATGATAGGACTTGCCCGTGGCGCAGGTAAGGGCATCTCAAGGATATCTGAGGATGAGAAAAAACTCATAGAGGAGCATGACCTTGCAGTTTTCGCACTCGGGAGCTTTGAGCAGTGCATAAAGGACAAGGTCCACCTCTTCAGTGACATAAAGATCCCGGTGGTTGTCACTGGTTCCCCCGAGGAGATTGACCTCAGCGACCTTCCAGGCGCAGACGCCTACGTTGGTGGTCTCGGGAGGATACCCCGGAGGCTGAAGAGGGGAGAGGATATACGAGCGTTAAGGAAGCTTGTGGAGGTTGTTGAGGGACTCCTTGATCAGAAAAGGCGTGATATGGCTGCTGATCCTCCTCTTGTCCCATCCATACTTGTGAAGACCGAGATAGAGAACCAGGTGCCTGCCATCAGGGAGGTATACTCACCAACTCCTGTAACCAGTCAGCTTGATGGTGTCCGCGTCAAACTCAACTATGACCGCTACCATGAGGAGATAGCCGACGTGAGGGTATCTGATTACCGGCTGGGGGATATCTCTGAGATCAGGAAGTCAATGATGTATGACTACATCCTTGTGAAGCTCCTCCCCGAGAGTTCAATAGTTCAGTGATTACTAAATGGAGAGGCGACTCAGCCTTTGACTTCAGTGGGTCAGTGATTTGATGAAGAGGGAGATACAGGTTTCTGCTTTCATCATCTTCATCACACTTGGCTATTACCTTTTAAACATCCTTGCCCTGGGATTTCTTGGCGCGGAGTTTCTCAGCATCCCCCTGACCCTTCTACTACCTGCATCAATCCTGATTGAGAGGGAGAAACCGAACCCCATTTCAAGGGCCACCTACATTTTTTCAATGCTGTGGCTGGTCTTCATGATCTATCTCCTCACTGGATGGGCCCTAATTCAATTCATATGGTTCTTCATGGACCTCCCATGGCTGAAGGTTCTGGCCGTATCATCGGCTGCAGTAGCTGTCGCATATGGCGTATTCAGAGCTGCAAGGCCTGAAATTAAGTTTGTTGAGATCCCTTTTCCTGTTGAGGAAAGTTTGAGGTTCGTCCAGCTCTCTGACGTTCACATGGGAACGGTACGCTCTGCAGGTTTCCTCAAAGGGGTTTCAGGGGCTGTCAACAGGGTTGAACCGGCAGCGGTTTTAATAACAGGGGACCTTCTGGATGGTTCAAGGCCTGTGGATTCCAGCATTCTATCAACCCTTAAAACAGAGGCACCCATATTTTTTGTTTCGGGTAATCATGATACCTATGCAGGTGACTTCAGAGCAACTGTTTCTGATGCAGGTATGATGTGTATTGATCAGTCTGTCATCGAATTTGAGGGTATACAGATAATAGGTGTTGGTTACTCCATGGAGAGGCATTCACTTCCAGCCATACTTGACATGCTCGATTTTGATGAGGATAGACCAGCGCTGCTTCTCCATCATCTTCCTGTGGACTGGGAGGATGCCAGGGAGCGCGGTATTGACCTTCAGCTATCTGGCCACACCCACGGCGGACAGTTCTACCCCTTCAACATCATAGTGGGACTGATGTTCCCATTTCTGAGGGGACTTTATTCTGATTCAGGGAGCTTCCTCTATGTTTCGGAGGGTACAGGTACCTGGGGTCCACCTGTACGTCTCGGATCATCCTGTGAGATAACTGTTATTGACCTGGTCCCTTTAAGGGGATGTGATGAGGGGAACTCCGGGGACCTACATTTACATGGATGAAACTGGCTTTTCAGCTGATTGCATGGTACTGGTGCAAAACTATATATACCAGTTTTGAATATATATTCAAAACATGCCTAGACCGAGAAGATTCAGAAGAATTCTTGGAGAACCCCGTGTGGTCACATTTTCTCCGGAAGCCAGTGAGGATGAGACAGTGGTTGAGATAACCCTCGATGAATTTGAGGCAATAAGGCTGAGGGACTACCATGACATTAAACAGAAAAAGGCCGCTGAGATCATGGGAATATCACAGCCAACATTCCACAGAACCCTGACATCAGCACGGGGAAAGATAGCAGTGGCTCTGGTCGAGGGCAGACCAATAATACTGAAGGGAGGTGATTATATCACAGACAGAAGAAGATACAAATGCATGGACTGCCAGTTCGAATGGATCTCACCTGAAAAGGAATACAAAAAATGTCCGGACTGCGGTTCAGAGAACATAAACGTCGTATCAGCCGAAACAATACCAAGGTTTGGTAGAGGCGGATACGGAAGGGGCTTTGGTGCTGGACGCGGAGCTCCACGTGTCTGCAAATGCATTGAATGTGGATACGAGGCACCGAAAACACCTGGAGTACCCTGCAGGACAGAGAAGTGTCCTAAGTGCGGAGCACCAATGTGCGGCGCCGACTGAACATCATATGAAAAACATGATTTCTGATTAGTAAAGCATCAATCTCCGAAAAATAATGAAAATTTTTAAAATTTTCAGGAAATGAGGCATGGTCCCTTATTAGATTTCTCTTTTCAGCATCTGAGTAACGGTTTCTATATGTCTCTGTTGATCAGCGGCCTCAGATTTTATGGAATATATGAGTTTATCGGTGATCGGCACCGGCATGGTCCTGAATACATAGGATTCCAGCATTAAATTGAAGGCCCTCTCCTCTGCAAGGCTTCTGAATTTTCTATCTCCTGGTTCCATAAACACTGGATTCTCTTCAGGATTAAGAACCCTGACCTCCTCACCAAGTTCAGTACCCGGCAGTGGCTCAGCTATGCTCACGAAGTAGTCATCCAGCATGAGTTCATCTGCAAGTTCAAGGGTCTCCTGGTAGTCATCATCGTCCTCCCCGGGGTAACCGACGATGAAGGAGCCCGCAACCTTCAGTTTATACTCCCTTGCAAGTTCAACCGCCTCAACAACCTGATCAGGAGTTATCCCCTTCTTCATCTTCCTGAGCATCCTCCTGCTCCCCGATTCTATACCATAGAAGACCCATCCATTCGTGTACTCTGATATGGCCTCAAGAACATCTCCCTTGATCATATCAACCCGTATATCTGGCACTGTGAGGTTCTGGCTACCTGTGACCTCACTTATACTCCTCAGGAGGCCCCTGAAGGCTTCCTCGTCAATGCCCCTGAACTTGCTGCTGCCATACAGGGTGCCTGTACCCCCACTTATGGCGAACCTCCTGGCACCTGATGCCTTCAGTTCACGGACCTCCCTGATTATATCCTCAAGGGGTCTGCTTCTCACCTTCCGACCAAAGAATTCAGGGACCTGACAGAAGGTGCAGTTACCTGGACAGCCCCTGTGGGTTTCAATGTAGACACTGGCACCCCTTATATCCTCCCTGGAGATGTCACCCGGAACAAGGGGGAGGGGCCTCTCCATGGGGCAGGGTGATGATTCATTGATCACTATTCCCTCAGGTGATCTGAAGGCTGCACCGGGGACATCCTCTGGTCTACAATTTCCAGCTGCAAGCTCCATCACAGCACCGACCTTATCCTCCCCCTCTCCCCTCACAACGAGGTCCACATCGAGGTACCTGAATACCATCCCGGGGTCTATGCTGACCGGACCACCCACCACCCTGAAGCCGCCAATATTATTAATAATATCCCGGTACCTCAGGAGGTGAATGGTGGACTGGAGGCTTATGAATACGATCTCTGATTTAACACCATCAAATCCCTTCCTGATTTCAACCCTGTGTCCAAGGTCTCTCAGGACCCCTGCAATGAGCATTGAACCGTAATTGTAGTGTTCAGGTGTTACAACAGTTACATGACTCATTCGGAAGCACCAAAGAAATTTATCGCCTGTATGAGTTCATAGAAGCCTTCCATCTCCCTCTCGATCACGTCATACTCTGAGAGGGTGCCGCTCATCTCCCCATCAACGGTCAACCTGTCAGGGCCCCTCACAACGATCCGGTCGACACCATCACGGCTGAGAACCTCCCTGGCCTGCATATCATGCACAAAGGCCCTACCAGGGATTATGACTGTTTCCCTCAGATCGCCGGGATCCACCTCCTCAAGGTCCCTTAGGGTTATGAGGCAGGCTATGTCCTTGTTGACACCAACAACGTTCACAAGGTCATCGGCCCCCAGGTTGTGTATTATCCTCCTTATGTAGGGCGCTGCAATGGATCCTGTGATTATCGTGGCCTCGCCCCTGATCTCTGGGAGGATTTCAAGGTACTCCCTGCTTGAATCAGCTGCAAGGACAAAGGGTGTACCGTTCCGGGGGTCACAGACAGGGGTCCCGGTTACACGGAGATTGAATTCCCGGTCAATGCTCCGCACAAGTTCTTCAAATTCAGAAACAGTGTGGGGCTCCAGGCCATCAATGATGGGCTCATTCCCAAGTATGAGGCCCTGATGTTCATAGTTGGCGAATCTCATCATGATGAAACCTGTGGCACCCCACTCCTCGAGTCTCGCGCATGTTTCAAGGAGGTCCTCGCCATCGTTTACCCCTGGTATTATCACCGACGCTGCATGGACCTCACAGGATTCACAGAATATCCTGAGGGCCTCAAGGGCCCTGGAGGCGTTTTCATCCCTCATCCACTCACGCCTCAGATCAGGGTTTGCTGAGAACACAGTGAAGGTGACCTCATCAACACCATTTTCAATGAGCCTCGAGGCGATTCCTGGGTCATCTATTCCCTTTCCGCTGGTGTAGCCAAGGTGTATGGGGATTCCAAATTCACCAAGACCTGCTGTGAGTTCCTCAAGGTGGGGATAGCAGCTCACATCCCCTCCGCCGCTGATGTTTATCTTCACGTCCCTATCCTGAAAATTCCCCATCATGAGAGTTGTCTGCACGTTGCCCATAACAAGGAATGGGGGCAGGAATTCATTACCAATCTCTGCAACACCCTTTCCACAGGTTTCACATCCAACCCTACCAGGTGAACAGTTTTTACATCCAAAGGGTTCGAATTCACCAACTTTACGGAAGTAGCAGTACCTGCAGAATCCCCTGCAGTCCTTTCCAGGTATACCACCTAAATCTGCTATTATCTGCATGTCACTCTCTCTGTCCAGTTCTCTAAATATAATTTATTATATATTACCAGCTTTATCCACATGAAGCAGTAACTTTGGGTGACCAGAGGTGAATTCCTAATTAATTGCTAGGCCTATGGATCGTTTCCAGATATCCCTGAGTGGCCCACACGTGATTGTTATTACTCCCTGCAGATGATACCCTCCTTTGTGATGATCATAAAAATCAACGCGCCCATATAAAAAATCCAGAAAACCCGAAAAAAGGTGTTTTTACATATAAATCTTTCGACTTGATTCAGAAAGAAATCTTAATTAATTATAATCAAGTTAAATATGCATCGTATACTAAGACGGGTGTTTTAACACCCTCCAAGGGCCTT
>Ga0134095_1002186_pt1 | contig 11273 bp, 7 predicted proteins | sample 6_2taG_FD_94449 | JGI IMG/M metagenome (GOLD analysis project Ga0134095, IMG submission 94449) | Switchgrass degrading microbial communities from high solid loading bioreactors in New Hampshire, USA - 6_20_20_110_A2 metaG | ecosystem: Engineered > Bioreactor > Semi-continuous > Anaerobic >... | reverse complement strand
GGTACTGCGCTAAAAGAGCTTTACGACGAATACTTAAAAAGGATCTCCTTGAAATCAGAAATTGACCGCCTCAGCACGGAAAAAGAAAAAGAAGGTTTCTTCCTTGGCAAGTACGCTGTAAACCCCTTTAACGGTGAAAGAATACCAATTTATGCTGGTGATTACGTGCTTACGGAATACGGCACAGGCGCTATCATGGCAGTGCCAGCTCATGATGAACGCGACTACGCTTTTGCAGTTAAATACAACATTCCCATAAGACCAGTGGTGGTTCCCAAAGACGGTGAAGAGATAAAGAATGGCGAGGTCTTCACCGAATATGGTGTGCTGGTAAATAGTGGGCCTTACACAGGAAAAACCTCTGAAGAAGCCCAGAAGCTCATGGCTGAGTACTTAGAAGAGCACAACTTGGGGCAAAAATCTGTAACGTACAGGCTTAGAGATTGGCTGGTGAGCCGCCAGAGGTACTGGGGTGCTCCAATTCCCGTAGTTTATTGTGAACACTGCGGAACAGTACCCGTCCCTGAGGATCAGCTTCCAGTGATTCTACCCAGAGAAGTGGATTACCTGCCTGGCGATTTGGTTTCTCCCTTGGCTACTGATGAAGAGTTTGTGCACACTACTTGTCCAAAGTGTGGTGGTCCGGCTCGACGGGAAACTGATACCATGGACACGTTTGTGGATAGCTCGTGGTATTACCTAAGGTACGTAGATCCACATAACGAACAAGCGCCATTTGATAAGGAACTGGCAGAGTATTGGATGCCTGTGGACATATACATTGGCGGTGTGGAGCATGCCGTACTGCACTTGCTTTACAGTCGTTTTATTACCAAAGCGCTAAAAGACATGGGATACGTTACGGTTAGCGAGCCCTTTAGCAAACTCTTTACTCAGGGTATGGTAACTTTGGGTGGTTCAGCCATGTCGAAGTCAAAAGGCAACATTGTTGATCCAGACGATATCCTAAGGGACTATGGTGCTGATGCAGCAAGGATGTACACACTGTTTGTGGCGCCACCTGAAAAGGATTTTGAGTGGAGCCAGCAAGGGCTGGAAGGTATTGTAAGGTTCATAAGACGCATTTGGAACTTCTACTGCAAATATGCTGATGAGGTAAAAGAAGCTGTGGCAGCTCCTATGGGTAAGCTTTTCGAGGGAATGAGTGAGTACGATGAGAAAGCGCTCAGGGCAGTGAACCGTTTGGTCTACAGAGTCACTGAGGATATTGAGGATAACTACCGATTCAACACTGCCATTGCCGCCATGATGGAGTTCCTCAATGAAGTAACGGATTACGACGAAAAGGTTAGTAGCGCGGTTATGAAGACGCTGCTTGAAACCTTTGCGAAGGTACTAGCGCCCTTTGTGCCGTTCTTGGCAGAAGAACTTTGGGCAATGCTGGGTAACGCGCCTTCGGTTCACGAACAATCTTGGCCCCAGTGGGACGAAAGTATGCTTCAGGAAAACACTGTGGAAGTTGCAGTGCAAATAAACGGGAAATTTAGGGGCACAGTGGTGGTTCGCAACGGAGCCAGCGAAGAGGAAGTAAGGGAAGCAGTTATGAGTAGTGGCAATTTTTCTAAGTACTTGTCCAAGGAAGGCGGTTACAAGAAGTGTTTCTACGTTCCGAACAAAATAATAAATTTCATAGTTTAGCAGGTGGATGGAAGAAGGCTGCCACATGGTTGGCAGCCTTCTTTTTAGTTGGGGCAATTTGTTTTGAAGTGGGATACCGCTTGGGTGCTTCCAGTGTGCTTGGTTTAAAAGACCCCCAAGGGGGTGGCGCACCGATGGTTGAGACTTCTACCAATGTGGCCAGTGCAAGCGCTGGCTCCAGTGCTGATTTGGAGTCAAAGCTGGTCAGTGTTTATGTGACAGGTGCAGTGCAGCACCCGGGAGTTTATACTGCTAAGGCAACTCAACGCATAAATGATGTGGTAAGCCTGGCAGGACCAAAAGGCGATGCTGATCTTACTAGATTGAACTTAGCCAGCCACTTGGCTGATGAGATGATGATTTACGTCCCAAAGATGGGCGAGCAAAGTACAAATACGAGTCAAGGGGTGCAGCCAAGCACTCCTCAACCTTCTGGGGGAGTGGTCATCGGAAGTGGTGGGAACTTGGCAGGCTCCACAAGTTCGCTCATTAACATAAACACGGCTGATGAAAAACTGTTGGACTCGCTACCCGGCATTGGCCCAACGCTTGCGGCACGCATTGTTGAATACAGGCAAACCAAAGGGCCATTCAAGACCATTGAGGAGATAAAGAACGTTAGCGGGATCGGTGAGAAGAAGTTTGCCGATATTAAGGACATGATAACGGTCCGCTAAGCGCATGACTCTTACAGCGGTTGCAGTTGCTCTTTCGCTTCAGTTTTACCCCTGGGGCGTAGCATCGTTTATTCCACTGTTTTTCCTGCTAAAACACAAACGTTGGATAGCAGTTGTGGGTATTGTGGTAGTGCTACTTGGTTACGGGAGCATTTACAAATCCAAGAGCATGGATGGGCAGGTTTTCAGTGGCACCGTGGTGGTTGATTCCGACGGAAAAGGTTATTATGGCGGTTTTGTGCCCGTGTGCTCCACTAAGGTTGGCGTGCTTAGCGGCACTTTCCAAATGAAGTGGCAGAAGTACCACTGCGCCGTTCCTGTGAACGTGAATGCAGTTAAAACGCCTCTGTTTAGTTTGAGGTCAGCCATGGAAGACAGGTTGACCCAGCTAAAATCAGGTACCTTGCTGAATGCACTTGTCTTGGGGAGTCCACTGCCTGTGAGGATACAGGAACAGGCCATAAAAACTGGAATCCTGCATGTTTTTGCCATATCGGGTTTGCAAACAACGTTACTCATGGGTTACGTTTACAGGTGGAGCAAGAACAAGCTGACAGCTATGCTGTTTGGTTCGTTCCTGATCTTCTTCTATGGTTTTTCTGCCTCAGTGCTTCGCAGTGTGCTCATGTACGGTGTCATGCTTTCCATACCCAGAGGCAGGAAACTGAGCTTGGGCGGTGTAGCCGCGGCAGGGCTGGTCGCCTCCTTTATCGACCCGCTCTTTTTCACACGTACGGCTTCGTTGTTATCTTTAGTGGGGGCGGCTGCTGTGGTTTACTGGGGCGATGCCAAGTGGCCTGTGGTAAAAACTAGCCTCACCCTTTTACCTGTGAGCTTATTCTTCTTTCATTCCATATCATTGCTCAGTGTGGTTTCTACGGTCATTTTAGTGCCTGTCTTTACATTGCTTTATGCACTTGGCATTTTGTACCTGATTATGCCCCTGAAGTTAGTGGGTATGGTGGTTGATGCAGTGGGCATGGCTATTCTGTCTTTGCATGAAATGGTTGAACTACTGCCTGCGTGGCTGGTGGTGAACTTCAGTTCCAAGGAGGTTTTGCTTATTTTGCTCGGTGTTGCTTTGACGGTCCTGCTAAGGCGGTGGTGGATACCTGTGTTAACGTGCGTAGCTGTACTTTTGCTTCCTGCTCAGAGTCGCGTCATTTTTCTTGATGTGGGGCAGGGATCTGCTACGCTGGTTCAAAAGGGCTCTTACGGTTTACTCATTGATACCTCTGATAAGTCGGTGGTTCTGCGTGATTTAAGATGGTACGGCATTAGGCATCTGGGCCTCATTATCAGTCACGATGACAAGGACCACAATGGTATGCAAGACCAGGTAACACGCTCTTTTCATCCCATGTTGATGGACCCGTACGAAGGCGACGTGGTCAATTTTGGACCCATCAGAGCTGAAATTGTCTGGCCGCCTCGAGGAATGCATGGTACGGATAATGAGCTTAGCAAGGTGGTTTACCTGCCTCAGTTTGACGGACTCATAACTGGAGACGTACCCGCAGTGTACCTACCGAATGGTAGTTATGGATTCTTTACTGTGCCTCACCATGGAGCCAAACTCACGGAGCTCAATTTGACCTCCTCGGCTGGCATAATTTCTGTGGGTAAGAATTCTTACGGTCACCCCAATGCCCAGACGCTGGAAATACTGGAAGATAGAGGTATCAAGGTGTATCGAACAGACCAATGTGGTGACATAATTTACGAGCGAAACAGATTTTCGTGTTCGCCCAATTAGTGGCTTGGATGGTGTGTTTTTGCATGGTGTTTTTTGGTCTTAAAAGTCTGGTTTTCGCTGTAGTGATGCTGATTTTCGAGCCTTTTAGTGGTATAATTTAATTATGAAAATGAGTGTGAATGTGAAAAAGGTTCTCATTGCAATTTGTTTTTTACTTATTTTCCTGGTGTCCTTTGTAGGTGGTGTTTTTGCTCAGAAGGTGATCATGCCTCAAGGTGAAGGTGTCGATTTAGCTGATCTTATCTCAAGTGCTACTGAGCGTTTTTCCAGTATTACGGGTTCAAAAGGAGATCAAGTTTGGCTCATTGCTGGTTTGGATACGGTAGGCGAGATGAAAGGTGCGGGTTCTGTGGGGCACAACGACACGCTCATATTGGCGTTCATGCGTGGTTCCACAATCAACCTGCTTTACATACCCAGAGACTCTTTGGTGGACATTCCGGGGAAAGGTGTGACTAAAGTAGGCCATACTTTTCTTTATGGCGGTGTGAGAAAGCTTGCAGAAACCATTAAAGAGAACTTTGGTGTGGCAGTAGATCATTACGTAGTGGTGAACTTTACCACGGTCATAAAAATGGTTGATCTCATGGGTGGCCTCCAAGTGGAGGTGCCTCAGAGGTACTGCTACCAAGGTGTGGGAGTGCCCAAATACACGTGCATTAATAAGGGCAATCAAACGCTTAACGGTACGGAATTTTTGGTTTACTGGCGCATCAGGGACTATGGAAAAACGCATATGTCGGATCTTAGCAGGATACAAAGGCAGATCGATCTGCTTCTGGGAACAGATCTAAAAGACCAAGTAATATCAAAGCTTTCTCCCAGTTTTGTGTCCAGTGCAGTGGACGTGTGGAGTAATTACGTACTTTCTGATGTCAGTCTGATGGAAATTGCCAGCTTGGCGAACAAGTGGAAGAACGCCCATATTGAAGCCGATGTGCTCAGTGGTGATTCGTTTACTGGTTACGTGTTTGACTTGGGCATACCTGTTTCTGTGTACCAGTGGGATGCTGACTGGCTTAAGAACTGGTACACTGAAACGTTTGGTCCCATGGGCAAGACGCTAGCTGATGGGGTTAATCCGCCCCAGATCAGCCGTCGTCAGCCAAGTAGCTCCGGCTCCGGTCAGAGCTCATCAAGCAGTGGCAGTAGTAAAGGCAGCACTGGTGGGCAGAAAACACCAACTGGCAGTAACAGTGGGAACAGCGCTTCCTCAGGCGCTACTGCGACAGTGCCATCAGGGACGACCACAACGGCATCCACTGTTACGACTGCAACTACAACCACTACTACTACGAATGCGGCTAATGGCCAAAACTCTTCAGCAACCACTGCAACGAACAGTGTGAGTGGTACAGGCACTCAGGCCACACCCACTCTGTCGCCCGAGCTGGAGAACAACACGAGCGTTGCTACGGGTGCTGTGAATGAGGAAACTCCAAGCCCCGTAATTACGCCAACAACGACTCCAGAGGATGGGGAGAATAACTCTTCAGATGGCAGTAGTTTGAACCCTTGGGCCGATAAAACAGAAGCAATTACTGTAACTGATGCATTCACTGAGGTGCCCACTGAGGGCGGGAACTAATATGGTTTTTTGTCAGCTTTAAGGTAAGGTGTTTTTGGTGTCGTCAAGGTCTTCCATGAAGAAAGCTTCCGACTTGTTGGGCGGAAATGAAGAGCTTTTCTGGTTTTTGGAAGTTTCCAGAAAATGGGATAAACTGGATACTTGGCTCAAGGACTTGGTGTTTCCTTCCGCCTTGCATGGGAAGGTGGTCGTCGTGGACTACTACAATCCTGTGGGCAGGATGAAACTGCTTTACAACAAGGACGAAGTGCTGAAAGAACTAAAAAGGTTTTTACCTTTCGTGGAAGATTTTAAGGTGGGAAAAGCAAGGAAGAAAGAAGACTTTTCTCACCTTAGTGAGAATTTGTCACATAGTAGCAAAGTGGGAAAACGTGTTCTAGAGCCATCCGATGTGAATGCAACAGATGATGTGTGCACGGATGGCATTAAAGATAAAGAGTTAGCCGAACTATTTGGTAAGTTTGTAAAGGTTAGGAGGGCATGGCAGGAATGGAAAAAAGCTTGAAAACGAAAAACTACGGTGCTGAACAGATCAAAGTTTTAGGCGATCTTGAGGGCGTTAGAAAACGCCCTGCCATGTACATAGGAAGTACGGACAAGAATGGTTTGCACCATCTCATTTGGGAGATTGTAGACAATGCCATCGACGAAGCCATGGCGGGCTTCTGCGATCACATAAAAGTTGTGCTTTACAAAGATGGTTCAGTGTTAGTTGAAGACAACGGCCGTGGCATACCGGTGGAGATTCATCCTCAAGAAGGCCGTCCCACCGTAGAAGTGGTCTTGACAAAACTGCACGCTGGTGGCAAGTTTGGCGGACAAGCTTACAAAGCCAGCGGAGGGCTTCACGGTGTGGGCTTGTCCGTGGTAAATGCACTAAGCGAGTGGCTGGAGATCACCGTAAAGAGAGATGGAAGAGTTTATTGGCAGCGTTACGAGCTGGGTAAACCGGTAACCGAGGTAAAAGAAATTGGTGAGTACGATGACACGGAAAGCTCAGCCACCATTGTGCAGTTCAAACCAGACAAATCCATTTTTGCTGATACGCGTTTCGATTACGATGTTATTAGGCAGCGTTTGAGAGAACTTGCCTTTTTGAACAGTGAAGTCACCATTGAACTTGAAAAAGAAGGTAATGAACCAGAAATTTTCCACTTTGAATCAGGGTTGGCCGGTCTGCTTGAAGAGGTTGCTAACAGTTCTGAGAAGATCATTGATGTACTTCGTTTCTCAGGTGTGCAGCAGGATGTCCAAGTTGAAGTTGCCTTTACCTATGTGGATGATTTCGACGAGAACATTGTGTCCTTTGTGAACTCCGTTCGGACGGTGGATGGTGGAACTCACGTACAGGGCTTAAGATCAGCAATATCAAAAACGCTGGCTGAAGTGGGTAAGAGGAAGGGACTGCTCAAAGACAACAATGTTTCCAGCGATGATTTTCGTCAGGGGCTGCGAGCAGTGGTAGCGGTAAGGGTCCCAGAACCGGAGTTTGAAGGTCAAACGAAGGGCAAACTGGGTTCTAAATACGTCAGAAATATTGTGGAAGATGTGGTTTCTAAGGCTTTTGAGAGCTATTTGGAGACGCAGAATGACGTGACAAAGACGTTGATTCAGAGGGCATTGGCGTCTGCTGAAATGCGTGAAACGTTCAGGCGGACAAAGGAAATGATGAAGAACCGCCTCAGAGTGGAATCCACTGTTTTACCAGGGAAGCTGTCAGATTGTTCCAGCCGCGATGTAGATAAACGTGAACTTCTCATTGTGGAGGGTGAAAGCGCTGGCGGATCAGCTAAGCAAGGTCGTGATAGGACTATTCAGGCCGTACTGCCACTCAGGGGAAAAATACTGAACGTGGAAAAAGCCAGTTGGAAACGCATCGTGGATAACGAAGAGATTCAAGCTCTCATTGCAGCCATTGGCACAGGTGTTGGGGAGCACTTTAACTTCTCCAAGTTGCGTTACGGGAAAATCATCATAATGACTGATGCTGACGTGGACGGTGCTCACATTAGAACGCTGTTGCTTACATTCTTCTTCAGAATGATGCGGCCTCTGGTGGAAGAGGGCCACATCTACATTGCACAACCACCTTTGTACAAGATTGAAAGGAAGAAGAGCAAAGAGATCACTTACCTGTATTCTGATGAAGATCTGCAGGCTTTCTTGAGGGAGCATGAAGGAGAAAACTTTGAAATACAGCGTTACAAGGGTTTGGGTGAAATGAACGCTGAACAGTTGTGGGAAACCACGCTTGACCCGGAGACGCGTAATTTGTATAAAGTGACGGTGGACGATGCTGAGAGGGCAGATGAGCTGTTCTCAGTACTCATGGGAGAAAAGGTGCAACCCAGAAAAGAGTTCATTTTTGCCAATGCAAACTTGGTTAAGAACTTGGACGTGTGAGGTGCTATTGAATTATGGCTGGTATTCATGAAAGGGAAATCACTGAAGAACTAAAACAGTCTTATATTGATTACGCCATGAGCGTCATTGTGGGAAGAGCACTCCCTGACGTTCGTGATGGTTTAAAGCCTGTGCAAAGGCGCATCATCTACTCCATGTCGGAGACTGGAAGTACCTACAACAACCCGTACAAGAAATCTGCTCGCATAGTCGGTGATGTGCTGGGTAAATATCACCCTCATGGTGATGCTTCTGTTTACGACGCACTGGTACGTATGGCACAGGATTTTGTCATGCGATATCCACTGGTGGATGGTCATGGAAACTTTGGTTCCATGGACGGAGACCCGCCAGCTGCCATGCGTTACACTGAGGTGCGTTTGACACGGCTTTCAGATTACTTGGTACAGGATTTGGATAAAGACACGGTGAACTGGGTTCCTAACTTTGACGGGAGCTTAAAAGAGCCTGAAGTGCTACCAGCGGTTTTTCCCCAGCTCTTGGTCAACGGTTCCAGCGGTATTGCGGTGGGTGTATCCACTTACATTCCACCTCACAATTTGGGCGAGATCATTGATGCCACTTTGCACTTCCTTCATAACCCGGAAGTTACATCAAGGCAGCTCATGAGGTTCGTGAAAGGTCCTGATTTCCCCACTGGTGGTCAAATCATTAATCCTCAAGACCTTGTAAAGGTGTATGAAGAGGGCAAAGGCGTGATCCGCGTGCGTGGACGTGCAAAGTTGGAGGAAGGTCACGGTCAAAGACGCCGATTAGTCATTTATGAGATTCCTTACATGGTCAATAAGGCGGAGCTGGTGTCTCAGATTGCACAGCTCATTCGGGATAGGAAGCTATCTGGTGTTGACGAAGTCAGAGATGAGAGTAACAGACAGGGCGTTAGAGTGGTATTGGAGCTAAAGAAAGGAGCCAGCTTCCACCACATTCTGAATCAACTTTGCGAACAAACAGCCCTGGAGAGCAGTTTTGCCATTAATATGGTTGCTCTGAAAGATGGAGCGCCTGTTCAACTGACGTTGCGTGATTACATTGCCTCGTTCGTAGATTTCAGGAAAGAAACTGTTTTGAGGAGAACCCGTTATCTGCTTGATAAAGCTGCCAAGCGCCGCGAAGTGGTAGAAGGTATTTTGAAGGCTCTTGACAACATCGACCTGGTCATTGATATTATCCGGAATGCAGAAACCACTGATCAAGCGAAGAAACGCCTCATGTCCCAGATTGGTCTGACAGAAGTACAGGCAGAAGCAGTACTGGAGATCAAGCTTAGATCTTTGGTGCACATGGAGAAGGAAAAAGTTGAACAAGAACTGGAATCCTTGGTGAAAGCCATTGCTGAATACACAGAAATATTGAATAGTGAGAGCAAGTTGCTGGAAGTTATTGCCGATGAACTTAAACATGTGAAGAAGTTATTTGCTGACTCAAGAAGGACATTGATTGGCTTTTCCGATCAAGCTGAGACGGTGCAAGCTGCGGAAGAAACGTTCTTCATTGAGCTGTTGGACCTTGGCATTGTGAGAAGATCAAAAACTCAGACAAACCTGGTGGATTTCATTGAAGTGCAAGGAAGCGATCCAGTCATGTTTCTCACAAACTTCGGAAAGATTTTCTGCATATCGGCTTACGAAATTCCTGAGAGCCAGCGTGGTGTGGCGCTAAATGCACTATTCCCCATGGGGAACGACGAGAAAGTACTTTTATTGGGGACTCAAAACCAGGAGCTCATTGCCATAACTGAAAAGGGCAAAGGAAAACGTTTTAGGCTGGACGTGGAAAAGATTCCTTCCAGAGGCGGCTATTACTTCTTGCTCGACCCGGGTGACATGGTATCTGTGGTGGTTCCTGTGACTAGCAGGGAAATTGTTGTGGTTACTGCCCAGGGCAAAGTGCTCCGGTTGGATACTGATAGTATTCCTGAACGAGGACTTCGTACGGGAGGCGTCAAAACGATGCGGATTTACGAAGGTGATCAGGTGGTGGCAGCTACATGCCTGAATGGGCCATACATTGTAACCATGACCGAGAACGCATATGCGAAGCGGACTGACATAAATGAAATACCCAAGAGAAACAGGGGCGCTGCAGGTGTTTTCGTACATAAAGCTAACGAAGCTACAGGTCCTGTGATCGGTGTGTCTTGCAATGAGAATATGCTTTATCGATCTGGTAGAGAATGGCTTTCCCTGAGTGCTGCTGACATACCTGTTTGTTCAAAGGCGTCCATGGGGAAGAAGGTCTTAAGAACGTTGATTAACCGTTTGGTGTGAGGAAGGCTGTGATCTTAAAATGGCTTATAAGTTTCTCGATCATACAGCAGATTTAGGCGTTGAAGTAACTGGAGAATCTACTGAGGAGCTTTTGCAATCTTGTTTGGATGCCCTTAGGGAATGGAGCTTCCAAGAGGTAGGTTCTTCCTGCATTACGCACAATGTGGAACTTTATGGAGACACTGAAACGGAGCTTTGGTTCAAGTTCTTGAACGAAGTTGTTTTTTACATGGACAAAAACGAAGCTCCATTGACGTTAAGCTTAAGGGAGTACCATTTGGGTTGCAATTGCTATTTAAGAGCAGAGTTAACGATGGCTGAGCAAAGTAAGAGAAAGCAGGCTGTGAAGGCTTTTACGTTGCACAATTTTGGGTTTTCGGCACAGATGATTTTTGACGTGTGATGAGGATGGGTGATCGGTAACCAAAGAAAGGAGGTGGGCAATTGTGTGGAGACAATTGGATGAGTTCGTGTACGAGATTCCTTTGGGGGCAAAGGAGGGTATGCACGTACCCGGACGCATTTTCGCTACGGAATCCATATTGAAACAAGCCGAGGCAGACAAAGCCTTGGAGCAGGTGGTGAACGTGGCCACACTGCCTGGCATTCTAAAGTATTCATTGGCCATGCCTGACATCCACTGGGGTTACGGCTTTCCCATTGGTGGCGTGGCAGCTTTTGATGTGGATCGGGGTGTGATTACACCTGGAGGAATTGGTTTTGACATAAACTGCGGTGTCAGACTGCTCGTTACGCCACTAACGGAGGACGAAGTCCGGCCTAAACTGGGCGCGCTCCTGGATGTTCTGTACAAAGAAGTCCCCAGTGGGGTAGGGTCTGAAGGCTTCATAAAACTTTCGGTAAGAGAACTGGATAAGGTCTTGGAAATGGGTGCAAAATGG
>Ga0134095_1002180_pt1 | contig 11287 bp, 10 predicted proteins | sample 6_2taG_FD_94449 | JGI IMG/M metagenome (GOLD analysis project Ga0134095, IMG submission 94449) | Switchgrass degrading microbial communities from high solid loading bioreactors in New Hampshire, USA - 6_20_20_110_A2 metaG | ecosystem: Engineered > Bioreactor > Semi-continuous > Anaerobic >... | reverse complement strand
TTGCTGTTTACTGACAAATTCTCATCGATGAATCTCTCATAATGCCCAAGGTCAAGATCTGTTTCCGCCCCGTCATCAGTGACAAAAACCTCCCCATGCTGGTAAGGGCTCATCGTGCCGGGGTCAATGTTAATGTAAGGGTCGAATTTTTGCATTGTCACCTTAACTCCCCTGGCTTTCAAAAGCCTTCCAAGCGATGCAGCTGTTATGCCCTTTCCAAGGCCGGAAACAACTCCCCCTGTGACAAATATGTATTTAGGTGGCATTAAAAATTCATTCCTTTCAGAGCGCCAAAATTATTTTAGCACTTTAATTTTGGACAAAGTATTAAACATTCACTAAATATTAATTTTACATTTTAATATTTATTTCGTCAAGGCTAAAATTCACATTTTCAAAAAATAATAATGCTCAAAAAAATAATAAAAAATACCTTGCCAATTAAAGATTGAAACACTTATGGGTAAATGTTATAATTAATTAAGTATCAAATAAAAGATTTTATCCTATAATTATTGAAAGGATTGTTTTTATGAAAAAAGCAAAACTTATTATCAATAAGGATTTTAAAATCGGCCAAATAGATAAAAGGCTCTACGGCTCATTTATCGAACATTTGGGAAGGGCGGTATATGGCGGGATATATGAGCCAACCCATCCCACAGCGGACAGTGAGGGCTTCCGCCAGGACGTTTTAGACCTTGTGAAGGAACTAAACGTGCCAATAGTAAGATACCCCGGCGGAAACTTTGTTTCAGGCTACAATTGGGAAGACGGTGTGGGGCCTAAAGAATTGCGCCCCAAAAAAATGGATTTGGCGTGGAGTTCAATTGAACCCAACTATGTCGGCACCAACGAATTTGCCTCATGGGCCAAAAAGGCAAACAGCGAAGTTATGATGGCGGTAAACTTAGGAACCCGGGACGGGGACGCCGCAAGGAACTTAGTTGAGTATTGCAACGTCAAAGAAGGTACATACTGGAGTGATTTAAGAATATCCCACGGGATAAAAGAGCCCCACAATATTAAAGTATGGTGTTTAGGCAACGAAATGGACGGCCCGTGGCAAATGGGGGCAAAAACCGCCTATGAATACGGAAGGACTGCTTGCGAGGCGGCAAAACTTATGAAGTGGACGGACCCATCAATTGAGCTTGTTGCCTGCGGAAGTTCCACATATTACATGAGTACCTTTGCCGAATGGGAAAGCATTGTTCTTTCTGAAACCTACGACCATGTGGACTATTTATCGCTACATATGTATTTTAATAACCACAAAGACTATCTTCCAGACTTTGTGGCAGAATCCATTGACTTTGACAAATTCATAAAATCAGTGGTATCAATCTGCGACTATGTAAAAGCAAAGAAAAAGAGCAATAAACAAATTAACCTCTCCTTTGACGAATGGAATGTGTGGTACCATTCATGCGAACAGGATAAGTCAGTTCCCCGCTGGCAGGTAGCGCCGCCCCTTTTAGAAGATGTTTATACCTTTGAAGACGCTATTTTGGTTGGCTGCCTGTTAATAAACCTTATTAAAAACTGTGAAAGGGTTAAAATCGCGTGCCTTGCCCAGCTTGTAAACGTTATCGCGCCAATCATGACTGAAAACGGCGGCGACGCATGGAGGCAAACCATCTATTATCCCTTCATGCACGCGTCAAATTACGGGCGCGGCGTCGCGCTAATACCCAACATTGAATCCGACAAATACGACGGTAGAAAATATAAGGATGTGCCCTATTTAGAAGCAATCGCAACAGTGAATGAAGAAAATGACGAACTCACCATTTTTGCGGTAAACCGCTGCCCCGGCGAAGAACTATTATTAGAAGCAACACTTGGCGGCTTTAGCGGCTATAAAGTTACAGAACATATTAGCCTTTATGGCTTTGACCCAAAAGAAAGGAACACTAAAGACTTAAGAAAAGTTAAACCATCCACACTTTCAGGCTCAACGGAAGTTGACAAAGAATTATTGAAATCAAAACTCCCTCCCCTTTCATGGAACGTAATCAGAATGAAAAAATAAGGTGATTTCAAATGAGAATTTTAAAAAGAATACTGCTTGGTCTACTTATATTCGTTGTTTTATTTACAGCCTCACTTTTTGGCTCATGGCAGTTTTACTTTAAGCCAAAATACGCCAAAACCATATTGGAATTTGTAAATTCCATTGAAATTGACGAAATTATAGACAGCGGAATTGTCGCCCAATCACAAGGCATAACAACACCCGCTGAAAATCCGCCAAACAGCATAAGCCAAAACGCAGGCGCTAGCACAAATAACAAAAACACAAATGACAAAAACGCAAACAATAAAAACACAAACAGCCAATCAACAAACCAAACCCAAAAACCAAAATCCAAGCAGGAAGAAATTTTAGCCCAAGTGGAAAGCCAGGACAGGATAACGGGGCTTTCTATTGCCAAAAAACTTGATATGGGCTATCTTTCAGAATTAGCCAAAGGCGGGATTACGCCTGAAGAAAGGAAGGAAATCTCAAAATATTTAAGAAGCAAGTTAACAAGCGCGGAAATTAATGAACTTAAAAGGCTTATAAATAAGTACAGCTACCTGTTAGAATAAATCCGCCTTGCTAAAAAATAATTTCTACATTAACAATTCACTGCCGTTTGGGAAAAATCCCAAACGGCAATTTTTATTTTACCCTTACCTATGCAAGAAAAACTAAACCACTTAAATTGTGTTTCCGCGTTTTCCCGCCATCATCATATACTCATTTTACGCTAAAACAAAACCAAGCCCATTTTCATATTATGTCAACGTAAATCTTTGCAAAAAAGGGCTGAAGCATATGTATCAAAAAAGATTATTCTATCCCGTTTTTAAACTTCACGACGACATCAGGCTTTTATGGCTTGAGAATGTTTTATGGACCCGTTTTTTTATCATAAGCGCAATTTTCAGCCTTCCTGATATACAATCCGTCATCCAGAGGATTTTGCGAAATCCTGAGGATTTTGCGAAAATCTTTAGGTGTTTTTATAACGACAAAATTGCCAAAAGGTTTGAAGAACTGTTTTCAAACTTTCTCTTTAACGTAACAAACATGGCAAACGTGGTAAAAGAAGAAAACCAGCAAAATTTTGAAAATCTGCGCGGAAATTGCCAAGACAGCGCAAGGGAACTTGCAAGGTTTTTAGCCCATATAAACCCCTACTGGAATGAGCGCCAATTGTTTAATTTATTCAACGAATACCTCGGATTAAGGGCGGATGAAGTTTTATTAATCTTTAACGGAAGATACAGGGAAAGCATTAGGCTGTTTGAAAAAATTCAGGACCAGGCTTTAAAAACCGCCCAAATTATGATTTCGGGCCTTATCTGGCAGTTTAGGCTAATATAAATATTCCCCCGTAAAACAGGGGTTTTTCATTTTCAGGCATAGCCCTGCACGCTACTGGCAACGCGCAAGTGCGTATTTTGTTGACCTGCTAGCCATGCATTTATTACTTACTACCCGTAAACGGGTCCCGTGGGTCGGATATACTTAATTGATCAGCTTCCCTATCTCTTTTTAATTGTTCTGCTATACGCTCTTTACTCGCTTTCGTATTCTTACCCACGGTATCTACGTAAATGCAATTCAATTTTGTATTTGCTAAGCTATTTATGTTGTTATTTTTATTTTCATATATAAATCCTCCGTATGTGTTTTTCCGACTGGCAGGTAGGTTTAAGTATATCACATATGGAGGATTTGTGTTCATAGGTTAACCTCTTTTGAACCACGCGGCCATCGCGTGATTTTCACTATACAATAAAAAGGCTGCAAAACGCAGCCTATTAATCTTATTACCTTCTAACAATACTGTCGTGCATATAGTCAAAGTGTTCCAACGCTTTTCCTGTCCCGATTGCCACGCAGGAAATGGGGTCATCAGCAATCCTTACGTTTATTCCCAACTCTTTTGACAAAAGCTGGTCAAGGCCGTAAATCAAGCTGCCGCCTCCGGTAAGGATAATCCCCCTGTCGGAAATATCCCCCACAAGTTCAGGGGGTGTCCTTTCCAAAACATTATGGGTTGCTTCCACAATGTATCCAACCGTTTCAGCCAAAGCTTCCATAAGCTCAGTGGAAGTAATAACAACAGTTTCAGGAAGCCCTGAAAGCAAACTCCTTCCCCTGATTTCCATGCTTAAAACCTCGGGCCGCGGGTAAACGCACCCGATTTGGGTTTTTAGGATTTCTGCCGTCCTTTCCCCTATCATTATGTTGTGCTTTTTTCTCACATACCTTACAATAGCCTCGTCAAACTTGTCCCCCGCAACCTTAATGGAATTGCTTACCACAATCCCCCCGAGGCTGATTACAGCAACATCGGTGGTACCTCCCCCGATGTCCACAATCATGGTGCCGTAGGGTTTTGAAATGTCAACCCCCGCCCCGATTGCGGCAGCAATTGGCTCTTCAATGAGTTTTGCCTTTGACGCACCGGCCTGTTCTGCCGCGTCAATTACCGCGCGTTCCTCAACTTCAGTAACCCCGCTGGGCACGCAAACAACCACCCGGGGTTTAAAAATGCGCTTACCGCATACTTTTTTTAAGAAGTGCTTTAGCATTTTTTCAGTTATTTCATAATCGGAAATAACGCCATCCCTAAGGGGCCTGATTGCCACAATGTTGCCGGGGGTCCTCCCAAGCATTCTCTGCGCTTCTTCCCCAACTTTTGTAACCTTATTGGTAGTACGGTCAAGGGCAACAACAGAGGGCTCGTTTAAAACTATTCCTTTTCCTTTAACATATACTAAAACTGAGGCGGTACCTAGGTCTATTCCAATATCCTGACCATATCCAAACATTATTTATCCTCCGTTCGAACCTATATTTAATTGACTAAATCTAACCAAATAAAAATCATATTATTAACTATTTTGTCCAATTATATTCTATTATATCAAATATATAGAATAAATCAACATTTTTACAACCGTAATTTACAATTTTTAGAAAATCCGCGGCAAAAACCGCGGACTTTCATTATTTAATAATAACCAAAAATCAAAGTAAATAATCACCTTATAATATTTTGTTCCCTGTTAGGGCCAACGCCCACCATGCTGACTTTGACGCCGCAAAGCTCTTCAATTTTATAAATGTACTTTTTCGCGTTTTCGGGCAAATCCTCAAAATTCCTAACCCCTGTAATGTCCTCATCCCAGCCGTCAAGCTCTTCATACACGGGTTTGCACCTTGAAAGGTCCGAAAGCTTAACAGGAAATTCCGTAATAATTTTCCCGTCCAATTCATAACCTTTGCAGATTTTTAGCTTTTTAATCCCCGTTAACGTGTCTATCTTATTTACTACAAGGGAAGTTAAGGAACTAGTTCTCACCGCGAACCTGACAATCACCGCATCAAACCAGCCGCACCTTCTGGGCCTTCCTGTCGTGGTGCCGTATTCAAAACCTTTTTCCCTAATCTGGTCGCCGGTTTCGTCAAACAATTCCGTGGGGAAAGGCCCTTTCCCAACCCTTGTGGTATAAGCCTTGACCACCCCGATGCACTCGTCAATTAAAGTGGGGCCTATTCCGCTTCCTATGCAAACCCCGCCTGAAATGGGGTGGGAACTGGTAACATAGGGGTATGTTCCCAAATCAAGGTCGAGGAGTGTCCCCTGCGCCCCCTCAAATAAAACTTCCTTATTATTCTTTATCGCCTCATAAACTATAATCGTGCAGTCATCAACATATTTTTTAAGCCGCCTTGCGTAGCCCTTGTATTCTTCCAAATAATCATCAGCGGATATCGGCTCTTTCCCATACACATTTTTTATAATCTTATTTTTTATCTCTACATTTCTTCTAAAGAGTTCTTCAAAAACTTCCTCGTCAACAAAATCGCACATTCTTATCCCAATGCGCTCAGCCTTGTCCATATAGCACGGGCCAATACCCCTTTTTGTCGTGCCGATATCGTCTTTTCCCCTTGCCTCTTCGCTTAAAGCGTCCAAAATAATATGGTATGGCAAAATCACATGGGCGCGGGCGTCTATTTTCAGGTTATCGGTTGAAATCCCCTTTTCCTGTAACATATCAATTTCACTAAGTAAAACTTTCGGGTCAACCACAACCCCGTTTCCAATCACGCAAATTGTGTTTTTATTTAAAATCCCTGAAGGGGTGAGATGCAATTTGTACTGCACACCATTTGCTTCCACTGTGTGCCCCGCGTTATTCCCGCCTTGCGAGCGCACAACCACATCGCTTTTTGAGGCAAATATATCGGTAATTTTCCCTTTCCCTTCGTCGCCCCACTGAGCTCCGATTATAACTTTTGCGGGCATATTCAATCCTCCCTTTCGCCGCAAAAATATGCGGCCTGCAAAATTATTAATCAACCTTGTTAATTATAGCAGATACATTTTTTAAAATCAACGATTAATATTACAAATATTTTTTAAAAACACTTGCATTTTTATTCATGTTTGTGTATAATTATAACTATCTTATTACTGGAGGTATTTGCCATGGTAAATGTTTCGGTTCTCGGCGCCACAGGGTACGCGGGATACGAACTTGTTCGGCTTTTGGCGCAGCACCCCCGTGTGGAGATAAAAAATCTGGTATCCAAAAATTTCGCGGGCAAAAAAATCTCCGATATATATCCGTCACTTGCGGGTGTATGTGATATTTTATGCACAGAACTTGATATTGACACAATAAAAGAAACATCGGACATTGTTTTTTGTGCCCTTCCCCATGGCGCGTCAAAGGAAGTAATTCCAAAACTTTATGATTTGGGTTTAAAAATAATAGATTTTAGCGGCGACTACAGGTATAAGGACAAAAACGTGTACGAAGCATGGTACAACGAGCCCCACTCTTCCCCAGAATTGTTGGAAAAATCAGTATACGGTCTTTGCGAACTGCACAGGGGCGAGATTAAAAATTCAAGCCTTGTGGGAAACCCGGGTTGCTACCCCACTTGCTCCATACTGACTTTAGCCCCCTTAGTAAAAGAAGGCTTAATTGACTTAAAAAGCATTATAATTGACGCTAAATCAGGGGTATCAGGGGCAGGAAGGGTCTCCGACTTAAGCTATTCCTTCTGCGAATTGACCACAAAGGCCTATAAAGTCGCAACCCACCGACACACATCGGAAATTGAGCAGGAGCTTTCCATTTTAGCGGACTATCCCATAACCCTTTCCTTCACCCCGCACCTAATTCCTGTAAACCGCGGTATTTACGCTACATGCTATGCTAATTTGAATAAAAAAGTGACTTCATCAGAACTTCTTAATTTATACAGAAATTTTTACAAAAACGAGTATTTCATCAGGGTAAAAGACACCGTGCCCGAGCTTAAAAACGTAGTGGGCTCAAACTTTGTTGACATTTCCCTTGCAGTTGATGAAAGGCTTAACCGGGTCATTGCCGTAGGCGCCCTTGACAATCTCATAAAAGGCGCCGCAGGGCAGGCGGTTCAAAACATGAACATTATGTTTGGCTTTGATGAAAAATCGGGCCTTGAAACCCCCGCATATTACATATAAGAAAGGATGATTAAAATGGAAGAACTAATCAAAAAAGCCGGTATTTTAGTCGAAGCGCTCCCTTATATACAAAAGTTTGCAGGAATTACCATCGTAATTAAATACGGCGGCAACGCCATGATAAGCGAGGAATTAAAGAATTCCGTAATGCAGGATGTAACCTTGTTAAAATACATAGGCTTAAACCCGATCATTGTACATGGCGGCGGCCCCGACATTACAGAAGCCTTAAAAGTATACAACATAGAAAGCCAGTTTGTAGGAGGCCTCCGCGTTACCGATGAAGAAACCATGAAAGTTGCCCAAATGGTTTTAATCGGCAAAACCAACAAAGAAATCGTGTCAAAACTCTGCCAGCACGGCGGAAACGCTGTCGGCCTTTCAGGGATAGACGCAAACCTCATCCAATGCGAAAAACAAATTCTAACCGTGGATGGCAAAGAAGTTGATTTAGGCTATGTGGGTGAAGTTGTCAATGTAAACACCAAGATTTTACAAGACCTTACCAAAAACGGCTATATCCCCGTTATCGCCCCCATAGGCGTAGGGGAAAACGGCGAAAGCTATAATATAAACGCCGACACAGTAGCCGCCGCGGTGGCAAAAGCCTTGAGGGCAGAAAAACTGATGTTTTTAACCGACACCGAAGGGGTAAGGGACGAAAACGGCGATATTATATTTGAAATGAACAAGGACCGCGCCGCTGATTTAATCGAAGACGGCGTAATAAACGGCGGGATGCTTCCAAAGGTAAAAGCCTGCATAAAGGCTATAAACGCGGGGGTAAGAAGCGTTCACATTATCGACGGCCGTATCCCCCATTGCCTCTTGCTTGAAATTTTCACCCACACAGGAATTGGCACAATGATTACCAGTTTGTAAATCCTACTTTTTTCATAACCTACCTTCTTCAGGGCGGATTTATCCCGCCCATTTTTTTGTCCATTTTTACAAAACATCTTGACAAAATCAAGTATAAGTGTTATTTTATAAATGAATTAGCACTCACAATGAAAGAGTGCTAACAATCAATAACCACCCAAGGATAAAATCCCTTATACCCCAAATAGCAAAGAAAGGAGTGGTCATTGTGGATGGTATAGGCGATAGAAAAAGGCTGCTACTCCAAGCGATAGTGGACGATTATATCAAAAACGCCGAACCCGTTGGTTCCCGTACCATTGTAAAAAGGTACGAATTGGGGCTTAGCTCAGCAACAATCAGGAACGAAATGGCCGACCTTGAAGATATGGGATTTTTGGATAAGCCTCACACATCCGCGGGAAGAATCCCCTCCCATCTTGGGTATCGCTACTATGTTAATTCCCTAATGCAGCGTTATCACTTATCACAAACGGAAATAGAAAGGCTTTCAAGTGAGCTTGAAATACAAGCCCATGAACTTAAACAGATTTTATCAACCATCGCTGATGTTGTGTCCAGGGCAACCAACTATGCCGCTGTTGTGATTGAGCCAACATCAAGTGACTGTGTTATAAACGATATAAAACTGGTTGTAATAGACTCCCACAGCCTGCTTCTTGTAGTGGTAACCAGCGATGGGCTGATTAAAAGCAGGGTAATCAAAAGCGATATACCCGTTAACGAAAGCATTGCAAATTACATGACAAACTTCTTATGCGAAAAATTAAAAGGTTTGTCCAGGGATTCCGTTACGCTTTCAACGCTATCCAACATACACAATGAATTTCCCCAGTACCATGAGCTAATCATGCTAATTTTTAAGTTTTTGGATGAGTGCCTAAAAGAATCACGGAATGAACAGCTGTATTTAAGCGGCACCATCAATGTCTTAAACTATCCTGAATACAACGACATTGACAAAGCCAAAGCCTTTTTGGCGCTCTTTGATAAAAAGGACATTTTAAAAAAGGCGTTAGAACAGGATAACAACGCCAAAGGTGTAAGCGTGTTTATCGGCGTTGAAAATAATCAGGAAGAATTAAAAGAATACAGCCTTATACTTTCCCCCTACAAAGCCGGGGAAAAACTCCGCGGTAAAGTTGCCATAATCGGCCCCACGCGGATGCACTACTCAAAAGCCATTGTATCCTTAGAATATATCTGCGGAAAGATTAACCAATTGTTCGAAAAATTATTCTAGAAAGGACAAATTAAAATGAACACTGAAAACATAAAGGAAGAAAGCCAGTTAAATGAGGATGAGCTGAAAAACGCAGCAGTTGAAGTTGACAAAGAGGCAACAGCCGAAGAAGCAAAAGAAGAAACCACAATAGAAACAAATGAAAACGCGTGCGGGGAAACAAATGAAAAAATCTGTGAAGGAGAAAAAGAAGAATTGGACTTTGAAACATTATATAATGAAGAAAAAGAAAAATACAATGAGTTATACGATAAATATTTAAGGGCATTATCCGAGTATGACAACTACAGGAAAAGGACAACCAAGGAAAAGGAAATGCTTTATGAAATTTGCCTTGCGGATACCGTGGCAAAATTCCTCCCTGTTTTGGACAATTTAAACAGGGCGGTTGAAGCATACAAAGACAATGAAACCATCCAAAGCGGATTGAAGATGATTGCAAAGCAATTTGAAGATATACTATGCGCTTTAAACGTGGAAAAAATCGAAGCTGTCGGCTGCGAATTTGACCCGAACTACCACGATGCGGTGCTCCATGTTGAGGACGATTCAAAAGGGGCAAATGTCATTGTGGAAGAACTTTCACCCGGGTACAAAATCGGCGACAGGGTAATAAGGCACAGTATGGTTAAAGTAGCTAATTAATCTAATTTTTAAATTTATATAAACAGATTTTTAGTGAGAAGGAGATAAAATATGGGAAAAATAATTGGAATTGACTTAGGAACAACAAACTCATGCGTTGCTGTTTTAGAAGGCGGGGAACCTGTTGTTATCCCCAACGCCGAAGGCGGAAGAACAACACCTTCCGTTGTGGCTTTTACTAAAACCGGCGAAAGGCTGGTTGGCCAGGTTGCCAAAAGACAGGCGGTTACAAACCCTGAAAGAACCATTATATCAATAAAAAGGGAAATGGGAAACAACTATAAAGTAAGAATAGATGATAAAGAATACACACCGCCGGAAATTTCCGCAATGATTTTGCAAAAATTAAAGGCGGACGCCGAAAGTTATTTGGGCGAACCAGTGACACAGGCGGTAATCACAGTGCCTGCGTATTTTTCCGACTCCCAAAGGCAGGCAACAAAGGACGCGGGAAGAATAGCAGGCTTGGAAGTTTTAAGAATCATAAACGAACCCACTGCCGCAGCGCTAGCTTACGGCATGGACAAAGAACATGACCAAAAAATCATGGTTTACGACTTAGGCGGCGGTACATTTGATGTATCCATTCTTGAAATCGGCGACGGCGTATTTGAAGTATTAGCTACAAGCGGCAACAACCGCCTAGGCGGCGACGACTTCGACCAAAGGATAATTGACTATTGCATCAGCGAGTTTAAAAAGCTTGAAGGAATTGACCTTTCAACCGACAAAACCGCGATGCAAAGGCTAAAAGAAGCGGCTGAAAAGGCTAAAATTGAACTATCAGGTGTTACAAGCACAAATATAAACCTTCCCTTTATCACAGCTGACGCCAACGGCCCGAAACATTTAGACATAACCTTAACAAGGGCAAAATTCAATGAACTTACCGCGGACCTTGTGGAAAAGACAATGGAACCCACAAAGAGGGCATTAGCAGACGCTAATTTAACACCCGCCCAAATCGACAAGGTTATTTTAGTTGGCG
>Ga0134095_1002175_pt1 | contig 11320 bp, 3 predicted proteins | sample 6_2taG_FD_94449 | JGI IMG/M metagenome (GOLD analysis project Ga0134095, IMG submission 94449) | Switchgrass degrading microbial communities from high solid loading bioreactors in New Hampshire, USA - 6_20_20_110_A2 metaG | ecosystem: Engineered > Bioreactor > Semi-continuous > Anaerobic >... | reverse complement strand
TGGGCATTGTTTATCGCCGTTATCAGCTGGCTCTTGTCTACACCCGGTGCGCCGCCTCCTATGGTTATGACCTTTGATGACAGTCCGGCCTCTATTATCGATCCGTCAGGCACACCAAGTTTTGCGCTCGTTACGGCAATGCTTCCCGTAGTATTCTCTACTCCGGCCTTTACTTTGAAGCTGACATTAAGTACAGGGGTGCTTGCTCCCGACACTCCTCCAATGTTGGCTGCAATCAGTCTTACTGTTCCCGGAGCCGAAGCGTCTTCTCTTAATACCTTGATATTGTCGTTGGCGCCTGTAGTTCCCACATATTCAAATACATCCGCATCATATGACAGTAGGATATCTTCGGCATAGACGCCGCTGCTTAGATTATCCAGGCTTATCCCTGCCGTAAATGTCGCTCCCGGCTGTACGCTGCCAGATGCCGTAAGTGCAGCTGTCGGCACTTCTGCCTCCGGAGTTACGGTTACGGTACATGCAGCAGTCTTGCTGCCATCGACCGTTGTAACCATAATGGTTGCGGTACCTGCTGCCACTGCCGTTACCTTGCCGGTACTATCCACTGTTGCTACACCGGTATTGTCAGACTCCCATATTACGTTCTTATTGGTCGCATTCTCAGGAACTACTGTAGCAACAAGCTGCCGGCTTTCTCCTTCTTTTAAGTTAAGGGTATCTGCGTCGAGAGTTACTCCTTCTACCGCTACATACGGAGGCGCGGTGATGTCAACAAGCGAAATATCGTCTACATAGAAGTCCATCAAGTCTTCTGTTGCGCTTGGCGAGCTTGCATATACCGTTTCAATGAAAATATACGGATTGCTTATCTTTTCATCAGCCGCAATCTGATAGGTCCCGCTGATGGTACCCCAGGTGCCTTTCGTAATATTTGCCGATGCCATGATCCTTATTGAACTCCAGTAATCACTGCGTTCCGTATCACAAGTAATGCAGAAATTAAACTGCTTGGAAGCAGGATATGCGTCTCCCACATACTTTACTTTCGCTGATACCTGATATGTATGGCCAGGTATCACTTCAAAAATCAAGTTTTGTCTGGGACCGCCTCCGGTTGTAGTCCTGCCGGTAGTAAACAGGCAGTTGGAGCCAGAATAGGGATCCTGATTGCTTAATGAAATTGTTGCCGAATCATTACCGATCCATGGATTTATTCCATTTTCAAATCCGCCGTTTACGATCAGCTCATTGGCCGGATTTACTGTTACAATACAGGTTGCTGTTTCACTTCCGTCCTTTGTGGCAGCAGTTATTGTCGCTGTCCCTTCTGCCAGCGCATTCACTGTCACACTTGTTGTTCCGGCTGCAGGATTGAAAACCGCTCCTGTCACTTTCACAACATCCGGGTTACTGGAGGTGAAGGTTATTTCACTTGATGGGACTATTTTGGCGGTAAGCGTTCCGGTAGAGCCTTTTGTCAAATACATCGTGCTCTTGTCAAGCACTACTCCTCTGGTCATTATGAGCTGTATTTCTTCCTGGCTCAATGCATAATCATATATGGAAAAATCGTCCACTATACCGTTCAGGTATGGATCTGCAGAATACTGGGACCTTCCTATCCAGTTGTTGGTGGTTATTCCCATATCCTTAGGGTTGAATGTCATATTATTATTGGTTGCAGCCAATCTGCCGTTCAAATACATCCTTGCTGTATTTCCTGACTTGGTGATCGCTATATGGTGCCAGGTGTTTGCGCTTAATGTGAATCCGGAACCTGCTGTAAGCTGCTGCTCTGAAGAACCGTTAACTTTAATGGCAAATCTGGGCTGGTTATTACTTGATGCCCTTAAAGTCAGGAACATATTGGTATTCGTATCATTGCCGAAGTCGAAAATCCTTGCCCAGGTAGCCATAGTCGACGGATTTATCCATGTGGCTATGGTGAAATCACCAAGGTCGGATACGATTCCGTTGGGAAGCCGCACGTACTGATTGCTGGAGCTTTGCAGCCGCAGAGCATTGCCAAAGCGGCCTTCCACCCTTGGACCTGTGGCTCCGATAATAGTGGCGTCTTTCCCATTTCCTGATGAATCGATCGCAACTGCGCCATCTGATTCATCAAACTCGTACCATACTACGTTTCCTCCTCCACTGGCGGCATATCTTATCATTACAGTATAAACTGTCTGCATATCCCCGCTGCTTACAGTCACGATCGCTCTTCCTGGTATCTCAGTTGGCTGTGTTATGGTAACCGTAGCATTGGGATCGTTAGGAACAGCAGTCACTTCAGGTATGCCACTTTCCGGAGGAATAGAGACGCTATATAAATATTTGTCGGGGCTGAAGCCGGCAACCGATATACCATCTACCTTGATATCCTTCAAACTTAAATCAGGAACAAAATTGATTGTATAAACGTCCTCCAATAAGCCCAGACTTACGGTCACCGTTGCTTTTCCCGGCACCGTATCGGCTTGTGTTACAGAAACTTCGACATTGGAATCATTTGCCACAGCGGTAACTGTCGGAGGAACCGCTCCTATTGGAACTCTGATATCATAGGTTTTTGTATTTGGGTTAAAGCCTGCAACCTGTGAGCCGTTTATCTGTAGATCCTTAAGAGACAAGTCAACATTTGAGCCTTCCAAAGTATCGCTTATTCTGTAGTAGTCGAAATCAACGTATCCGCCTAAGTTCTTGGTGGCAAAATTATACAGCGCAAAACGGTAACCCATGAAGTGGTTATTGATGCTGTAAACCATCTGCTGCGTGTTGCCCAGCTGTACCCAGTTGACACCGTCGAAGCTGTAGTAGAAGGTGCCTTTGTCGGTCTGATTCCGGAAGTCGGCGTCTACTTTCAGGTAGATTATATCAGTAGGCAGGGGAATGCTTTCCACATCATTGTGAGTTGTGGTAGATGAGCTGTTGACCATGACAAGGGTCTTAACATCATCATCCATCCGTACCTCAATTGTGCCGTACTGGGCTGTGAAGAGAGCCAAACCTGCCCTGTCGCCGTTCTTCATATTTGATACATCCAATTTTGTCTGCACTGAGGATACGGGGCCGATAGTCCTCTGGGTCAATGTGTTTCGGGCGTCCAAAAGGTTTGTGGCCATCTGCCCTGTAGTCAGGCGAAGCCACCCCGGGCGCTCTGTCAGGGACCAATAACGGTTGTCCGGGTTGTGATTCCACTGCCATTCCAGTTTTAGATTGGAACCGTTATATGCGTATTCTTCACGAGCAGGGGTCAGAGGAGCATCGTTATATGTTGGTTTTTTCGCATTATTGTCGAACTCATCGGAGGTAACAACGCTCTTGAGTTCAAAATCGCCCTGAATGGGTTTCGGACCACCCCGGGTCAAATGAAGCCCGGTATCGTCATCACCGAACATAGGCCAGCCATCTGACCAGTGAATAGGCATTACCCACGGTATCCTTCCGACCGCTCCGCTGTCACGGAAGAGGAAGCCGTACCAGTTGCCTTTTCCGTCGTCTACTATGTTGCCCTGGGCAGGACCACCGCCCTGACCACCGATTATAATGTTTTCCTGAGCAACCGTCTTTGCCTCAAAAGGACCGTCCAGGCTGTCACCGCGATGGCAAACCTCTGTTCTGGGTTTTCCTGAAGGCCATGTAATACAGAATATATAATACTTGCCGTTAATCTTCTGAATATGTGCACCTTCCGCAAGTCCGCTGGTAGGGGTTACACCTGTAATTGGATCGGGTGCATGGATGTTCTGGATAAGTACACGGGGCGAAGCGCCTTCCTTTACACCTGTCACCGTTTCATTCAGTTCTATGATATAAAGTGGGTTATTTCCGTAAACCAGCCAGTTCCTGCCATCATCATCCAAAAGCAAGCTGCAGTCATGGTAACGGGCGTTAATTTCATACCTGCGCCAAGGCTGATTTTCCGGATCTTCAGTCTGGAATATATAGGTTTTGTTCGTAGTCGGTGACGGAACAACAACATAAAAAGTTCCGTCTTTATATTTCAGACTACTGGCCCATGTGCCGTTTCCGTACATGTTTCTGCCGTTTTTAAGGGTTGTGGCATCGCTGTCGTCAAGAACCAGATAGCAATAGCTTATGGTTTCCCAGTTGATAAGGTCATAGGATTTCATAATTGGTACACCGGGACACATATGCATAGTCGTACTGGACATATAGTATGTATCGCCGACCCGGATAACGTCCTGGTCAGGCACATCTGCCCAGATGACCGGGTTTGTATACGTTCCGTCTCCATTATCCGAAGAACCCACCACTGTATCCGCAAAAACCGATGGTGAAAATCCAAACGTTCCGATTAACGTAAACACCAATAAAAGTGCAATAAATTTCTTACACATACATTTCAATCCTCTCTCAATAAATTTTAGTCATTGCCGGTGTGGCAATGGGGGAGAAAGTGAGACTTCATTAATTCCGTATGTACAAGTACTCTAGTTGCCGGTTTCGGTTTCATACGGCCAATCGCCTATGCCTCCAAGGTTATATACTTTTTCGTATCCCATAAGCAATGCCTTTTCCAGAGCCTCTTGTGATCTCCCGCCCATTGAGCAGTAAAATATTATCTCACTTGATTTATCAGGTATTTCTTTTACAAGTTCTGTTTCCAATCGATCTAAAGGAATATGTATGCTGCCTTTGATATGCAACTGTGAATACTCGTCATCTGTACGTACATCAACAATGTAAGCACCATTATTGAAATCTATCAGAGCCTGCTTTGCAGAAATGCTGTACTGTCGGAAATTACCGCTTTTAAGGATGTCAAACCAAAAATCATCTCCCACCAGAACGAGAAAATCATTTGCCCATACCAGGTCATTAATATTTTTATCGCCTATGACGTCAAGTTTGTTGCATGTGCTACAACCCGTAACTGTCAGAAGTTTCCCATCGTTGCATGCCACGACAAGTTGATCTGAATCTACTGCGAATGCATTGGGTATAAGGGGAAGATGTTCTTCGCCAGGGCTGTCGTTTATTTTAATAAGAATATGCTCCAACCATATCTCTCCGGTATCACTAAACAGAATAGCCGGAGTACCCGGATAGTTCAGATATTCACCAGCTATGTAGAACATATTCCCAAAGGAACGCACGCTACGAAACCTGCATGGTTCAGAATATCCTTTATAAAATTCGTTGTAATCCAATACATCCCATTTCTGACCATCAACAGAGATCAGTATCTGACTCTCTCTTGTAACAGCCATACACATTCTTTCATTAGCCGATATGGAAAGAATATCGTTTTTTATTCCAGAGTCAATTGATGTCCATTGTTCACCGTCAGAAGAACAGATAAGTGTACCGTCAGCACCGGCAGCTAAAAATGTATTCCGGAATATAGTCACACTATAGAGCGACTTAGTAGTACTGCTTTTTGCTGGTCTGAAATCCCCTCCATCTTTTGCTAATAACACAACGCCACCATCGCCCACAACTACATCAATGCCATTCATTGAAACAACACTGTTCAGGCAGACATTTGTTACAGCGGGTAAGCCATATACTGTTTTATCGGGTTTTATCCTGTCGATCCGGCCGCTTGTGCCTACAGCTATATAGATATCACCGTTATAACATACCGCGCGGTATCCCCTTGACACCGCTGGATGCTGTTTAGCAGATGTCGAAACAGATGTGTCGTTCTCGTGTTTCGGAGAAACTGAACTGTCTTCCAATCTGTTCAATAGTTTATACATAATAACGGCTGTTTGAGCTCTTGTAACTGTTCCTTTGGGATTTATTCTGCCGTTGCTTCCTACTATGATACCTTCATTGATCAGTTGGGTCACTGCGCTTAAAGCATAAGGAGCTACTTCTCCGGAGTCCTGGAATCTGCTTACGTCACGGGCTGATTCATCCAGTTTCATCCCTGCAATTTTCATTGCCCTTGAAACAATAACCATCATATCCTGTCTGGATATGCTCTCCCTGGGCTTGAACCGGTCATCCCCACACCCCGAAGTAATCCCAAGTTTCTTTGCTATTCCTACCTCATTGTAAAAGTAGTCGGATGGCACTACGTCATTGAAATTGCTATCTACTTCAGCAGTCAGTTTCAATGTTCTGACCAGCAGGCAAATAAAGTCCGCCCTGGTAATGTTATTTCCCGGACTAAATGTAGTTGCTGACGTTCCTGCAATGATGCCCTGAGCAGCAAGTGATTCAATCTGCATTTTTGCCCATTCATAACCTGCCAGGTCTGTGAATGTTTTGCCTGAACTTGTTTCACTACTTTGAAGAGTAGCAGTCAGGTTTGAATCCAAGGCTCCCGTTGACTCAATCTTGCTGGTGGTCTCCAGTTTTGGACCTGGTAAAGCATTTTCGGAATTTTGGCTTAGACTAAAGTCAATTTTCCCCTCGGCATAAACAGCGCTTGACATACAAATTATCATTACGACTGTAACTAAGATGTTTATAATGATTAATCTATCTTTTTTCATATTAAACTCCTTCTCTCCAGCCTTAGTCCCCAGCATCTGTGATTACATCATTGTTTTTATCTGCTGTCGTTTTTTTATTTACTGCGGCTTTGAAGGTATCTATTACGATATTCAATGCTGTAAACGGCATCACCTGCCTTATTCTGTATTGCATTCAGATCATTGTTCACCGTCTTGTCCACAACAATGTCTCCCTGAATACAATCTTGGCTGTCTTAAGATGCTGACCGGGCAGTGAACACATCTCTGTACTTGCATAAAGCCCATGTTTTTATGTATTCCAATGTGCTACATTCTAGAGGCAATAAATGCCAGATCTTCAATACTAATCTTGCCATCCTTATTTATATCTGCAATTACAGCTTCCACCCAGTTTGGATCACCTGATTCCAAACCGTAGAAATAGGCAACCGTTGCAAGATCCCCTACATCGATGGTTGAGGAATTATTGATATCTCCTGTAGATGGTGTAATTACAGATGCTTCAAAAGCCGCCTTTGCTGCATTCAACGCGTCAACAGCATTGTCAACCTGTAACTGACTGGCATTTGAATCTTCATATACAGCTTTAGCCGTATCAATGGCCGCTTTGAAAGCATCTTTATCAGCCTGCCAGTAGCATCCGTTTTCAATTCCCACTACTGCACTGTCGTACAGGCTTTCTGCTGCTTCTAATGCAAATCTTAATGCACTCTTGTCAACTCCCGGAATGAAGCCCACAGCAATTGTCTTACTGCTCAGATCCGCCTGCAGCACTTTACCCTCAGGCATTATTCCGAGTGTAGCCTTACTAACCGATATAGTGCTTGATGTGCTTTCAACACCACTCTTTACTTTGAGACTGACATTAAGAACAGGAACATCGCTTCCGGACAAGCCACCGATATTGGCGGCAACTATCCTTACCGTACCATTTGAAGTTTCGTTTCTGAGGATTTTTATATTATCATCAACACTCGTTGTGTTAATATACTCGAAGATCTCGGGATCATAACTTAAGGTTATATCTTCTGCATATACATTTTTGCCTGCAGTATTCAGGAATATTTGCGCATTGAATGTTTCCCCGGGCTCCACAGAATCTTCACAGGTAATCTCTGTTGCGGGAGCATCGATTCCATATGCGGCAATAAGCTCATCATATTCCTCTGCACTGATTCTGATTATTGTGCCATGTTTATAACGTGGGAATGTGTCTCCAGGATTTGCTCTGTTTGCTGGATAATCAAGGTCTGTCCTCTCATAGTTACCGGTTATAAAATCGTTTAGAGTATCAGCTACATATGGAACATAAACTCTGTAATTATCTCCCAGGAGCATCCATCTTCCATCGGGAAGCTGATATGTGGTTGGCGCTTCAATATTCGCACTGTTTGCTACTGCAGATAGCTTATGTGCTTCTGACCACGGACCCATCAGGTCATTACTGGTCTGAACAAACAATCTGTTAGTCGTTGCAAAGCGATAATATGTTTTAGTCGTTTCATCATAAGCAATATGTGTATCATATACATCAAACTTGTTGGTTCCGTATTCAGGATAAGCAGAAGCAACATCTACATAAGAATACCAAAGCTGGGGTTCAGTAAAAGTTATAAAATCACGTGTGTAACAGTAGTAAATTCCACCTTTTTTAGTGTCATCCGGCAGGCCATCATCACCCAAAAAGTCGTTATTATTGGATGACCAGTAAACAAGATAAGCGCCTCTCTTTTCGTCCCAAATTGCCTCAGGTGCATATGTATTGCCGGCACTATCAAAATTACATTTTACAAGCCGCCCTGGTGTATCTTCCAGTTTTGTCAGATCGTTTGTACTCCAAACGACAATATCGCGGTTACCGCTGATACAGTCAAAATTATTTCCTGTCGCTCCATATCCGTCTTTTGCGTCTTCAGAATAATTTGGATAAAGTGCAGTACCTATAGCATGCAGATTAGTACACATTATATAGAACTTATCTCCATCCGGCGAACGAACGATATGCGGATCCCGTGTCCCCATATCGCCCACCATGGAAATAAGCACTGGTTTTGTGTATCTTGTACCATAATCACGAGTTTTTACATTTAAGTCATTCCACTTTATACCATCCCTGCTTACTCCCATATATATTTCTTCTTTATGAATTCCATCTCTATCCCAATCATTGTTTTCAGCATAGTAAACAAAGAGATAATGGTCGAGTTCCTTTTGCACTTCACCGGATTTAGGAGTAACCTTTACATTGAAGGTTTTTGTCAGACTGCCTTCTACGCCGGGATAAGTCACTTCTGCAGTAATGGTAACATCAACAGGATCTTCTCCTGGCTCCGGTCTTGTTACAATACCGCCCCTAAAAATAACATTTCCTTTTGCATCCGTGACATCGCCCGTATCAGTAATGACATCAGGATTACTTGAAGTCCAGCTGATTCTTGATCCATACTTTCCAGCAACAATGAACGGCAAATTATCACGTACATCGTTCATATTTGTTATTTCAAGCGCATCATAGTCCGCCTGACGACGTGACTCAAGTGATAGGACTGTAACTTCTAAATCTTTTGACTTTGTGAATTCACCGCCGTCCGGATCAGGTATATGAATGGTGGCTGTCAGGGTAACCTTGGTATCCCTCTCGGGCGGAGTTACCAGTTTAGCACTATAGTCATTACCATTAGCATCTTTGAAAATACTAAGAAGATTTTCGTTACTGGATGTCCATGTTATTCTGTTGCCGCTTATTTTTCCTGTCTGCCAAAGCAGAACATCATGTACAACGGGATCATGAATTCTCTGATCATAGTAAAGAGCTTTGCTGGTCGTATCAGTATCTGTTTTAAGGTAAGCAAGATCTTTATCCATAATCTCTTCCATTGCTGCTTCAAGGTCCAGACCGTTAAGTGCTGCTATCTGGCGCGCTGTAAGCACCTTGTTGCCCTCTGAGCCGGTATTCCAGATTTTAAGATTATCAAGTTTTCCATTGTATCCGTTAATACCGTTCTGTAAAGACTTACCCAATAATACTGTACAATCGGGTACATTAACAATTGAGCCAAGAGGAATGTCTATGCCGGAAATACGATTTCCAAGGAGGCCATTTACGAATATTGACAACGTACCTTTTGCTTCAGGGTCATATGTATATGTCATTACAATATTCTTAAACACATTATTGCTCAATCCCGGTCCGGTAACTTCACTTTTCAGATTTCCGTGAATAATTCCCGCAGCCAATGTATTCCTGGATGCTCTGATATACAGTTGGTCTGTGTTGCTACCAAGAGTGAAGAGCATATAGTTGTAAGACCCGAATGGTACCACAGCGCTGGCATCAATACTAATGGTTATTGAATCAATTAAGCCCAGGGTTGAGATATCGCCGTTATAAACAGCATACGAGTCTGCTTTGCCGGTAAGGACTAGTGAACCATTGTCTATTGAAGCATCATCATTTAATGTAATATCAGAATTATTTGAAAAATCAATCGTAAGTTCAGGTTCAGGAATCTTTGAACTTATACCACCAATATTATCAGCCTTTGCATATAAAATGCTGAGATTAGACATAATGGTTAAAACCATAATTAATGCCAACGCTCTATATATAATCTTAATTCGTTTAGGTTCAGCCTCCATTTTCTATTACCTCCATTAAATTATTAAATATTTGGGTTTGCTTTCGTAAAAATGATACTTAAAATTCCTCCGGAGCAACACAATTCTTAAAAAACAACACCCAGAGTTCAAGCCTCATAACAAAATACTATACACTTTCATATAGTAATGTATAAGGTATCTTTGAATTCTGGGAGAAGCATCTAAAGTATGATAGTCCAGGATGCGGTATTAAACTGTTTCCACAAAGAATGATTCTCGTTGTCTAGACAAATTTGTTGTGTACAAAAGTGATTAATGTTGAAAAGCTGGTGGAGGGAATGTTATTCCCCTCCACCAACTCTTGGGATAGTTTATTCATCATCCTCAATATTTAAAGCAACAAATGCAAGGTCGGCGATATCGATCTTACCGTCTCTGTTCAAATCTGCAATCTTTGCTTCATTCCAATCTGCACTTTCGGAATTCTTGCCGTAGAAGTAAGCCACAATCGCGAGGTCTCCTACATCAATTATTCCGTCTTCGTTGATATCTGCCGTTATTTCTTTATTTACAGATGCTTTGAAGACATCAATTGCGATATTCAAAGCCGAGAGGGCGTTATCTACCTGGCTCTGTGTTGCATTCGGATTGTTGTATACTGCTTTGGCTTCATTAATAGCAATACCAAAGGCATCTTTTGCTTCCTGAGGATACTGGCCGACCTCTGGACCGACAACTGCCTCATTAAAGAGGGTCTCAGCATAGCTTATGGCTGCTGCCAGAGCCGATTTGTCTACCACCTGTTGATCAGGAATCTTTGAAGCCAGGAAGGTCTGGATTGCATCGTTCAAAGCAGCCAACGCATTATTTATCTGCTCTTGTGTTGCGTTGTTGTCATCTCTTACAGCTATTGCCGCGTCAATAGCTATTCTGAATGCCTCCTTGGCTGCAGGCGGATACTGACCCGGCTGCGTACCAGTTACGGCATTAGCATAGATATTTTCTGCGTTATTTATAGCTGCAATTAGTTCAGTCTTATCGGGGATAACCACTGTGCCAACGATAATGGTCTTGCTGCTTAACTGCGCTTCAACCACTGTTCCTTCAGGAGCAGTACCCAGGCTGGCCCTTGTAATGGCAATGTTTCCGGAGGTATCCTTAATTCCATCCTTTACTTTGAAAGTCAGCTTCAGGATCTCGGTGCTTTCTCCCGATATGCCTCCGCCGGTATTGGCAGCTATAAGTCTTACCCTACCGTCAACAGAAGTATCCTCTTTAACAATCCGGATACCATCGTTGGC
>Ga0134095_1002152_pt1 | contig 11414 bp, 13 predicted proteins | sample 6_2taG_FD_94449 | JGI IMG/M metagenome (GOLD analysis project Ga0134095, IMG submission 94449) | Switchgrass degrading microbial communities from high solid loading bioreactors in New Hampshire, USA - 6_20_20_110_A2 metaG | ecosystem: Engineered > Bioreactor > Semi-continuous > Anaerobic >... | reverse complement strand
CTATTTAGCCCCCTAACCACTTTGGACAATCGCACACGATTATAGTAAAATATAATCAATAGGAGGTTGCCAAAATGAGAAGTAAAAATACAAGATATTCAGAAGAACTTAAAAGACAAATAGTTAAAGAAGTAGAGGAAACTGGTAATGCAACTTTAGTAGCAAGAAAACATGATATTGTTCCAGGTACAGTAACAAGATGGGTTAGGGAGTCAAAATCAGCTAATAAAACCAATAATCCTCTTAATATAGATTATAGCACTAATTCCTCCTTAGATAAGGAGAATGAGCAATTAAAGAAGCTATTAGGTGAAAAGGACCTTGAAATAGCTATTCTTAAAGACCTACTAAAAAAAACGACCCAAAGATAGAAGATAAAGTAAATATAGCTAATAAATGGATAGGGTATGGTTATCAAGTAACTAAGGTACTTAAAATACTTAGATTAAATAAATCAACCTATTACTTTAATATAAATAAAGATTCAAATATAGAATCAACAGAAGATAGAAAGTTAATAAACAAGGGTGGTAGACCAATTCAAGGTTCATCTAAAACCACCGATGGACAAACTATCTGTGATGAACAAATTAAAGAATATATTTGTGAAATCATTGAAACTGAAGGATTATGCTATGGTTATTATAAAATAACCATAATTCTAAGAAGAAAATTTAATCTAATCATAAATAAAAAGAAGGTATATAGATTATGTAAAGAATTAAATGTACTAAGACCTCAAAGGATAGTTAAACCAAAGCATCCAAGGAGAATAGCTCAAAATAGAGAGATTACAAAACCTAATGCTCTATGGGAAGTAGATATAAAATACGGTTATATCCATGATGAAGATAGATTCTTTTATATAGCTTCTTTTCTAGATGTATATGATAGAAACATAGTAGAATACCATATGGGACTATCATGTACTGCAGAAGATATAACTATAATTCTTAAAAGAGCATTAATGAAGCGTGGTCTCTATGATAAAGACACTGATTTAGTAATAAGGTCAGACAATGGTCCACAATTTATTAGCCATAAATTTGAAGATGCTTGTAAAGAGTTAAAACTAGAGCATGAAAGAATACCATTCAAAACCCCAAATAAAAATGCTCATATAGAATCTTTCCATAGATTACTAGAAGATGAATGTTTATCAAGGTACGAATTTAAAACCTATACTGAAGCCTATGAGGCAGTATCTGAGTATATGAAATCTTACAATAAGTTTAGAATTCATAGTTCCTTGGGTTATATCTCTCCAATGGAATTCTATCAAAAAACCTTAGAGGGAACAGCAAAACCTTTAGTGGTAAGACTTTAATGTTTTTTCACTTAGTAGCAAAATACATAAATATTTAGCTGAAATCAAGGGCTTGCGATAGCAAGGGCGTAGCCTTTACCCTTGATGAGGATAAATATTTATGTATAATAAAAAAAGCGAAAAACATTAAAATATAGATAAACTAAGAAAAAGAAAGTATTCGTGAGTTTTTGTCCAATATTAAGGGGTCAATCCGTATAGGAAGAAGGAGTAAAGTTGAAAATATAGATTGTGAATACAGGCAGACAGATTACTCAATAGAAAGTTTAAATTATATTTTAAAAGATATTGATGCAGTTGTTCATTTAGCTGCTATGCGAGGTACTGACTTTAATATTACGATTTATCATCAAAATGAGATAATAACAGAAAATCTTTATCAAAGTTGTATAGATTTAGAAATTAGGAATATAGTTTTTGCTTCTTCAGTTTCAGTATATTCAGACATTACAAAAATACCTTGGGTAGAGACGCAGATACCTTCACCAAAAACTCTATATGGAGTTAGCAAAATTGCTTGTGAATATATAGGAGATATTTACCATAGAAAGTATGGCTTAAATATTAAATCTTTAAGAATAGCTCAGGTTTTAGGAGAAGGTGAACGTAAGGGATTTATGATGAATACTTTTATAGATAATGCTTTTGAAAATAAAACACTGAAGGTAATAGGGAAAAGTATTGCGAAGAGGGAATTTGTTTATGTAAAAGATGTTGCAAGAGCAATAATAATGGCATTATCTAAACCGGAAATCCATGGAACATTTAATATAGGTAGTGGTGAAGCTTATACTAATTTACAAATTGCACAGATCGTCAATGAATGTTTTGATAACGAAGGGAATTTGGAATATTATGATTATATAGATGAAGGAATAGAATCGTCTTTAATGGATAGTTCAAAAGCCAAAAATGTTCTTGGATATAGCCCTAAATATTCTTTTAAAGAAGCATTAAATGAAATTAAGAATATAAAATCAAGGAGCATTTAGAGGGGATTTAATATGTATAGGTTATTTTTTAAAAGAATTATAGATATTATGTTAAGCTTAATTTCTTTACCTTTATTTTTTATATTATGGCTAATAGTAGGTATTGCTATAAAATTAGATGATGGAGGACCAATTTTTTATTGTGGGGAAAGATTAGGTAAAGAATTAAAAAAATTCAAAATGTATAAATTCAGATCAATGATTGTTAACGCTCCAGATTTACGTAATGAAGACGGTAGTACTTTTAATTCAAGTAATGATGTTAGATTAACAAGAGTTGGTAAGATTATAAGGGAACTTAGTATAGATGAAGTTCCTCAAATAATCAATGTTTTAAAAGGGGATATGTCTTTGGTAGGCCCAAGACCAAGTCCGTGCGGTAATACACATTTATATAGTCAAGAATATTTGAAAAAATTCGATGTTAGACCAGGGATTACAGGATATACTCAAGCTTATTTTAGAAATAATGCTACAATAGATGAGAAACAAGAAGCAGACATATATTATGTAAACAATATTTCGTTTACTTTAGACTTAAAAATAATTTTTAAGACAATTGTTACTGTTATAAAACGTGAAGGCTTATATACTAATAAAACTACAGTCAATTTTGATGAGGAGCAAGAAAAATATAATTTTTAGATTTATATTGTTGAAAGGATGAAAATATGACTAAAAGATTACTCATTGTAACAAGAGGAAATGATATAGGTGGTGGAACAGAATATGTAATTACACTAATAAAAATGTTACATAAAAAATTTGATATTGATATACATATGACATATAGTAAAGAATATGTGAAAAATAATTATTTAAAGTATTTTGACTATGTAACATTTCATCATATTCCGATGGTACGTGAAATAAATCCTATTGCTGATTTTAAAAGTATGATAAAACTTGTAAAGTTAATAAAAAAAGAAAAATTCGATATAGTTCATACAAACACTTCAAAAGGAGGAGTTTTAGGAAGAATTGCTGGTAAGTTTTCAAATGTTCCATTTATATTCCACACTGTACATGGGTTTGCATTTCACGAACAGTCTACTAAACTAAGTATTTTGATTTATTCATTGTTTGAAAAAATTGCTGCAAAATGTTGTAACTATATAATTACCGTTAGTGATTTCCATAGAGATTGGGCTATTAAATTAAAGATTGCTCCTAAGCATAAAATAATATCAATACCTAATGGACTTGATCCAGATAGAGTTAAACCAACAGTAAATAGAGAACAGATTCGCAAGGAATTAAAAATTAAGAGTGATGAGATAGCAATATTTACCATAGGTAGATTAGCAAAACAAAAGGGAATCGAATACTTGTTAGAATCAATAAAACTTTTGAAGAATGAAGAAATAAATAAAAAATATAAGTTTTTTATTGTAGGTTCAGGAGAATTAGAAAAAACTCTGAAAAATAAAACAAAGGAACTTAATATAGAAAACAAAGTTACTTTTTTAGGTTTTAGAAGTGATGTAAATAATTTATTGAATGCAGCTGATATTGTTGTTTTGCCATCTTTACGGGAGGGGCTATCTATAGCTTTGTTAGAAGCAATGGCAGCAAAAAAAGCGATTATATGCACAAATATTGGGAGTAATATGACGGTAGTAGAACATAAGAAAGAAGCTTTAATAGTAGAAAGTAAAAATTCAATTCAATTAAAGGATAGTATTAAGTTGTTAATAGAAAATGAAGAATTAAGAAATGAACTTGAAAGAGCAGTATACAATAAATTTAATGGGAAATTTACTAAAAATGTTATGTTAAAAAAATATTTTGATTTTTATAAAAATCAAGTAAAATTAAGTGAAATCAAATGAATTTCAAAAAATAATGTGAAATCTAACAAACTTATTAAAATAGCTTTTTGAATTTAACTATGAATTTGAGAATTTAATTTTATAGAGTAAATATATGAAATCGATTAGTTACTAAAAAGTAATATAAAATAAACATAAATAATTTATAGATTTTACTTTTTTTAATAGCATTATAATAGATCTAATAAGAAAGATTTAATTTTTATAGATGCAAAATTAAATTATAATAAACATCGAGGCTTACTTAAAATATAGTAAATTTACTAAAAGATAAAATTTGTAATAATAAACATTTATTTACTAGGTTTGGGGAATTAAGAAAAATAATAAGAAGTATTAATTAGAATGTTAAATATGCAAAATATTTTAAGGTATTGGATTTCATAAAGATATATAAAGATTGCTCAAATTTGACGATATTACATTTACTTTATCAATACAAGAAAAACAACCGACTAAAGTAATGAAAACAATGTGAAAATGAATTTTTGATAACAAAGAATAATGATTAAAAAAATAATCTTTAAATCAAATATTAAATAATGGAGGAAACTATATGTCAATATTAATAACAGGAGGAGCAGGATATATAGGAAGTCACACATGTGTAGAACTTTTAAGCAAAGGATATGATATTGTAATAGTGGACAACTTTTCAAATAGCAAGCCAGAAGTAATAAATCGTATAAGAGAATTATCAGGTAAAAATTTCAAATTTTATAAAACAGATATATTAAATAAAAATGAGATTGAAAAAATATTTATTGAGAATAATATTGATGCTGTAATCCATTTTGCAGGGTTAAAATCAGTAAGTGAATCTGTAAAAATACCATTAAAATATTATTACCATAATATTACAGGGACTCTTATATTAAGTGAAGTTATGAAAAAATACAATGTGAAGAAAATGGTGTTTAGTTCTTCTGCTACAGTATATGGAAACCCTAAAAGCGTACCTATAACTGAAGATTTTCCACTTGGAGCTACAAATCCTTATGGACGTACAAAGCTCATGATAGAAGAAATTTTAAGGGATGTATACATTTCAGATAAGAGTTGGAGTATAGCTTTACTTAGATATTTTAATCCAATAGGAGCTCATGAAAGTGGAAGAATAGGAGAAGACCCAAATGGGATACCTAATAATTTAATGCCATATATTACTCAAGTAGCAATAGGTAAAAGAGAAAAATTAAGTATTTTTGGGAATGATTATAATACCCATGATGGTACAGGTGTTAGAGATTATATACATGTAGTTGATTTAGCTAAAGGACATATAAAAGCTTTAGAGAAAGTAATAAAAACAAATGGGATAGATGCTTATAATTTAGGGACAGGAATTGGATATAGCGTACTAGATGTAGTTAAAAATTTTGAAAAAGTAACAAATATTAAGATACCTTATGTTTTTGTAGATAGAAGACCAGGAGATATAGATAAATGTTATGCAGATCCTACTAAAGCATTTAAAGAATTAGGCTGGAAAGCAGAAAAAACACTTGAGGATATGTGCAGGGATGCTTGGAATTGGCAAAAAAATAATCCAAAAGGATATGTGTAGGAGTATTTATGAGATAAAAATATTTGTAAAAGATTGTTAAATGATTGAAAGGGAAAGGTGTTATTTGTGGAAAAAGTATTGTTTACAGCTACCGTAGATGGTCATGTATTAAATTTTCATGTAGCATATCTAAAAAGGTTTAAGGAACAAGGATATGAAGTTCATATGGCAAGTAATGGAGATTCAGATATTCCTTTTGTTGATGTGAAGCATAATGTTCCGTTTGAGCGTTTACCGTATAAATTAGCAAATTTAAAAGCATATAAACAACTAAAAAAATTATAAATGACAATAGTTATAAATTAATTCACTGTCATACTCCTATGGGGAGTGTGTTAACTAGATTAGCTGCTAAAAAAGCAAGAAAAAATGGGACAAAAGTTATATATACTGCTCATGGTTTCCATTTTTTTAAAGGAGCACAAATTAAAAATTGGTTATTATACTATCCAGTAGAAAAATGGTTATCTAGGTATACAGATTGCTTAATTACTATTAATGATGAAGATTATGAATGTGCAGTAAAGAAAAAGTTTAAAGCTGGGGAAATATATTGATTTCCTAGGATATAGAAAGGATATTCCCAATCTTATGACTATTGCTGATGTTTCTGTTTCATCGTTAAGGCAAGAAGGATTACCAGTTAATGTAATGGAAGCAATGGCAACGGGGTTACCTCTTGTAGTTACAGATTGTAGGGGTAATAGGGATTTGGTTAGAAATGGTGAAAATGGATTTGTTGTTGGAATTAATGATGTAGATAGTTTCAGTGATGCAGTTGAGAAAATTTTTAAATCTAAAGATTTAAGAATTAGATTCAGAAAAAGAAATTTAGAAATTATAGGGAAATATTCACTTGAAAAAGTAAAACAAGAAATGAAGGAAATTTATGGGGAAGTTATGAATTATATAGTATAAATAATTTTGAAAGTATTAAATAAATTGATTTGTGTTTAATATTAAAAAATATATTTGTTATAGATATGATAAGTATTATTAGAAATATAAAAAATAACAAATTGGATGTGATAGATAAAATGAAAATAGTTTATATGCGTTCTAATCCTATTAATCCTTATCCGAGAGCTGAAAAAGAAATGTCAGCTGCAATTGAATATGGATATTATCCAATTGCTTTGGCTTGGGATAGGAGAGTCGAAAAATTTCAGATAAAAAAAGAAGAACTTAATTTATATAATGGGCAAGTACCTATTTATAGATTTAATATTAAAGCTGATTTTGGACAAGGACTTAAGAATTTCAAGCCTTTATTAAAATGGCAAATGGAACTTTTAAAATGGCTAATTAAAAATAGAAAATCATATGATTTAATACATGCTTTTGATTTTGATACTGTTTTACCAGCTTTATTTATGAAAATATTTTTTAATAAGAAATATGTATATGATATTTGTGATTTCTATGTAGATGCTTTCAGTGTACCTAAATTGCTTAAACCTTTAGTTAAAAAGTTAGATTTTTACGCTATTAAAAAAGCAGAGGCTACTATTTTAGTTAATGAAAGTAGAGTGGAGCAAATCAAAGGTAGTAAACCTAAAAAGTTGGTTTTTATACATAATTCACCTATAGAAATAAAAGTAAATAGTGAAAAAAAGAAAAATAAACCAACTATTTTTTATGGAGGAATATTAGTTAATAATCGAATGATACTTGAAACTATAAATATTTGTAAAAAACATCCAGAGTGGAACCTCATAATTGCTGGTTTTGGGCCTATTGAAAATAAATGTAAATATGCTGCAGAACACTATGAAAATATTACATTTTTAGGCAAGATACCTTATAAAGAAATAATTTTAAACACTAAGGCAGCAGATGTAATCATTGCTTGTTATAATCCTGATATTCCAAATCACAAGTATTCGTCACCTAATAAATTATATGAAGCAATGATGTGTAAAAAGCCAATAATAGTATGTAAAAATACGGGGATTGATAAGATTGTTCATAAAGAAAATATTGGATTGGTTTGTGATTATGATGAAAAATCCCTTGAAAAATGTTTTGAAAAGCTTTTAACAAATAAGTATTTATGCAAAGAGATGGGAGAAAAAGCGAGAGCATTATATGATAAAAAATATAATTGGGATATTATGAAGAAAAGATTAGGAAATTTATACTTACAATTATTTAAGGAAGGTGAATAAATATGTCACAGAAAATTTTAGTAATAACTACAAGACCATTAGAAGTTAATGTATCATCTTCTATAAGAAAAATTGCAACTATAAGATCATTAATAGATGCAGGTGCAAATGTTACAGTTATATCAACTGAAATTCCTAAAGATTCGCCTCAATATAATAATCAAGTTAATATTGAGAATATAAATAGGATTACATTAAAAACCGGAATATTTTATAATTCAGGAGTTGCAAAATTAAATGATTATAAAAAGAAAAAGAGCATTAAAAGAAAATTAAAAAATATAGCTAGAAATATTTATTATAGAATAAATGTATATGATCCACTTAAAAGCTGCATTAAATATATTGATACTATTAAAGATGAATTAGATAAGAAGTACAATATTATTATTTCAATTTCAGATCCTAAATCTTCACATTTATTGGCATTAGCTTTATTAAAAAAAAGAGTCACATCATGTGATAAATATATACAAATTTGGGGAGATCCAATGTATTTAGATATAACTAATAAATCTATAGTTCCTAAATATATTATAAAAAGAGAAGAACAGAAATTACTAAAAAGACCTGATAAAATTTATTATGTTTCCCCGCTTACTATGGAAGAAGAGAAAAAACTTTTCCCTGAATATGCACATAAAATGGATGTATTATTTCCAACTTATGAAAAAGAATCTATATATGAGCCTGTTACAAAAATTAAGAAGATAGGATATTTTGGAGATTATAATTCTAATATTAGAGATATTAGACCTCTATATAATGCAATAAAAAACTCAAATTATGAGTTAATTATTTTTGGAAATTCTGATTTGGAACTTGAATCCACTAAAAACATAAAAGTAAATGGAAGAATACCATTTGAAAAAGTGAAAGAATTTGAGGAAAAAGTTGATTTATTAGTGCATATTTCTAACAAAACGGGCACACAAATACCTGCAAAAATATATCAATATATGGGTACAAATAAACCAATATTATTTATTTTAGATGGCCCAAAAGAGCTTTTAAAGAAGGTATTTAGTCCTTTTAATAGAGTTATTTTTTGTGAAAATAATCAACAAGATATATTAAGAAGTATAGAAGAATTTAATAGTGGAGATATAAATATTGAATTAAAACCTATTGAAAATTTTAAAAATAAATCATGTGCAAAAAAAATATTAGAAAAAGTATAAAGAGGTATGAATATGAAATATATATCAATGGTTTTCGACATGTTAATATTAATATTAGGTATTAAAAATACATTTAAGAGATATAGATATAAAAGAAGGATGGATATATTTATAAATGTCAATTTAATGATTTGTTTATACTATGGGCTGATACCATTAATGATAAAGATATTTAATTATCAATTTTATTCAGGTTATATGAAATCATTAGAATATATTGATGATACAAGATATCTTTTTGTTTCACTAATTTGTTTTTTGTTATATAGTATATTTTTAATTATTAATAGAAAGATTCCAACAGTATTTTCAGAATCAGAAATGGTTATTCAAACAAAAAATGATGTACAAATTAGTACTAACTCTCAAGATTATAGGATGTTTATATTATTTGCCTATTTATGTTTTATAATTGGTTCATTATCATTTTTTATTATAGCCTATTCTGTAGGAGACGTGGTACAACTACTAAAAATGGGAGATTTAGCTAGAGGATATGGCAAAGATTTAGGAAACTTAATAAGTAGAAATTTGTTACCAATAAGAACTTTAATGCCATTAATTCTTGTGTCACCTTTTTTATTTTATACAATGAATAAATATAAAAATACAGTAATAAATAAAATTATGTTTTTGATATCATTTATAATTTCTATTTTATACTTAATTTTTAATGCTGGGAGAGCACCAATTTTAACTTTTGTTTTTCCATTTTTGTTTTTATATTTTGATAAGAAGTATAAAAATCCTTGGTTTATAATGTTGGTTATATTTATTATAACTATACTAGCTTTAAAGTGGTTAGATGATTTGTTTTTATATCTTTCATATGGTACTACAAAATCTTCAATAAATGATATAAGTATTATTAAATACTTTATTATTCAATTTGGATATCCATATGTAAATATGCTTAATTCTAACAAGATGATTGATTATTTCGGTTTAAGATTAGGTATTGATTATTTTACTTGGATTATTAATATTATACCAGTGTCATTATTAAGTAAATTAGGTTTATGGAAAGTAGATATAATAACAGATTATATTACGATTTATTATGCACAATTAACTTATGCTAAGAGAATAATGGGTGGAGTTCCTGTTGATTTATTTACTTTAGGTTATTTACAACTTGGGTTTTTAGGGGCTATAATCTTTGTTGTTGCTTTTTCTTATGTTGTTAAAACTTTAGATAAGAAAAGTTATAATGATAGATATTATCATTTAAAAGAAATTATATACCTAAGGGTAGTCATAGTGTTTATGATGGTTGTTCCGAACATAAGTTTAGATTCAATTGTAAGGGGTAGAAGTGATATTATAATATTGATATTTTTAATCATTATTACACATAAATTATCTTATAGATATATAAAATAGGTTAATTACAATAAGAAACCGATTATTAAAATTGCTGAAGTTAATATATTTAGGGGGGATTATATGAAAAAAATATTAATTCATATATTTATTATAATTTCAAAAGCAATTTTACCACTATTTTATGATAAGCAATATTTAAAGGGACGATGGTTTGAAAAAAATTATAATGGTTATAAATGGGCATGGAGAAATCTTTTCTTTCAAAAAATTATAGGATATAACAGAAATATTCCATGGCCAGTATCACATAGAAGTGTAATTGGTAACAGTAAAAATATTGAATTTGATGTTAATGATTTAAACAACTTTCAACATTTTGGATGCTATTTTCAGAATTATGATGCGAAAATAATAATAGGGAAAGGCACATATATAGCTCCTAATGTAGGGATAATTACTGCAAATCATGATATAAATAATCTGGATAAACATCAACCTGGAAAGGATGTTATCATAAAAGAAAATTGTTGGATCGGAATGAATAGTATTATATTACCAGGGGTAGTATTAGGAAAAAAAACAATTGTCGGTGCCGGTAGTGTAGTTACAAAAAGTTTTCCAGATGGAAACTGTATTATCGCAGGTAATCCTGCGAAAGTAATTAAGTTTTTGGATTCATATAAAGAAATAGTGTAATAAGCTTTCTAATATTTATTTTGCAAGTTATTTAATTTTAATATTAATATTATTTCATCTATTTATATTATTAGTAATAAAAATATTTAGAGTTTATAAATAAGAATTTTGGTTGTTTAAATAATTTAATGTTGTTTAAATAATTTAATTTTATAATAAATTATTGTAGAAAACTTAGGAGGAATACTAAATGAAAGAAGTATGTATAATAGGACTTGGTTATATTGGCTTACCAACTGCTGCAATGTTTGATTCGCATGGAGTAAAAGTTACAGGAGATGATGTGAATAAAAATATTTGCGATAAAATAAAAGAACGCAAAACT
>Ga0134095_1002145_pt1 | contig 11459 bp, 13 predicted proteins | sample 6_2taG_FD_94449 | JGI IMG/M metagenome (GOLD analysis project Ga0134095, IMG submission 94449) | Switchgrass degrading microbial communities from high solid loading bioreactors in New Hampshire, USA - 6_20_20_110_A2 metaG | ecosystem: Engineered > Bioreactor > Semi-continuous > Anaerobic >... | reverse complement strand
TTTAAAGGCATTTATCAGCAGTATGGAGGGCTATGAGAATATTGAAGCCGTTACGATGGATATGTGTCCAGCGTACAAGTATGTATGTAAGGAATTGATTCCAAATGCAAAGGTTATTATTGATAAGTTTCATGTTATCGCTTTTGCCAATAAGGCATTGTTGAAGTATTTCAATGCAATAAAGAACAAGGCAAACACAGCAGAAACACAGGAATTATGGGGCGTAAGAAAAATACTTCTCACTGGTAAAGAAAAACTTACACCTGACAAGATTGCCAAAAGGGATGCAATATTCAAAAAGTATGATGAACTAAGGATTGCGTACTGGCTAAAGGAAGATTTGAGAGATGTGTACCTTGCAGCAGATTCTAAAGAAGCATTTGAACTATTCTATCTGTGGGAAGAAAGCGTTCCAAAGTCAATGAAACACTTTGTAAAAATCAAAAATACCCTAAACAGATGCAAACAAGAGGTAATTAACTACTTCAAGTTTCCTGATGAAAACCTTACAAACAGTTTCACAGAGAGTATGAACAGAGTAACCAAAGATTATATCCGATTAGGTAGAAATTACAGTTTTGAAACGGTCAGGGCAAAGGCATTACTTCGACAGCACATTGAAGTAAAACCCAAGATTGGTGAGTTAGGATTTTCCTAACCACCACATTACATAGCAAAAAGGGAGATGATTGAAATTAATGAACAAACCACTACGAAAGTGAAATACCCATTAAAGAAAGCATTGCTCAAAAACGAAGATTTCAACAATCTCTCAGAAGAAGCGAAAGCAAAGGTGCTGGAATTAATAACAAGCGACCGGATGATGGACGATGCCTATATCAATAAACACTACGATGTGATCGTTCTGGCTGGTGAACTTGTTGATTATATAAACTGCAAAGAGTTCGACAGGCCCTTGAGGGGCACGAAGGCTTTCGAGCAATGGATTGCTCCGAAGTATATCGAAGGGGATGATGGAGAATTGGTTCAGGTGGGAGATATGCGTTTGTATCGCTATTCAACTATGCCTAGCACAAATGTTGTAAATCGCGCTCAAGATGTGCTTCGTTGTAGCAACTTAATCGAAGAGTATCCTGATGGACTTAGGGTTTATCAAAGAAAAATCGGTGGATTAGACTTTTACTACGTTTACAATCCTGATCAGTGCGTGCTTCAATGTTATATGCAAAAATGGCGAGCTGAAAGAGAAATATGCCGCCACCTGCAAATGCCGTTTCCACAATTTCCAGAGAACGCACCTCACCTAACGAACGGCAACGGTGGGCTGAATCAGGAATATGGATGTTGGGAACTTTTCCTGGAACATTATTGCCATAAGCTCGTTGAAATGGATGGATACCGGTTATATAGAAACGCGAACCGTTATTACATTGTTGAGCCGGACGGATTAGTTAACAGCAACCTTTACGCCTATCACGGGCCTGTGGCATTTCAAAAAATGGTAGGGGAGGATCGCTTGAAAGCAGCTATGGGGGACGATTGGATGAAACGGTTGTGGGCCTGATCGGGTATCCCTCGCACACTTGAATCCAGCAAGTGTGCGAGTTTTTTAACTGCGTCCACGGGGCGACGGAAAAGAGTGAAGCAGGCTGGTTTACTGGGCGGGCTTTTGCCGATTGTTGTCGTCCGCATGAATGGATGGAAAAAATAGAAAAACCGTCATCTTGTCAGGAAGAAGGACGGTGAACATGGTATGTAAGGATAAAGTGTCAAAAGCAAAGATGAAAACGCTGAACTGCGGCGGCAGTACCGCTATTCGGAACTCACCTGCAGATAAATATACCCATTCAAAATCAAAAATGATCGTTGCCGAACAGGGGGAGAACCGAAGGTCACCCGACTGTATTCGTTCAAATTCAAAGTCGCGTAAAAGCGTTCGCCCCGTTGGTCTTGAAATTTCGGCAAAATTTATCGTGCCGGGAGGGTCTAGAGATAAAAGGCTTCAGCGTCTGATGAAAGACGCCTTTGAAGCTGTAGAAAGAGTTCACGGCATAGACCGGACATTTTCTGTGGTACCGGTGAAGTTTATATCGGCTTCTACATCAGCGGAAGCCAGGCTGGTTTCGGAAAAAGCGGGTTTAATGATTAAGCCCATTCGCCTGGATGTTTCTAAGAAAACGGAGGCTCATCCGCTGGATGCAATCCACGAATTTGGACACTACATAGATTATTCTCTGGGAGATCAGGCACGAGAAATAAGAAATAAACTGTTGGATACCATCAAAAGGTCATATGGATATAAGACTTTAAAAGAGATCAGCTACTCTACAGAAGTAGACGTTGAGGTATCAGATGAAAAGGGTAAGCGAATCGAAAGAATGCCGTATCATAAAATTGATGTAGGAATTAAATACCGGTGGTATTTGCTCTCTGACGAGGAAATATTTGCTCGTGCATATGCACAATATATCGCTCTCCGGGCGGGGATTGGAAAAGAAAGAATAGAAGAAATGACGAAATTTCGCCTGAATGACAATGGAAAGTACATCATACGAACTTATCCTTTACAGTGGAAGGAAGAAGATTTTGAACCGATTGCAGATCAATTTGACAGGTTGTTCCAGCATTTAGGCTGGCAGGTTAGTGGTTAGAAATAAAAAAATAATAATTCTAATAATGCGGTATAAAAATCAGATATTGACAAATAAAAATGAATTGGTATAATAAATATTGCGGTAATTTTATAATTTAGCGTAAGGGATTTTGCGAGATGGAATTTTCTGCTCGAACTACCAGGACTATGACGACAAAGCGAATGAAAGATCGTTCGCTTGCCGTTGCGCGTTTCCTGAGGTAGGAGCAGAATAGAATTAATCGAATCCACGTCCTGTACCTGAAACCCGCACCGGCAAGTAAATCCGAAGCGGGTTTTTTGTTTTCCTGAAAGCGGTTGGAACATTAACAACTTACAACTATACGGGTGCGTAGCTCAGAGGCAGAGCAGTGGCCTTTTAAGCCATGTGTCGGGATTTCGAAATTCCCCGCACCCACTCTTGCCGCCGTAGCTCAGTGGTAGAGCACCTTCTTGGTAAGAAGGGGGGCGTGAGTTCAATCCTAACCGGTGGCTCTCGAAAGGGCGTGTAGCTCAACTGGCAGAGCAATCGGCTCTTACCCGATAGGTTGCAGGTTCGAAGCCTGCCGCGCCCACTCGGTTCGTATGGCGACAATAAGAATGCTGGTGTGGCGAAGTGGCTAACGCACGCCCCTCATAAGGGCGGTATCCCTGGTTCGAATCCAGGCACCAGTACCTCGATGCCCCAATGGTGTAACGGATAACACATTCGTTTCCTAAACGAAAGACTTTCAGGTTCAAATCCTGATTGGGGCACTGATTAGACACTGATTTTTATGTGTGGAGTCCAGCATAACTTTGGAATGGAACGAAAAAATCCAGCGTAATTTTGGAAATTAATCAGGATTTCCATCATAAAAATGGAATAAGTCTAAACTTGCACCGGAAATTTCCAGCGTAAAAATGGATTTTTCTAACAATAAATGCCCTCGTAGCTCAATGGATAGAGCGACGGCCTTCTAAGCCGCAGGTTGGGAGTTCGACCCTCTCCGGGGGCGCTGATACAGTTGCTTGAAAAACACCACAAGACGAATAAATGCCTCCATAGCTCAGTTGGCAGAGCGCGTTCTTGGTAAGAACGAGGTCTTGGGTTCGAATCCCATTGGAGGCTCTCGGACGGAAAAAGTATGCAGGAACGCCACCGTAGCTCAATGGCAGAGCAACCGCCTCGTAAGCGGTAGGTTTTGGGTTCAAGTCCCATCGGTGGCTTTCTTCAAACGCATTTTGTTTTTTACCAGAGAATCGTCATGGGGTTATGAGCATAAAACTGTATTACGCTGATTGAGGACTATTCCTACTGGGACAATACCGACCGCCCAATCACGATTTCTAAACGAGAGTGGGATCGCCGCTACCAAACCTGGATGGAAATTTCGACACCAGACGAGTTTACTCACCGCCTGACGTTCACGGCTGTAGACTTCAAAGAAGATCACATTAGCCGGTCGAAAGTTATTGGCCTTCTACTGGAAAGAGCCAGAAACAGCTCGCCAGTCGGAGAAGGGGAAGAAAATTCTCTTGAACTGCAATCCGAGACGAATATAGAAACGCCCTCATAGCTCAGTGGATAGAGCGATGGCCTTCGAAGCCATTGGTCGGGAGTTCAAATCTCTCTGAGGGCGCTCAAATGCCGCCGTAGCTCAAAGGTAGAGCAACCGCCTTGTAAGCGGTAGGTTATGGGTTCGAGTCCCATTGGCGGCTCTAAATAATCTGTCCTTTTTTCAGCATTCCCTCAATTCATCTCAGCTAATGTAGCGGATGGTTGCACCAGCAGTGTTTTTTGCCTCCCTGTTCATCTGATAGATAGCTAACAGAAACAGGTGATGCGCTATGGCGTGCAAGTCGGACACAAAAACAGCCGATAGAGAAGCGAAGCAGTTGGGTGCGTCCTCTTGTTTGTCTTCGTTGCTATCGTTCCACACGGTTGATCCCATAAAACAGTCCCCCATTGCATATTACAACGAATTGATTTCTTGCGCCGAGAAAACGATAGGGGACAAAATTCTCAATACCGATTTTTTTGCTTTTTTGGATTATTTTCCCGACCGCAAGGTGCATTTCCATAAACCGGATGGATCGGTGTCTGTGTCAGTTCGGGCTGACCAGCTCTATATGAAGGTTGTAGCCTCGGCACTTGAGAATGGACGTGATATTCAGGCGAGAATAATCTTTAGCCTTCCGCGAACGCCAGAGGGGAACGCTATTCGAAAGCTATACTTCCAGCGCAAGAAAAAGAAACTGGCTGACGAGACCGTTTTTTCAGGAAAAGATAAATTAGTTCAGAAGGTTGAAGATAAAGATAAAGAACAGCCCTATCCCCCTGAAGAGAATGCGGAAGAGAATGCGGTGCGCAAATTCTTCATCAACAGGGCTTATGGGACTTGACTGATTAATAACTGCTGACTGGCTTGCATTTGCGTTGGTCGACTGCTACCTATTCAACCCCAGCTTCCAAATCAGTGCCGCGCGGCAGATTGCAATTGGTGCAGTTTCGCCTTTTGCTATAAAGTTGCCGTTCATGCCATAAATGTTACACTGCCAATCATACATTTTATGATAGGAAACAGTGACATACAGCGTTGAGGAGGCAGATTGAAGATGCTCTATAACACTCCACGCGGCTGTGATGTTGTAAGGCCATAAAAAGCGGGGGTCTACTAACGGAGGTTTGTCCCAGTATATTTCTGAGGTGGCGGGGTAATATGCCTCGTAAATTTTATCCTTATCATCACCGGCAACTTCTTTGGAGGGGTATTCTCAATTTCCTCGCGGGTGAGGGTACTCAGTGGTTCAGAATTCCTCTCCGTTTTCTTCCTTGCCATCATCTTCTTCCTCGCGGGGCAGATTGAAGCCACAGCTTCCCCTTTCCCATTTGCCGCTGGAAACCATCGCTTCAATAGCCTTTTCTTCTAAATCCTCCGGGACTACTTCACTGAACTCGGAATCTTCTACCTCGTAGCGAATATAGTCCCCTTCCAGAATTGCATCCCAGCCAGCATCAGCCATTTTTTCCAGTTATTCCAGGATATCCTGTAAGTGCTCTTCGATGTTTGAAGCTGTCATTGTATCTACCCCATCAGTTAGTGAGCATTCTTGATAAATAATTACAATTTTTTTATCATAAATACGTCAAAACATTAATTCAATCGCTGATATTATTCTCTATTTTAATAATTTATTGCTTTCAAACCACCTTTTTGAATAATCACCACCTATTATCTACCGCCGGCACAGTTAGCAAAATATACGCCCATAAGCATCATCTAAGAGGAGAAATCAATTCGTTGGAGAAGCACAGTATGGTTTGCGGTGGCATCACCAGAAAAGCTACAGATATTATGCGAAAGTCGGGAGGCCCTTCCCCTGTCGTCTTTCTTCGATCCATGAATAAGTTGAACGAACTCAGGCAGTCTCTCGATCAGGAATACCCGAAAATTGTGGCGCAAGTTGTAAAAAAGATTGGGCGCAAAATCTATCAGACGACCTATGATGAGTTCCTGACTTTATTTCCCGATGGTGTTATTGTTAGAGTTGGCGAAGATGGACATATCGCGCAAACGATTCGGGCAGATTTGTTTTACATGGGAGTGGTCGCCGCGGCGGTCGTGAGAGGACATGATGTACCCGGCCACGTGATAGATTCCCTTCCGCAAACGAGAGAGGGGATGGCGATCCGGCATATTTACAGTGATCTCCAGAATGACAATAAGAACCTGTCAACTTACATAGGAGAGATTCAAAAGATACAGAACATTATGCGGAGGCACGGCGCTCCTTCTCAAGTATTCAGCGAACAGGTCGATCAGGCCAATCAATCAGTCGAGAGATTGATAACGCTAGTCCGATACTATCTTTATCATCGATCTCCCGATGTAAAGAAAAAAGTGAACCAGTTTGGCGTTGAGGTGCAGGAACTGACCTTTGCTGAATTTAATAAGCTGTTCCCGGACGGGAAGGTTTACCGCACCGACAGCGCGGGGCAGGTAGAGGCGATGAGCGATGCCGAGTGGGTATATCTTAGTGAAGTGGCGGCGGCGGCACTGAGTGGAAAGAAAATACCAGAGCGAGTCATTGCGTCTCTCCCAAATAGTCCCGAGAGCGCGGCATTAAAACAACTATATGGACAGGCAGAATAAGCATTTTATAAATATCTTTTATTATCAAACATGGATTTCCCTAAAAATATATTATAATAAAAATATAATTCAAGTTGACAAATTATAATAATTACACTAAAATGGAATAGATATTAGATTTTTCTGCCATATAATTAAGGTGAAATAGATGTGGTTGTTAGGACTTAATTCAACCCCCGAAATGGAAAAAGCGAGAAATTTTGCCCTCGCGAAGCACAATGTGCCGGAAAACGATTTGGGGCATCCTTATGTCTGGCGGCTGGACACGCGGATGGATACGCTTACATTGCAGACTCTTGACCCGCTAGGCTGTACGCTGACCGAAGAAGATATCATCGTTGAATATCTGGCTGATTTGCTGAACGAGACAAATACAACCTTTGAAGAACTGGTGGAGAATTTCGGCCTGCAGGTGGCCGAACGTGTCCTGGCACGAAGCAAACCTGTTCAGGTGCGAAAATTCACCGGACGTAGTGAAAAGGGTGTGTAGCTCAACAGGTCAGAGCATCCCGCTCATAACGGGCTGGCTGGGGGTTCGAATCCCTCCGCACCCACTGCGAACTGAAGTGGTTATTTGCATTGATTCCCGCGTAGCGTTGGAGTGGATTTTCAGGGACAAAGGAAAATTCAATGAAGAAAACCCAATATGGACTCAGGTTGAAGTCCAACGGCGAAATTCTGAAAGCGGAAATAGTGTCTAATGAAGGGCGCGAGTTCTGCGTCAATAATTCCGTCGTCCTTACAGAAAACGGGAATGAAGTCTGGCTGGTAGATTCCCGTGAGAACGCCGAATGGGTAAGGCACAATCCTACTCCGTGGTACAACGCCAATTACAACACCCCGCTTCACTATTATGAACCAGAAGAGCTGGAGGTCGTTCAATATACGGTTGAAATCACGGTTGAGCCAGTATCGGTTAGTCTGCCGCCCAAGCGGGAGGTACTGGAAGCCATGGGGCGACATTACAAATCGAAGAAGGAATATCAGAGGATGATTGAACAGATGTCGCCCGAAGAAAGAGAAGGGTTTCATTATGAACTCTACTCTTTAGAGTTGGTAGTCGGATATATCCCCAGAAGGGAAGTGTGACCGGCGATCCGTCTTTATCCAGCCAGCTTTCACCAGGTACCGGGCAAAATGTAATTTTTCGCAGACCTTTCAAATGCTGGGGTAAGATGCGGGATTGATTAAGCGCCCTGTCCAGAGCGGAAAGCTGTTCATTTTCAGCTTCTACTAAAACCTGGGGGTCAAGATTTTCTAATTTTTTTAGTCCGCAGGAATTTAGCATAATTTTTCCTTGATACACTTTGTTTTAGTACAATAATTATACCATATTTCAATTAGAAAAATAAGATGTGGTGATTATTTTTAAATAAAAAAAGCCGGTTTAACCGGCTTTTTTGAAGATCGTGAATATTGGCTGTTTAGTTGGCTTTGGACTGGTTCTTGTTGTGTTCTATCTGTTCTTCAAGCTGGTCAATTCAGTAATTTAAGAAGTTCCTCAAACATTGGGTTGCTCCATGATTGCGGTTGGTAATCTTTCAAGCGGGTCTGAATATCATCAGGTTTTTACAGATACGGCAATTTAACCCTGCCAGATCGTCCCTATACCGGCCCTAGTCGGCGTGTTATCAGCACATTGCTAGGATATTTGGCAGGGAAGCTATGACTTGTCAGTATCAAGCCTCAGCCATTAATCAGACCACCCGGAAGATCGGCGGCGCAACTGTAGAGAAACCGCGTTCCATCCCACCCTGGTCATTGCGCTCCCACCATCCTTTCGTGCGCTGGTTTCGAGAAAGCCGCGTTGTGGACGAGGACGGGTTACCCCTTCCGGTTTATCATGGCACGCCAACGGGCGGATTTTCCGAGTTCGACCCGGACAAGCTTGGATCGCGCGATAGCGGGCTTCTCGGTAACGGGTTTTACTTTGCCAAGGATAAGGAAACGGCGAAATCCTTCACCGCAACCCGCATCCGAGATATGCAGAAGGGGAAAAAGATGGTTTATCAGGTTTATCTACGGGTCGAAAACCCGATGATCCTCAGCGAGCTAACTTTGGAGGACATCGAGCGCGGCTGGAACGCTTTTCGAACCCGATTTGGAAGACCACCGGCAACCCACGCCGAGTTTCTTGAAAAAGCAAAGCCTATCATCCGGGCCAAGCAAGAGGGGAACATGATTGCTTTCGCTCGCGAGCTGTGTCACCTGATAAGCCCCGCGACATTAGCCAGAATGCTTGGTCATGACGGCATTTTCGCTGATTTCGAAGGTGGGACAATTGTTGTGTTTGATCCGTGCCAGATCAAGGCAGTTGATAACGCCGGTGGATTTTGTGCGGAAAACCCGAACATTTATACCTGAAAACCTGACATTACCTGTAATTGTTATATTCCGCCCTGTGTAAGGCGTTTTTTTATTCGGAAATTATCCAGATACCACCTCCAATCGTCCCTTTAGTAAACTTGTATGTCGAGGCATTGATATGGTTTGTGGAAATCGGGTGGAAGAAGCAACAAAGAGAATTAAGGATAACGGGGGACTGCACATCGGGAAGAGGAAGCGCCTGACCGAGACGTTATCAAGTTTTACCTGCTTTGATGATATTAAAAAATACCTGTTTGCTAAAGAGAACCTGATTGACACCTACAACACATTCGAGGTGTTTGACACGCTCAGGTTTCTTTCCAGATTTGACTCAGAAGCGAATAATCTATTCAGAGAGGTGTTGAACGAAATTGCCGGTGAGCTCAATCATTATCTAGAAGGCAAAGCACCTTATGATGAACGCATTCATCGACTATTGCTGTTGCTGTATGATACACAGCGACGCCAGCGGGAGAATGGGGAAAAGTACCTGTCGCGAACCGAGAGTGTCCGCATTTCCAGACTGTTATCTAAAGTGGAGAATAAACGCCAGGAAGAGTATGACAACCAGCTTAGAACAAAACTAGAACGAAAGATTAGAAAATCCCGTTATCGGTAATTACTACTTGACAATTGTACTGATATCGGTATAATTAGGATAGTTGAGACAGACGACAGCAGAAACAAAGAGATGAATGCAGTCGCTGCGAAGACTGGACTTACGGCGACTGCGGCCATAACTAACCACACTCAGCCCAGCCGGGGGCCTCGTACCCGGCGCCGGTCGCCTGGTGTGTGCCAGGCCTGACGAGCCGGAAACGGCGAAACCGGACTAAACGATCTGAACAAGGAGAGAAAAACATGAGCGAGATCAAAGTTATCAACCTGACACCGCACGCACTGAACGTCGTGTCTGACGACGGCCAGACCATCGTCATCGAACCGTCCGGCTTCGTCGCTCGTGTAGCGACGAAAAAGGAGCTGGCTCGAGAGGTCGTCGTCTCCGGCGCAGCAATCCCGGTGCACCGCACCGAATTCGGTGCGGTGCAGATCGTCGACGCAAGCGGCAGCGTCGTTGACCTGCCGCCTGAAGACGGCACAATCTTTGTGGTCTCCCGGATGGTGCTGGACGCGGCGGGACGGGGAGACTTCGTCTCACCGGGAGATCCTGTTCGTGACGACAGCGGCCGCGTCATTGGATGCCGCGGCTTCGCAGTTTGATACTGATACGCCCCGCCGGAGGCGTTATATCCGGCGCCGGTCGCTCCGTGCAAGTCGGAGCCTGACGAGCAGAAGCGAAACCGGACACTAAGGAGAAATAAAATGAGCTACAGAACGAGATTCGAGTTGAAAATCAAGCCTCGGCCTTCCGCCGAACTGCTGGCGGAAGAGGTCGATGGCGAACCAGTAAAAAATCTGGTTCGCTGGGGAATGGAGTCAAAATGGTTTAACTATGATAAAGGCATGAAAGCGCTGTCGGAAAAGTACCCCGACCATCTCTTTATACTAGATGGTTACGGGGAGGAGGTTGGTGACATCTGGCGCAGGTTTTATCGTGGTGGTGTCTGCATTGACACGTGGCTGTTGAACCTGGACGTTGTCCGTCCAAATGAGCCGTCTGTAACTTCAAAATGATTTCATGCCCCGCCGGTCGGGCCAAAGGCCGGCGAAAGGATCTGCTCCATGAACGAAAACACTCCAAAATACCGATGGCCCGACCTCTCCCCGGTCATCCGCCAATACCTGGTCCGTGACGACCAGGGACGGATGGGGATCGCCACGAGCGACCCCGTATACCACCCCGGCGTGCTCTTCGCCCGGCCTGCCGGGGTGCCGGCCCGGATCGGTGTCACCGACGAGCCGCTGCCGGCGAACGCCACCATCATGACCGCCACTGCCTGGCACCGCCAGGCAGACGGCTCTTACACCGGGACCTGGTTTGACTACGACGGCCCCACCTTCCCGGCCGCCGTCCCGCCGGAGATGATCCGGCGGATCGTCATTATCGAAGACCTGGGTTGGGTCTTCCCTGACAAATGGGCGGACCGGGTCCTGGCCGGGTCAGACCAGGACGGCCACTGGGACTGGGGCGCCACGCTGGGGCGCGTGGGCGGCGAGCCGCCGGTCCGGGGCCAGCAGCCCGGCGAAACGAGCATCCCGGGCGCGGTGGAGTACACCCGCGAAGTGGGCCAACCGCTGTCCGAGAGCGCCATCCGCAAAGCCGCCCAGCGCGGGGACATCCCCGGCGCCCGCAAGGTGGGGCGGAACTGGCTGATTCCCTATGATGGACTCAATCATCTCCTGGACAATCCGCCGCAGCGCGGGCCCCGGCGGCGCAAGAGATGATCATTATCTACATGGCG
>Ga0134095_1002128_pt1 | contig 11543 bp, 6 predicted proteins | sample 6_2taG_FD_94449 | JGI IMG/M metagenome (GOLD analysis project Ga0134095, IMG submission 94449) | Switchgrass degrading microbial communities from high solid loading bioreactors in New Hampshire, USA - 6_20_20_110_A2 metaG | ecosystem: Engineered > Bioreactor > Semi-continuous > Anaerobic >... | reverse complement strand
CGAGCTGGAGATCAGCTCGCTGTAGCGGCTGCCCAGCACCCCGTCGCCGGTGAGCTGCTCCAGGCCGGTGAAGTCCACCGACACCACCTGCACCCGCTGCACGCGGAACAGGTTGAGCAGCTGCCCGGTGAGCGCCCGGGTGCTGGGGAAGGCCAGGATCAGCACCAGCAGCACCAGGGCCGCAGTCCCAAAACGGAATAGGGGACGGGAAAACAGTGTTCTAAGCATGGAAGGTTCCTCCTGCTGCAATATTTGCTCCGAAAATCGAGCCCAGGCCTGGCGGGCTGAGGGTGCGGGATCATCCCCCGGCTGGAGGAAGGCGAGCAGGCGGCCGGTTTCCAGGGTGAGGGCCTGCATCTGCTGCCGGCGCTCCCGGCAAGCGGCGCACGCCTCGAGGTGACGGAGACGCCCGGGTTCCAGCTCTCCATCCAGTGCAGCTCGCAGTTCGCCATCGGTTAAATGTGTTCTCATCATTCCTCTTGTGCCAGGCTGCGGTACAGTTTCTTGAATTCTCGCTCGGCACGCACCAGCAGGGGGCCGATGGAAGCGGGCGCCAGGTCCAGCGTGCTGGCGATCTCTTTATACGAGAGCCCCGAGTAGCGCAGGATGAGGAGCTGTGCGCGGCGCTCGTTCATGCTGGAGAGCACCATGCGCACCAGCCGGCGCTCTTCCTCCTTTGCCAGGAGTTCTGCTGGCGAAAGCTGGTCGGGTTCTTCCAGGGCCCAGCGCCCGGCCTGCAGCTCGTACTGCTCGCGGCGCTTCCAGTCGCGGATCGAGTTCAGCCCGAGGCGTGTGGCCACCTGGTACAGCCAGCCGGCCGTGTTCTGGACCTGCGGCTTGGTCTGGTTGTGGCGGTAAAGGCGCAGGAAGGCTTCGAGCGCCAGATCCTCCGCTTCGGCAGGGTCGCCCACCAGGCGCCGCAGGATGCGGTACACAGAGGTCCAGTGCTCCTGGAACAGCGCTTCGAATCCCACAGAGGCTGATCCGAGGCGGGCATTCTCGTCGAGCTCCGTCTTGAGATGCTTCATCGAACCAATCATACTCTGGATGGGCCGGATATGCTCAGGATCATAGACCTCCGTTCATGATGTTAACCCCCGCCGGGGGGAAATCGGACAGGTTTGGGGGTGTGGGTGGAAAAAACCCATCCCGTGAGGATGGGATGGGTTTTGCGGCGGAATCATTTGATCACTGCATGAAGTTACTGTATCCACGATTGGATCGATAGAAGTGGGGAGCGTTAATGACCTGATTGGCAGTCTCCCAGATGTTTTTTCAGTATCCACTACTGGATCGTTCGGTAATCCGGACGACGGGCTGGGCCATCGTGGCTGTCGGGGAAAGCGTTTCAGTATCCACTACTGGATCGTTCGGTAATCCGGTGTCAATAATCGGAAGTTCAGGCGGTAATGAATGGTGTTTCAGTATCCACTACTGGATCGTTCGGTAATCCGGGCATGTCCGGCCGCTCAAACTCCACGATCCAGCCGGTTTCAGTATCCACTACTGGATCGTTCGGTAATCCGGCCTTTCTGCAGCAGGCAGAAGAACAACTTGACAATTTGTTTCAGTATCCACTACTGGATCGTTCGGTAATCCGGGGCTGACAGCGAAACCTGCCCGGAGTGCGAAGGCGAAGTTTCAGTATCCACTACTGGATCGTTCGGTAATCCGGCAAAGAAAAAGATTGCTGAACATTGTGACCTGTGGCGTTTCAGTATCCACTACTGGATCGTTCGGTAATCCGGGCCGATCGCCAGCCGGTCACCGCGGGCGATCTCGGAGTTTCAGTATCCACTACTGGATCGTTCGGTAATCCGGCGGTCGGCCGGCCCTGGATGACGGCGAACGAAGCTCGTTTCAGTATCCACTACTGGATCGTTCGGTAATCCGGCGCCATACCTTGCATCATCGGTAGGCCAACAAGCCGTTTCAGTATCCACTACTGGATCGTTCGGTAATCCGGCTTGTTGGCTTATCCAGCTCACTGATCGCCTGCTGGGTTTCAGTATCCACTACTGGATCGTTCGGTAATCCGGCGCCCGAGCAGGTGTTTGGCTGCGGCCTGCATCTGGGTTTCAGTATCCACTACTGGATCGTTCGGTAATCCGGGTGTGGTCCAGTCCGATGCACTATGAGTTCCTGCGTTTCAGTATCCACTACTGGATCGTTCGGTAATCCGGCAACCTGCACATCGTCCGGCGCGACCACGTCTACGAGTTTCAGTATCCACTACTGGATCGTTCGGTAATCCGGCCAGAAGCGCATCGTCGAAGCTCTCCACGGCCTGATGTTTCAGTATCCACTACTGGATCGTTCGGTAATCCGGGCAGGTTGGCGCTGCGCAGGTCGGCGCCGCTCAGGTGTTTCAGTATCCACTACTGGATCGTTCGGTAATCCGGTCAGGTTGGCGCTGCGCAGGTCGGCGCCGCTCAGGTGTTTCAGTATCCACTACTGGATCGTTCGGTAATCCGGGTACTTGAGCGAGGCGATGATCGAGCGCCACCGGCTGTTTCAGTATCCACTACTGGATCGTTCGGTAATCCGGCGGTTTTATGATCCGGCTGGCCATGGCCAGAAAGTGTTTCAGTATCCACTACTGGATCGTTCGGTAATCCGGCAATTCTCGACTTTTTTCCAGACGCCAAGCGGACGTTTCAGTATCCACTACTGGATCGTTCGGTAATCCGGGAGCGAAAAAGTGTGGCGCCTGAGCGGCGTCGGCGGTTTCAGTATCCACTACTGGATCGTTCGGTAATCCGGACCTCCACCTCGATAAAGCCGCCGGCGAGTTGTGCGCGTTTCAGTATCCACTACTGGATCGTTCGGTAATCCGGTCCGGGGAGCGCAAGGCATATCAGCGGGTGACTAAGTTTCAGTATCCACTACTGGATCGTTCGGTAATCCGGGCACCGGACCGCCGAAGCGGAGCAAGTCACCCGGAGTTTCAGTATCCACTACTGGATCGTTCGGTAATCCGGAGAGACATCGAACGGTTTGGCCACTGTTAGAACAGGTTTCAGTATCCACTACTGGATCGTTCGGTAATCCGGAGGTGGACAACTGCAACGACTCGACGCGCGACAACTGTTTCAGTATCCACTACTGGATCGTTCGGTAATCCGGATCACCTTCACTCCGCAAGTCAACCCGCCTTGCGGCGTTTCAGTATCCACTACTGGATCGTTCGGTAATCCGGCCATCGCCGCCTCGAACTTGGACTGGATGACGCCGAGTTTCAGTATCCACTACTGGATCGTTCGGTAATCCGGCCATTTAACGACGACGCAGATCTGGCGGTCTTTTGGTTTCAGTATCCACTACTGGATCGTTCGGTAATCCGGCGGTCTTTGGCCCGACCGACAGGGCGCCATCAATAATGTTTCAGTATCCACTACTGGATCGTTCGGTAATCCGGGCTCATCCGGACCGCCGCCGCACATGAATTGTGAACGTTTCAGTATCCACTACTGGATCGTTCGGTAATCCGGTCACACAGGTGGTTCCTACGGCACGCCGATCCCGAGTTTCAGTATCCACTACTGGATCGTTCGGTAATCCGGACGTGCTGTCGTTTGCCGATGACAACCTGCCCGAAGGTTTCAGTATCCACTACTGGATCGTTCGGTAATCCGGGGAGTGTCGCTGGCTCGCCCCAGCACAGGTATATGACGGTTTCAGTATCCACTACTGGATCGTTCGGTAATCCGGGAGGCTGGTCGTAGTGTGGCGCTGGTTGACCCCAGGTTTCAGTATCCACTACTGGATCGTTCGGTAATCCGGGCGGCCTGGCTCGCGGCGGTAGAACTGCATCCTCTGTTTCAGTATCCACTACTGGATCGTTCGGTAATCCGGGCAGAGGACCGGCTTTGGCTGGTCCTCCGCGATGAAGTTTCAGTATCCACTACTGGATCGTTCGGTAATCCGGGCGAAGTGGAATTTTCGGAGTAGCGGAGGAAGACGATGTTTCAGTATCCACTACTGGATCGTTCGGTAATCCGGGACTCGGCGAAGATTATCAATATACCATCGGCAGTGTTTCAGTATCCACTACTGGATCGTTCGGTAATCCGGAGCGCCGAGGCAGTGACGCGCATTTTGGCAACGGCGTTTCAGTATCCACTACTGGATCGTTCGGTAATCCGGGACGGTGACCGGTCCGAACACCGTCTCGATCGACACGTTTCAGTATCCACTACTGGATCGTTCGGTAATCCGGTTAATTCGCAATAACCGATAGATCGGTACCGTGGCGTTTCAGTATCCACTACTGGATCGTTCGGTAATCCGGAACGAGACGTTTCTGCAGGCGTTCGCGGCTCTGGGGTTTCAGTATCCACTACTGGATCGTTCGGTAATCCGGAAGATGAAGAATTCGCAACGCTCGCGAAGGCGGCAGTTTCAGTATCCACTACTGGATCGTTCGGTAATCCGGACGACGAAGCCGCCTTTGACACGCTCTACATTCAAGTTTCAGTATCCACTACTGGATCGTTCGGTAATCCGGGGTCCAGGCGCAGCCCAGCATGTCTCCGTAAATAAAGTTTCAGTATCCACTACTGGATCGTTCGGTAATCCGGGGTATCAATGCCAGCATCCACAGCGGCGTCGCGATTTGTTTCAGTATCCACTACTGGATCGTTCGGTAATCCGGTTGCTCCGGCCTTAACGCGCCGAAAGAAAGCGCGAAGTTTCAGTATCCACTACTGGATCGTTCGGTAATCCGGACTTCGCCGAACCACACGCCGGTGTACATAGTCATCGTTTCAGTATCCACTACTGGATCGTTCGGTAATCCGGCAAGGCGGTGTCTCTGGCCACGAGCCCCGACGCCAGTTTCAGTATCCACTACTGGATCGTTCGGTAATCCGGCTTTTAATACGTCGAGCGCGGTGCCCGTCCAGTTCTCGTTTCAGTATCCACTACTGGATCGTTCGGTAATCCGGAGCGGGAAATATGATCATACAGAACGTGTATTGCTGTTTCAGTATCCACTACTGGATCGTTCGGTAATCCGGAACACTTTTGGCGTATCCCCGCGTTTTCGTCTTTACGTTTCAGTATCCACTACTGGATCGTTCGGTAATCCGGCGAAGCGCATCACCTTCAAGTCCGGCCTGCAGAAAGGTTTCAGTATCCACTACTGGATCGTTCGGTAATCCGGGTCTACCCAGAAAGAGCGCAATGCCTCTACTGCCTGGGTTTCAGTATCCACTACTGGATCGTTCGGTAATCCGGATGGCATTGCTGCCGGCTACCTTAATTCCCTGGCTGTTTCAGTATCCACTACTGGATCGTTCGGTAATCCGGGTGACGGCCGCTGGGTCATTCTCGACCTGGTCGGAAAGTTTCAGTATCCACTACTGGATCGTTCGGTAATCCGGAAAGGGTGTTGAAATTGATTGGAGCGAGATCGCTAGTTTCAGTATCCACTACTGGATCGTTCGGTAATCCGGAGTGAGTGCATGGACGCCTCGGCCTGGAGTGTCGCGTTTCAGTATCCACTACTGGATCGTTCGGTAATCCGGATGGCCGGCAGTATGACCGACGCAAGGACGATGCCGAGTTTCAGTATCCACTACTGGATCGTTCGGTAATCCGGGTGGATCTGGAAGGCGGCAGTTAGTCGTGCTTATCGGTGTGTTTCAGTATCCACTACTGGATCGTTCGGTAATCCGGTCTATATCCTATGACTTCGGCGCCAAATTTACTCCAGTTTCAGTATCCACTACTGGATCGTTCGGTAATCCGGCTTTTTTCTGTTCACCTCCTTTCTGGTAAATTTCGGTTTCAGTATCCACTACTGGATCGTTCGGTAATCCGGCCCTATCACCAAGAGGTGCCAGCACTCGCAAGCGGGTGTTTCAGTATCCACTACTGGATCGTTCGGTAATCCGGAAAGCACCCAGACCGGAAGTACCCAGCAGGTCGAACGTTTCAGTATCCACTACTGGATCGTTCGGTAATCCGGGGCAGCTTTGGCGCCGGTCCAGGCGACGGTCCAGGGTTTCAGTATCCACTACTGGATCGTTCGGTAATCCGGACCGTAGGCGCGGCGGTAGTCGCGGCGCGCAAGGCCTGTTTCAGTATCCACTACTGGATCGTTCGGTAATCCGGTTTAATGCGTCGAGCGCGGTGCCCGCCCAGTTCTCGTTTCAGTATCCACTACTGGATCGTTCGGTAATCCGGCCTGTGTCCAGGTCCGGTGCAGGCTCTGGATCGTCGTTTCAGTATCCACTACTGGATCGTTCGGTAATCCGGGGCGGTTACCGGACAAATCAGCGGCACCGCTAAAAGTTTCAGTATCCACTACTGGATCGTTCGGTAATCCGGTGACGTTCAGCGTCGCAAAGACCGCCTCGAACTCGCCGTTTCAGTATCCACTACTGGATCGTTCGGTAATCCGGTCTACGCTCCTCGGCTTGGCTCCAAAGGGGAAACAGTTTCAGTATCCACTACTGGATCGTTCGGTAATCCGGATCCATTCAATGACGACGCAGACCTGGCGGTCTTTTGGTTTCAGTATCCACTACTGGATCGTTCGGTAATCCGGCTGGTATCAAATGGGAACTGAATGACCGCGCGGACTGTTTCAGTATCCACTACTGGATCGTTCGGTAATCCGGACTTTGGCATTTTCAACAACGATTCAACATTAATAACGTTTCAGTATCCACTACTGGATCGTTCGGTAATCCGGTTACAACTGGTTTTTAATTCTCGGCAAGCTTGTTCGTTTCAGTATCCACTACTGGATCGTTCGGTAATCCGGATGGGGGCTGCTGGCGTAATTTCGTTGGAGCTCTTGTTTCAGTATCCACTACTGGATCGTTCGGTAATCCGGTCTATGATGAGTAAACGAAAAAACCCGGAAGTTGCTGTTTCAGTATCCACTACTGGATCGTTCGGTAATCCGGTTGACAAGTGTGCGGGGCGTGCTAGCGTGGCAGCCGAGTTTCAGTATCCACTACTGGATCGTTCGGTAATCCGGCGTCGACAAGCGTGTAAACGAGTGGTCCGATCGCATGTTTCAGTATCCACTACTGGATCGTTCGGTAATCCGGGCAACGATGAGCTGGCACTGGTCGAAGATGGGATCGTTTCAGTATCCACTACTGGATCGTTCGGTAATCCGGGCCGGATCGCCGTCATAGCCGTCGGCGTCAAAGTACGTTTCAGTATCCACTACTGGATCGTTCGGTAATCCGGACGCTTTTCGTCGGTCAGGAGGTCGCATCCATTATGTTTCAGTATCCACTACTGGATCGTTCGGTAATCCGGAACAGCACCCGGCCTCAGAAGTGCCGGCCTTGATGCAGTTTCAGTATCCACTACTGGATCGTTCGGTAATCCGGAAAAGTCCTGATCGTCTTGAGTGACGGCGAACCGTTGTTTCAGTATCCACTACTGGATCGTTCGGTAATCCGGGGTTTGTATGCCTGCCAGAGCTCCATCCTGCGAGGAGTTTCAGTATCCACTACTGGATCGTTCGGTAATCCGGGGCCGTGCCACACCGTGAGTTTTCGAATACTCAATGTGTTTCAGTATCCACTACTGGATCGTTCGGTAATCCGGCAAGTACCTGGCCAAAGAGCCGCAGACGATCGCTTCGAGTTTCAGTATCCACTACTGGATCGTTCGGTAATCCGGATGCGTTATGTGCATGGCGCAGGGTATCGAGCGCGAGTTTCAGTATCCACTACTGGATCGTTCGGTAATCCGGCTACCAGCAGCAGAAAATCAGCGCCGTTCATTCCGGTTTCAGTATCCACTACTGGATCGTTCGGTAATCCGGTATATGACGCCCCGGGACGCTGTTTCCTGCGGGCAGTTTCAGTATCCACTACTGGATCGTTCGGTAATCCGGTATAGATGGCAGTTTGAAGTCTGGCGCAAAGTTGAGTTTCAGTATCCACTACTGGATCGTTCGGTAATCCGGGCCAGCGGGACCAGGCCACTGTCGGGATGGGCTGGGTTTCAGTATCCACTACTGGATCGTTCGGTAATCCGGCCCCTATTCTCTTGTGCCGGGTGTCCTCCTCACGTCCGTTTCAGTATCCACTACTGGATCGTTCGGTAATCCGGCCGAGTTTCAATCGGAACGATGATGGAATTGGCCTGTTTCAGTATCCACTACTGGATCGTTCGGTAATCCGGCGTGGCGACACTGAGCGAGATTGACCCCTACTGTTGTTTCAGTATCCACTACTGGATCGTTCGGTAATCCGGTGCAATGGATACTTGACGGTGCAAAGAAATATTTTGGTTTCAGTATCCACTACTGGATCGTTCGGTAATCCGGAGACCGGGGCGATCTCCGACCGCAAGCAGAAGGAGGTTTCAGTATCCACTACTGGATCGTTCGGTAATCCGGAGGAGACTGCGGCGGCGGCAACACCATTGCCTTACTGTTTCAGTATCCACTACTGGATCGTTCGGTAATCCGGAATATCAACCTGACCGAGATCGCCAAGGACGTGCGCGTTTCAGTATCCACTACTGGATCGTTCGGTAATCCGGCTATCAGAAAGCGTCGTAGGTGACGGATTCCAATGGTTTCAGTATCCACTACTGGATCGTTCGGTAATCCGGGCTCCACGCCCGGCGCTGGAGTTGAGACGCCTGCCGTTTCAGTATCCACTACTGGATCGTTCGGTAATCCGGTGTGTTATGTGCATGGCGCAAGGCATCGAGCGCGAGTTTCAGTATCCACTACTGGATCGTTCGGTAATCCGGTTATAAGTCACACCGTAAACCAACAGATGAAAGTGGTTTCAGTATCCACTACTGGATCGTTCGGTAATCCGGAACCGCCAAAACGCTTACCATCCGGCGCGATTCTTTGTTTCAGTATCCACTACTGGATCGTTCGGTAATCCGGCGAAGCTATTAACGCAGAAACAGAAAGAAAACCCTGTTTCAGTATCCACTACTGGATCGTTCGGTAATCCGGTATGGCTGATCGTGGTGTGGATAAAAGCCGCATAGCGTTTCAGTATCCACTACTGGATCGTTCGGTAATCCGGTCCCCGGCGAGGAAACCTACTCCTGTCTTACGGTGGGTTTCAGTATCCACTACTGGATCGTTCGGTAATCCGGCCTGTAGGTCCGGATCATTCCAGAACCCGGAGACCGTTTCAGTATCCACTACTGGATCGTTCGGTAATCCGGTCTGTGCCGTCGGACATGCGCCATTTGTCGGTGTCCTGTTTCAGTATCCACTACTGGATCGTTCGGTAATCCGGCGGTCTGTGGTGATTGACGGCGAAGTGAAGGATCCGCGTTTCAGTATCCACTACTGGATCGTTCGGTAATCCGGACCAGACAGGCAAAGCAGATAGACGAAAAAACCAACGTTTCAGTATCCACTACTGGATCGTTCGGTAATCCGGAGCGTGCTTCGTTTTGCCCAGATGCATGTTTTTTGACCTTTAAGCCTCAAAAAATCGCTCTCAGGCCTTCCTGATGCCCCGTTTTTCCGCCTCTTTCCCAACATTTCAGCCCTCCGTCGCAAATCGAATTCTGCTTAAAAACAGCCCTGATTTGCGAAACCGGGCAGGCAAAAAAACTTCCGGCGACTGCCGTCAGAGCACATCGTTGCAAAAACGCCGGAACTCGCACGTCAGGCATTTGGCACGCTGGGCCGTTGGAACCGGGATCTGCTCTCCAGCAATCATCCGGTGCATGGCATCCAGCGTTTGCAGCAGTTCCTCACGCAGACGCGAATTGAAGCGAACTTCATGGGCGCGCCGCTGTTCAATAAAATAAAGAAAACCTCGCTTGCTGGGAACGCCCCACTGCTCCTCCAATAATAACCCATATGCAGCCAGCTGGAGACGAAAATGCTTACCGGCGATGCGAGTCAGTTTGTAATCGACGGGGATCACCTGTTCTTCGCCCCCAACCTGGGCCCAGATCACCATATCCACCGTGCCGCGCAGGCCGAGGCGTTCGGATTGGACATCGACATTGAACTCTCGACGGCCGCTTCTCAGACCATAGGTGCGCAGGCTGCGGCGCACCTCACGGTCTTCTTCGCTGCGCCCGCTCTCTACCCCCGCCTGCATTTTATAGGTCTCAGGCCGCACTTTCGGAAGACAGGTGTAGTAATACAGGATGCGCGGGCAGTACACCCACTGCTTGAGATCTGTGACCCTGAACGGGGTGTATACATCTCTGGCCGGATAGCTGTCGGGAGTGGACGGATGAAGAGCAGTCATCGTCATCCTCACTGTGCAATTACGATACGGCTTTCCCAATCTTCGCTGCACAGCCGGAAGAGCTGCACATTGCCGGGCTTTTTCCCCAGTATTTTGCGAATCTTCAGCATCAATTCTTCCTGGTGAGTGGACTGCAGCCGGCCGGTGAAGGCGCTGAACTGAATGCGGTCCAGGCCGTAATCCAGGCAGGCATCCGCAATCTTCGTCCGTTTGCGGTCGTCGGGAATATCGTAAACGAGCAGGCAGTGCATGATCCTGAATAACCGGCTACCAGCTCATCTCATAAGGAGTATACGCGCTGCGTTCCAGGCGTAAAAAGGCTGCCAGGTGACGCGCCTGCATCTGCATGATTGCACGCAGCGGATGGCGTTTCCCCTCGTAAGCATGGGTGCTTTCCAGCCGTTCGTGAATTTTTGCGGCCAGCGTGCGGCGGGTCTCCTGGGTCAGCTGGCCGTATTCATCCTGTTCAAAGCTCACCTTCTTGTTGGCCATACCGATCACCGTGCGGTCGACAACCGGCTGGCGGAACTCTTCGATAAAATCGAGCGTGAGGCTGGGTTTTCCCGGCCGGTCGGCGTGTAAGAAGCCGGCATACGGATCCAGGCCAGCCAGGACCAGGCAGCGTTCGCAGTGTCCGTAAAGGATCCCGTAAGCATAATTGAGAGCAGAATTGAGTGGATCTTTTGCGCTGCGCCCCTGTCGGCCAGGAAACGCAGCCTCAGAGGGCGGCTGGTAAAGATCGGGAAGCACCCACCGCACAGCCGACCAGTATTTCTTTGCAGCACTGCCTTCGTGGCCCATGATTTCGCCGCGCAGGTCTTCGATGGTCGCTTCACCCGAGAGAACCTCGGGGTACTGTGAAATACGCTCGATTTCGATGATTGAATCGAGGATGTCGTCTGCTGCCTGCTGCAGCCGGGCAAACAACCCGGGGTCGGTCTCTCTGCGGTATTTCGCCATGTAGCGAATCAGATTGCGCTGGTTATTGATTTTGCCCGTGCTGAAGGCAAGCGCGAGACGCAGACCAAGGCTGCTGTCGATGGCGCGCAGCTGTGCGCGGCGTGTGTTCACCGTACCGGTCAGGCCAGAGCTGTAGAGGCTGGCATACGGCGTGCCCCGGCTGCTGACGAAAAAGATGGGGATGCCCCGCTCTGTACATTCGCGCACGGTCTCTGCACTCAGGCTCACTCCCCGGCCGGCGATGGTCAGCGTTTCGAGGTGCAGCAGCGGGGCCTGAACGAGGGTTTTTCCGCCCCGGGTCACTTTCAAGCGCTCGCTGTACTTACCGATGTGAGCGCCCCATTCGTCCACGATGAGATGCTG
>Ga0134095_1002122_pt1 | contig 11560 bp, 9 predicted proteins | sample 6_2taG_FD_94449 | JGI IMG/M metagenome (GOLD analysis project Ga0134095, IMG submission 94449) | Switchgrass degrading microbial communities from high solid loading bioreactors in New Hampshire, USA - 6_20_20_110_A2 metaG | ecosystem: Engineered > Bioreactor > Semi-continuous > Anaerobic >... | reverse complement strand
GGCCGCCTGCAGGTCCGGGCGCATACTGGATTCCTTGATGTCGAAGACGGCGCGCCCTTACCCGACCCGATCGTCGAGATCGGCCGCTATCCAAACCTGCAAAAGCTATTCACCGACCGCACGCCGCTGCTCGTCGCAGACACGACGATTAACGAGTCGTGGGTGTGGCGCGACGGCGACCGGCCGCGCGGCTCGTGGATCGGCGTGCCGCTGGTCGCGCGCGATCAGGTGTTGGGGTGCATCAGCATTTCGCATCACCAGCCGGGGCACTTCACCGAGGAAGACCTGCAAGCGGCGATCGCGTTCGCCGGGCAGGCAGTCGTCGCAGCCGAAAACCACCGCCTCATCGCCGGGGAGCACCGGCGGCGCGTTCAGGCGGAGATGCTGCTGAAAACGTCGCACGAGCTGATCATGAGCGCGACGCTCGAGCAAGCGATGGCGACCGCGCTGGAGCACCTGAAGACGGTCATGGATTTCGACCGCGCGCACATCGCCCTGCTGGAAAACGACGGCCGCGCGTGGACTCCGCGCGCCAGCCTGCCGACGCCCGATTACCTGCCGGAAAACCGGACGCTGCTGCTGTCCGACTTCCCGCTTGTTGAGCAGATAGTCGAAAGCAAGCGCCCGCAGTTGATCGCCGACACGCGCGAGCACCCCGACTGGCGGCCGGGCCGGTTTAGCCCGCGCGAGATCCGCAGTTGGATCGGCGTGCCGCTGCTGGTGCGGAACAACGTGATCGGGCTGCTGAACGTGGACTGCTTCGAGCCGCACCGCTTCTCGTCCGATCAATTCCAGATCGCGCAGGTTTTCGCCAACCAGATCGCGGCGACCATCGAGATCTTCCGCCTGCTGGAAGCCGCCAGCCGCCAGAACCGCGCCATGCAGGCGCTGAACGCGATCCTCTCGGCCAGCAACGAAGCGCTCACCCAGGAGAACCTGATGGGCGTGTTGCTGATCCGCGTGCTGGAAGTGCTCAACCTCAAGGCCGGGGCGATCCACCGGCGCGACCCGCATCAGGGCGACTTAGTGCTCGAGGCGGCAACGGGCCTTCCGCCGGAAGCGTTGAAGCAGATCCAGCGGATCCCGGTGGCCGAGACGCTGCCGCCGGTCAGCTTGCCGGACGATTTCGAGATGGCATTCACCAGCGTGCCGCTGATCTCGCACGGCGCGGAGATCGGCTTGCTGAGCCTGTGCCACGAGCCGGACGCGCCCTTCAGCCCGACGTTCAGCCGCCTGCTGCCGCAGATCGGGCAGCAGTTGGGCGTCGTGATGGAGAACGCCAATTTGTTCGAGGATGCGCTGCGCCGCGAAGCGCTATCCACCAACCTCGGACGGCTGAGCCTCGCCATCAGCGCGCAGCTTGACCGCGAAACCGTGCTCGACCTGATCTGCCGCGAGAGCATCGCGGTCTTCGAGGCGCATGGCGCGTACATCTGGCTGATCGAGAGCGGCGAGCTGGTCGGCACGGCGGCGAACGGCCCGGCCGAAGACTGGTTCATCGGCCACCGGATCGACCTGCGCGACACCGAGCAGCTTCCAGCGCGCGTGCTGCATACGTGGCAGGCGGAATACGCGAACTTCGTGGCCGATAGCCACGTGCTCGACAACGAGTTTCTACAGATGACGCAGGCGCGCTCGGTGATCGCCGTGCCGCTGCTCAAAGCCGACATCCCGATCGGGACGCTGCTGCTGGTTAACACGGTTAATCCACAGGCATTCGCCGGGTGGCAGACCGAGCAAATCGGCTTGCTGGGCGTGCAGGCGGCGCTGGCAATCCAGAACGCGACGCTGTTTGACGAGATCCGCCACCGGCTCGACCAGCTCCGGCTGGTGAACGAGGTCGGGCGCTATGCCACGGCGATCCTCAGCCCGCAGAGCTTGATTGAAGGCGTGGCCGACAAGCTATCCGACATTCTGCACTATGACCTCGTCGGCCTGATGCTGATCGAAGACGACGACCTCTCGGTGCATTCGATCTTCGTGCGCGACGAACTGCTCGACTCAAGCGACGAGGACGCCCTGCGCGCCACCATGCAAAGCGTCGGGCTGCAGGCCGTCCGCCAGGCTGAACCGATCCTGCAAAACCAGTCGCACGAGCGTGGCCCGCTAAGCAGGACGCGTTCCCCGGCGCCTTACTGCGCGCTGGCGACACCACTGATCGCTGCCGACGAGGTGATCGGCGTGTTGGTGGTGGAGCGGCGCGGATTCAACAGCATCGTGCAGGAAGACCTCGACGTGATGGAGCCGCTCGCCGCGCAGCTTGCGATCTCGGTCGCCAACGCGCGCCTGTTCGAGAAGGTCCGCCAGCAGACGATCGAGCTTGAAGGGCGCGTGATGGAGCGCACGGCGGAGATCCGCCGCCAGCAGGAGCGCACCGAGGCGATCATCGGCTCGGTTGCGGACGCGGTGATCGTGTTCGACCTCGACGGGCAGGTCATGATGATGAACCCGGTCGCCAGAACGCTGTTCGCGCAGCACGACCTAGAGATGGACCTCAGCGGGCGGATCAGCGCGCTGGTGACGCGCTCGCTGGCCGACGACAATAGCTCGCAGGCGACCGTGACGGAAGTCATCGAGATGGGTGAGGTGGCGCTGCAGGCGAAGGCGGCGCGCGTAGTCGATGGCGAGCGGGTGCTGGGGTCGGTCGCCGTGCTGCGCGACATCTCGCAGTTGAAAGAGCTCGACCGGCTGAAAGACGAGTTCGTTTCGCGCGTCTCGCACGAGCTCCGCACACCGCTGGCGAACATCCGGCTGTACCTCGACCTGCTCCAACGCGGCCGCCCGGAGCGCCGCCAGGACTATCTGCAGGTGATGGACCGCGAAACGCTCCGGCTAGAGCGGCTGATCAAAGACCTGCTGGACCTGTCGCGCGTGCAAAGCGAGCAGCGCGCCGAAAAACCGCGCCGCCGCGAGCCGATCAACCTGCACGAGACGATCGAGACAGTTTTGCAGGACAACCGCGCCTGGGCCGAGCGGCAGCAGACCGAGCTGGTGCACGAGGCAGTGGACGTGCCGCTGCCGTGGATCATGGGCGATCCAGACCAGATCGTGCGCGCGCTGACCAATCTGGTCGCCAACGCGCTGAACTACACGCCAGAAAAGGGCAAGGTGACCGTTCGTACCCGCGCTGAGGGGCCAGAGCAGGCGCCAGCGGAATGGGTTATCATTGAAGTAGCCGATACCGGCATCGGGATTCCCGAAGCCGACTTACCGAATATTTTCGAGCGTTTCTACCGGGGGGCCAACGTCGACCCGTCGAGTCCAGGCACTGGTCTGGGGCTGGCAATCATCAAGGAGATCGTCGAGCTACACGGCGGGGCCATCGAAGTAGAAAGCCAGGAAGGAGTTGGCAGCACGTTCCGGCTACGCCTGCCGGCGATTACGTCGCGTGGGGGTACTGTTTAGCAAAGAGAGTGGGGTAGGATGAAGGCGACGATCCTTGTCGTCGAAGACGACATGCATTTGATGGAAGGGATTCGAGATATCCTCGAGATAAACGATTACAACGTCCTGACGGCCACTCATGGGAAAGCGGGGCTAGAAGTCCTCGCCCAGCAGCCGGTGCCACCCGATCTGATCGTGTCGGACATCATGATGCCGTACATGAACGGGTACGAATTCTTCGAGGCGGTCCGCGCGCAGAGCGCCTGGATTACGATCCCGTTCATTTTTCTGACCGCGAAAGGCGAGCGCGACGACATCCATCGCGGCAAGCGCATGGGTGCGGAAGATTATGTCGTCAAGCCGTTCAGCGCGGACGATCTGCTGGTCGCTGTCTCGGCCAAGCTCGATCGCAAGCGCCAGCTTGACGCAGCCGCGCAGAACGAGATCGCCGAGATCAAGCGCAACATCCTGAACATTCTCAATCACGAGATGCGCACGCCGCTAACCTACGTCGTCGCCTACGCGGACATGCTCAATCGTGACGCGCCGGATCTCGGGCTGAACGAAATGCGCAGCTTTCTGCGCGGGATCAACGCCGGGGCTAATCGCCTGCGCCGGCTGGTCGAGTCGTTTATCCTGCTGGTCGAGCTCGAGACGGGCGAGGCCGAAAAAGCGTTCGCCATCCGCAGCCACCCGATGCAGGATTTCTCGGTCGTGCTGCATAACGTCCGCACGAAGTACACCGACATCGCGGCGGAGAGCGGCGTTCGGCTGGAGCTTAACGCGCCAGATGAGCTGCCGCCGGTGATCGCGGACCACGAATATCTGTCGGCGGCGGTCGAGTGCCTGGTGGACAACGCGATCAAGTTCACCGAGCAACCGGGCCGCACAGTGACCGTCCGCATTGCCCCGAGTAGCGAGGGCGGCGTCGAGATCGCGGTGTGCGACGAGGGGCGCGGCATCCCCCAGCACGAGCTTGATCACATTTTCGAGTCGTTCTACCAGATCGATCGCCAGAAGTACGAAGACCAGGGCGCAGGCTCCGGGCTGGCGATCGTGAAGGCGGTCGTCGGGCTGCACCGGGGTACAATTGACGTCAGCAGCACGCCAGGCCAGGGCAGCACATTCACCATCAAGCTGCCGCCTGCCCCTGAAGTGTGAGGTACGCGGCCTGATAGCGCCCGGGCAGCGCACCGTTGGGCCCACTTTTACGTATAGGGGGACGTAGGGATTCGTCAAGCGCCTGGCATGGTCCCCCACCAAGAACCGAGTTCGCCTGGGGCTGAGGCGACCGGCTGCCCTTGACAATCTATCGGAACTGGACGAGGAGGTACTCCCGCAATGGCTTCTCTGCTGCAAAAGATCAACACGCTGATCTCGGCCAACATTCACGGGCTGGTCGATCAGGCGCTTGAAGCGAACTCGCTGAAGGTGATGGACGAGTATATCCGCCAGGCCGAGCGCAATCTCGACGCGCTGGAAGACGCGGCGGCGACCATCGGCGGCACGGTCAAGACGCTCAAGCGGAAGTATGAAGAGTTCGCGGCTGCCGCCGAGAAGCTCGATCGCGACATCGACACGCTGCTCCTGCGCGCCAAGACGGATCTCGCCCAGGCCGCCCAGGCCGAACTGAACCAGAAGCAGCAGCTTGCGCAGGAATATTACGAGCAGTGGCAGTCGCAAGAGCAGGAATATCGCCGCATGCTCGACGCCAAGATCAAGCTCGAAAGCAAGCTCGTCACCATCCGGCAAGAGCGCGAGCACCTTAAGTCGCTGCTGGAACTGGTTGAGGCCAAGGAACTGACCACCCGCACGATCAAGAGCCTCGACGACCTGGCGGGTGTGGGCGACGAGGACGTGCAGCGCCTGGGCGACCAGATCCGCGCGCGGCTCGACCGCGAGGAAGCGCGTCTTGAGATGGCGACCGGCTCGATCCGCGACCAGATCGACGAAGCGATCGGCATGACCGAAATCGAGATGCAGCTTGAAGAGCGCCGCCAGCGCCTCGGCCTGAGCACTCCTGAAGCGCCCGCGCGCAGCGACGAGAGCTCGACGTCCACCAGCGGCACGGCGGGTCTGTAAACGCACCAACCGGCGGAGAGCGCGCGCCGAGGTGCGTCTGCTCTCCGCCGATCATCTCATGGGTCGTCAGGCGAAGGAACACATATGAGAGACGAAATGCGCGAGCGCGCGTGGAAGGCGATCCTCACCAACGCGTTTTTCAGCATCGAGAGCGCGCTGATCATCGCCATTTCGATCGCGCTGTTCGGCCTGGGCTTCGCCCCGTTCGAGGCGTGGCAGGCGTGGTACTGGCTGGTATTTGGCGCGGTGGCAGAAGTCCTCTACCTCGGCGCGACAGTCAGCGACCCGGACGCGAACCAGAAGATCGTCAGCGAGATGCTGAGCGAGCGCTTCGACCCGAACGACATCCGCAACCCGGCCGCGCGCGACCGGCTGAAGCGCGCGCTCGAATACCAGCGCCTGATCGTCGAAACCAGCCGCCGCTTCACCGGCCCGACCCGGCGCAGCATTGAGGCAACCGCCGACGAGGTCAGCGACTGGGTAGAGCAGATCTATCACCTCGCGAAGCGGCTCGACAGCTTCGAGGAAAACCCGATCATCAACCGGGACCGGCGCATGGTTCCGCACGACCTGAAAGACCTGCAGCGCCGCCTCGCCCGCGAAACGGACCCCGCCGTGCGCGCCGAGCTTGAAGAAGCGATCCAGACCAAAGAGACGCAGCTCGCCAACCTGCGCACGCTGGAAAACAACATCAAGCGCGCCGACATCCAGCTTGATCACACGCTCTCCGCGCTGGGCACGGTCTACGCGCAGGTGCAATTGATCGACGCGCGCGACGTCGACAGCGCCCGCACGCGCCGCCTGCAAGACGAGATCCGCGAGGAAGTGCTCTCTCTGGCGGACACCATCGCGGCGATCGACGAGGTGCAAAACTATCACAAGGCTGCGCATGGAAGCAGTTGACCCGGCGCCCGCGCCCCCCGCTGGCGATCACCCGGCTGCGCTCGGCTACCGGCTGGAGCGCGCGACCCTGCGCGATGTGCGCGCCATCCACCGTCTGGAGCAGGTTATCTTCCCGTTTGACGCATACACCTATGCGGATCTCGTGATCCTGTTCCTGTTTCCGGGAATGAAAAACCTTAAGGTCGTCGCGCCGGACGGCTCTCTGGCGGGCTTCGTCTCGGCGGGACCGGCGCGCGTCCGGCGGCGGGGGTGGATTATCACGCTCGGCGTCGCGCCCGAACACCAGCGCAAGGGGATCGGTCGCTGGCTGCTGTCCGAGGCCGAACAGCGGATGGGCAAGCCAGAAATGCGCCTGACCGTCCGCGCCAGCAACACCCCGGCCATCACGCTCTACGAGCGGGCGGGGTATGTCGTCATCGAGCGGAAAGCGGGCTACTACCGCAACGGGGAAACCGGGCTGGTCATGGAGCGGATCGTCAGCACCAGTCCGGAAACTCGATAAACTCCACAGCTTTTGTTTCAGTATCCAGCAACGCGATCGAGCGGGCCTGCGGGCAGCTTCCGCCGAGCGCGCCGGGGTTGATCAGGCGCACCTCGTAGGCGGTGCGATGCTCGTTGCGGCGCTCGTGGGTGTGGCCGTGGCAGATGAACGTGAAGCGCCCGCTGAACATCATGCGATAAAGCAGGTTGGCGTCGTCGCCATGTGTGACGCCGATCCGCACGCCGTTAATCTCTAGCTCCTGCATGCGCTGCGGCGGCGCCAGCCCGATCCGCTTCGCCGCTTCGGCCAGATCCGCCACGCCGCGATCCATGTTGCCAAGCGCGAACGTCACGTCCCATCCGGCGAATAGCAGCAGCGTCTCCGGCGAGGTCAGGTCCCCACAGTGGATCAGACGCTTGATGCCGCGCTCGCGGAAAAGCTCGAGCGCGGCGCGGGTGTTGTCGTGCGCATCATGTGTATCCGAAAGTACGCCAATCTGCATCGTGCGGTTTTGCTCCTCACAGGCCGTCATACGGCGCGGCAATAAAAGGCGTCAGCGGGCGCAGCGTCACCCGGTCGAGCGCGATCACCTCGGCGAAACCGATCGGGCCCCAGTCGGTATAGCGGGGCGCCTCACCCCGCACATGCGCCAGATACAGCGTCAGCACGGACGCATGCGTGACGATCGCCAGCGAGTCGTCGGGCGAGTGCCGGGCAGCGATCGCGTCCACCGCCGCCACGAAACGCGCGCGCGCGGCGTCCGCTGATTCCCAGCCGGACACCGGCGGGCGATCCGTGATCGTAAAGAATGCGCGCTGCGCTGCCTGGAACTCGTCCGGCTCCAACCAGCCCTCGCGCGCCGCCTCGTCCAGCCCGGCGTCTTCGTACACCGGCAGGCCGTACACCTGATGCACCACCTCGCCCACGACCTTCGTCTTCGGGTGCGTGCTGGTATAAACCGCCACCACCTGCCGCCAGAACGGCGCATTCACTAGCGCGCGGACCTGCGCTTCGCCCGTCTCCGACAGGCCCCATTGCGACGCGGGCACGGCCGGATCGGGGCGCGTGTGCGGGTGGCGGATCAGGTACAGCCGTGCCATCGGCTAGTAGTCCTCATCGCGGACCTGATACTCGCCCTCGATCACGTTCCCTTCGGCGGGCGGGCGGCGCTGGAAGCGGCTGCGCCACGACGCGCGCGGCTGCTCTGGCTCCTCATCTTCGAGCGGCGCTTCCCCGCGATAGGCGCGCAGCACATCCTTCGGCGCGCTGTTGATGAACAGTTGCAGCGCGAGCAACAGCACGCCCATATCGTCCACCGCGCCCAGCGGACCGAACGCGATCTCCGGCAAGAAGTCGATCGGCGAGATCATGTACAGCAGCGCCAGCAGCGGAATCAGCTTGGCGCGGCCGCTCACACGGTGATCGAGCATCAGCCGCAGCGACAGGACGATATTATTCCACAACCGGGCCAGCAGGTCCGGGTCTTTTGTATTGATTTGGCGTTTCGCCATACCGATATTCCTTCCGCTCAATCCATCCCGGTCCGGGTTTGCGCGACCAGGCGCCGCCCATTCGCTTCCACGCGGAGCAGCAGGCCACCGATCAGCATCACCGCGATCGCACCAACAATCCCGGCCCAAAACGGCCCGCCCGCGTCGCGCGAATACAGCAGGCCCGCGAGGTTCGTCCCGGCGAGCGTCGCCAGCCCGGCCAGCGTATCGACCAGCGCATAGGCCATCCCGCGCTGGTGCTCCGCGACCCGCTCGCTGATCGCGGCGACCGCCAGCGGCCGGGTCGTATAGTACGCGCCGAGCAGAAAATACGCCACCGCCACGACCGGTCCGGCGCCGCTCCACAGCATCAGCGCAAACGACGCCATGACTAATAAGAGGCTAGCAAAAAACCCGCGCCAGGACGAGAGTCGCCCCAGCGTCAGGCTGAAAACCGACGTGCCGAGCGCGCTGATCGATCCCAGCACGCCGATCGCGCTGCGCGAGAAACCGCGCACTTCCTCAAGATACTGCGAGGCGAGCGGCTGGCCGGTCAGCACCGCGAGAAACCCAAACGTCAGCACGCCGAGCGCCAGCACCACCGGCCCGCGACGCAACATCCCGCGGTAATCGTGCCCGTGTGCAGGCCGCTCTGGCGCGGGATAGGGGCGAATCTGGTGGATCGACCACGTGCTCAGCGCAAACCACACCGCGCTGATCAAGAATACGCTCCGCAGTCCAAATTCGTCTCCGATCCAGCCGCCAATGGCGGGAGTCACCACCAGCCCGGCGGAGTAAGCGGTCCACAGCAGCGCAAACGACGCCTGGATCGGCAGGTCAGGCGCGCGGGTAGGGTCGTGCTGAGCCGCCTGCGCGAGATACAGATTGGTGACCGGGATCGCCACCGACGACAGCCCATACAGCAGGAAGCCGAACGCCGCCCAGCGCCATCCTGGCGCGAGCGCAAGCGTCAGCACGCCGAGCGCGCCTGCATACCAGCCGGGGAGCATGATCCGCCGCGCGCTGGCGCGGTCCGACACGACGCCAACCGGCAGGATGAACAGTAGCCGTGCCAGGCCCCACATGCCCATCGCAAAGCCGGTTTCGGCAGAAGTGGCACCGAGCGAGCGCACGTAAAGCGGCTGGATGTACAGCCATAACCCCTCACCGACGCCCCATAGCAAATACGAAGTCATCACCCAGCGAGTATCGCGGCCAATCTGGCGCCACAGCTTCAGCACAGCTCGCCTCTATTCCTTCAGTCCAGTCGCGTCGAAAGAAACTCCCACACCAGTTCAAAGACCTTCTCGTGCTCGACATCCTGCGTCAGCACGTGGCCGCTCGTCTCCAGCGTATGCGTGACGAGATCGGTGCTGTTGACCAGACTGAGCGCCAGCGCCAGGTTATCATACGGGACGGTGCGATCGGCGCGCGAGTAGATCAGCAGCAACGGAACGATCAGATCTGGCAGGCGGCGCATGACCTCTTGCATCAGGTCGTAAAGCTGTCCGGCGGCGGCAATCGGCATAACGCCGTAATCGCCCCGGCCATAATCCGGGCGGCCCTGCGCGCGCTGAATTTCGCGCACGTACTCGTCCAGCGGGCCGGGCCAGTTGTCTTTGGGGATGAAGGGAACGGCGTGTTTCAGCAGCGGCGCCAGCATCAGCTCGCGGCGTCCCAGGTCCAGCGGCGCGGCCATCGCTACCACGCCGTCGACCAGCCCGTTCGCCCCAGCCAGCAGACTCAGCAAGCCGCCCATCGACAGCCCGGCCGCAAACACCTTGCGGCAACGCTGGCGCAGCAAAGCGATCGCGTCCAGCTCGTCCTCGTACCAGTCGATCCAGGTCTGCCCGGCCATCACTTCCGGATCGGTGCCGTGCCCGGCCAAACGCGGCGCAAAGACGGTCAGGCCGCGCGCGTTGAGGTATTCCGCCAGCCAGCGGACTTCCTCGGGCGAAGCGGTAAAGCCGTGCGTGCAGACGCACCCCACATCGCCGCCATCCAGCAGGAACGGCGCTGCGCCGGGCGCGATCACAAAACCGTCGCTGTTCATGCAGTGGCCCCCCTTGTCGATATCGCGCCGGAAAGTGTAGCACAGCGCCGCCCAGCAGCCTAACACCCGCCGGGCAAACAACAAGCAGCGCGGCAGGCAGTCTGTTATACTCGCGATATATGAAGCGGTTAGGCGCGGAACCTCACCCCCTGGTCCCTCGTAAACGAGAGGAAAAAGGGACGGGTTAACGCATACGCCAAGAAGCGAATTGCCGATCTCTGCTCGCGGATGCACCACGGAGAGAACCTATGCGACACCTCGCACGCCTGACTCTATTCCTGCTGGCCGCGCTGCTGGCGCTGGCCCCCGCCGCGCCGGGCCGCGCGCAGGATGCGTCGGTGTATCCGCTGCCTGCGGATCTGTACATCCTGACGTCGGAAAACCGCCTGCTGCGGATTGACGCGGAAACCGGCGAGCAGACGGTCGTCTCTCCTGAAGGGCAGCCGGTCGCCGCGTTTGACATCTCGCCGGATGGGGGATGGTACGCCTATCGCACGCTCGACAACCAGGCGGTGATCGTCGCGTCGCTGACCAGCATAAACGGCTACGTGGCGGCGTTCGACCAGCCGCTGCCCCAGGGCGCGGGCGCGCAGGCGATTGCATGGTCGCCAGATGGCCAGCGAATCGCGTACACCGTGCCTGAGGGCGTGCGGGTCACCGGCCTGCAAACGCCAGTCATGGCCGAGGTCGAAACGGCGCTGATCGAGGGCGCGTGGACCGGCGTGTATTGGGCAGACGACAGCACGATTATTGCGACCGGTCCGGGTGGCGCGGCGCGGCTCTTTGCAGGCGAGGAAACGTGGCTGGTCGAAGCGGAGCCTTCGCCGCCAGCGCCGACGCTCACCGCGGATGCAACGCTCACACCGGAAGGCGTCCAGCTTGGCGACGGGCGGATCGTCCCGTTCACCGCCGGAACGCTGGCGTTTGACTGGGCCCCCCTGCCGCTGCCAGAGCTGCCAGACGGCATCCTTCCGGCGCCGCTGTACTATCTCGCGCGGGATGGCTCCGGGATCGCGCAGGTGTGGGAGCTTACCGCAGACGCGCCCGCGCCCCGCCCCGTGACGGCCGGGAGCCAGCCGGTCGTGGATTTCGCAGTTGCGGCAGAGCGTGTGGCCTATGTCACGCAGAGCGAGGTGGGGATCGTGGCGCTCGACGGCAGCGCAGGGC
>Ga0134095_1002107_pt1 | contig 11616 bp, 18 predicted proteins | sample 6_2taG_FD_94449 | JGI IMG/M metagenome (GOLD analysis project Ga0134095, IMG submission 94449) | Switchgrass degrading microbial communities from high solid loading bioreactors in New Hampshire, USA - 6_20_20_110_A2 metaG | ecosystem: Engineered > Bioreactor > Semi-continuous > Anaerobic >... | reverse complement strand
TGGTCTGCTCCAACCATGTGTTTAAATAATCCCATATGACCAGGATCATTACATGGTGTTCTCGGTCGATCCTGTTCATGTATGTTTTCATCGTTCCCCTCCTCTTCCAGGCTTTTCAGGAGTATTGGTTTCCTTTGCATCTTGGGCATTTATATCTGGTCATTACCCAGTTACTTCGCCCATCAAGTTTTCACTCTTTGACCACGCACGAAATTTAATCTCTCGCATTCTCTCACTCCTTCAATTAGATAACAAACTCCTTACAACCACCATGAAAGATGTTTGAAATGCTGTATAATTTTTTATGCTTATTTTTGTAAACCACCATCAAAGTTGTTTACCCGTATATTGCTGATGGTTAAATACTGGTGGTTTCATAGGCTTGTCCTCACTCTTCGTCCAGCGACGGTATGACGTCTGTACGTTCATCTCACGGCTGCCCCTCCTTCAGGTTCAGATACCACTCGATGGTTTTGACAGCGCTTTTCCAGCCGTGGCAGACGGTCGAGAAATACCCCTGAGCCGTCAATTCCTCGCGCCACCATCTCTGCTCTTTGCTCTCGGCGCCTTTTTCGGTTTTCATTTCTATGTACAGCCCGTGATACCGCCCTCTCGGTACCGGCAGGCACAGATCCGGTACGCCGGGCTTAACGCCGGCGCGCTTGAAATTGGCCGCCTCAGCTTTATCGCGGCTCCCGCCGTTTGGGATGTGGAAAAGGAGCCGCAGCTCGGGGTACTTCTGCCGGACCGCGAGGGACCATTGCATAACGGTGTATTGATGTTGGAACTCGGTCATGGTGTTGTCTCACACCTTTCAAAGCTTATGACCAACACCCACGGATTGCTTTCCCACGGATAGCCGCGCTTGGAATATAGGCTGTCCCATAGATTTTTAAACATCACGTTCCGACATTGTTGTTGCAATTTGTGCTCTTCCCACGGGAAAGAATTACCAATGCGGCACCCCTCAAACCATGCGTCATACGGAGTTATATCCTGCAGCCGCTCAACTTTCACGTCGATCACGCGCAGGAAGATCCGCGCAGCTTCGCGGGGCATGATCGTGGGAGAGCGCCATTTGTTTGCATAAATCTCGTCCCTGATGTGCAGTACGTCAAATAGCGACGCCCTATGAATGTCTGCGTCAGGTAGCGGCTGCGGCTTAATCACCCGCCGCGTCATGGTCTTGCGCCCGTCGAGTATCGCCCGAACCATCGGCGTGCTGAAAATTATAGGCTTCATCCTGCTTTCCTACCTCCTATCACCCGGTTAAGTATCTGGGCAGCCTGAGCTTTGGTAAGCCCCGAAGTGTCAAACCCTCTAAACCGCCTCTTTATAATCGCAAGCTGCTTCTCGGAAGCAGGAGCCGCGCCCCATCGCTTGACGGCGTTCAGGTCCCAGATAGCCCTACAATGCTGGTAGCGCTCCTGCAGATAGATATAAGCGTGGTCCAGAGCTGCCTGCATCGGCATGCGAACGCCGTTAAACTCTGCGCGCCCCAGCTCGTCTTGAGGTCCTATTCTTATCGTTACTTTATCCGGCAAGCTACATACCAGGGAGCCGTCCGGCATCTTGAACCAGTTGACGTCGTGGGTCTGATATTTCTGCGCCTTCGCCCAAAGGTTAACGATTTCCACGTTCTTAATCCAGCTTTCCGGGCAATCCGCAGCGGCAGCAGCCTTAACAGGCAGTTCGAAAAGCATTCCCTGGACCTCGTCGGCCTTCCTCGGCGGGATGTCTCGCATATCAATCCCTAACAGCGAGGGTGCCGTGCAGAGCGATGCCTTGCCAGTGACGCCAACGCAATCAATAAGATTAAGCCTCTCTTTCCCTGAAAACGGCCTCAGTCCGCGCCCCACCATCTGGGTATATAGGGTATCTGACTGCGTCGGTCTGGCAATGATGATTGTTTCAACGCGGGGGATATCCGTGCCTTCGGTAAAGACCATTACGTTAACGATGCAGGGTATTTGGCCTTCGGTGAACGCTTTGACTATGGCTGCCCGGTTTTTTGTTTCTCCGGTCACTACCACGGCTCCCGGTATGCGGTCTGCAATTTCGTGCGCATGCTTCACCGACACCGCGAAGATGAGCGTCGCCCCTGTTGCCAGCTCTCTGTATGCTTGCGCGATTGCGTCGGCCGTCCCTTCCATCGCCTCTGCCAGCTCGCCCGGGGCATAATCTCCGTGGCTTGTCCGTACATGCGACAGGTCATAACCTATGTTGACTCTCCGGCAGAATATGTCCGACAAATAGCCGTTCTCTATTCCCCAGCGCAGGTCGCGCTGGAAGATTATGTCCTCGAAGATATCATCCAGGCGTACCTTATCTCCGCGTCCCGGCGTGGCTGTGAAGCCTATGTGGAGCCGTGGAGTAAAGTACTCGTAAATGCGTTTGTAGGATGCGGCCGCAGCGTGATGCGCCTCGTCGGTAATAATCATGTCGAACTCGTCGGGAGTAAACCGGTTCAGTCTGCGGGTGAGAGTCTGCACCGAAGCGCTCACAACTTCCGCGTCGGGAGGAGCGCTTTCGCCCGCCATTTCAACTCCGGTCTTGCAGTCATAATATTTGAGCGGCTGCCTAACAAGTTCTTCGCGGTGAGAGAGTATGAGCACTCTTCCGCGGCGTTCAAGCGACGCGAACGTCACCGTCTTTCCCAATCCGGTCGCCATCTGAACGAGATAGGAGCCGGGAGCAATGTTGTCGATGATGTTTTTGCATTCGGCTTGATAAGGTCTCAGAGTTAACATTTTTACCTCCTTAACCGTAAACCGCTATAAACGGTACTCCGTGGTAAGAAGCTATGGTCACGTCACGTCTGTCAAACAAATACACGGCAGCGTTTCCTGATATTGTTATCTTAGAAACCTCTTTGCCGTAAGCTTTGTCTCCTATTCTGATACAGCTTACATCCCCATTGTGAAAACATAATTTTATTGCTTTTATCGATTCCATAACTTAAACCCCCTCTTGCGCGGAACACGCGGAACGCTGCGGAACTTGATGTTCCGACGCTCAACCTGTTGTATTGTAACGATTTGCGGATTCCGCGGAACCGCGGAACATATTTTTGTGTTCCATGCGCGTGGAATTTTATTGTTGAATGTCTCTCGCATTTGTGTGTGTTATATATAAGCATTGTGTTTTTTTGTTCCGCGCGTTCCGCGCTTCAAAAAATCCTTATGCCATGCGGGTTTGACCGTCGGAACAACTGCGGAACATGTTCCGCGCTTATTAAACGAACGGAACCGGCTCGTCGTCGGGAAGGTCTTCAAATTCTTCAGGCAACCGCATCGCAACACATTCGGTCTTAATCTTATTTATCCGCTTGCAAACCGTGTTCGCCCTTCCGCGCGTTCTAATTAGATTATTCTGCCTTAAGTAACTCAGCAGCGCAGGAGCGCTAAACCCGGCTTCTTCAGCCACTCGGTGGAAAACTGAGCTAATAATAAAAACCCATCCTGCATCCGGGCTATTGTCCTCGCCTATCGCGCCCCAGACCTCGCCCACATCAGACTTTCCGCACAGCTTATTGGCGTTTTGCGTCACCCACTCGCACATATAGCGATAGCCTCTTTCATTCGCGCTGACGGCCGCCTTGGACTGCAGGAACTCTTTTATTTCTGGCACGGTCAAGGCCCGTCCGTCCTTGAAAAGCCACTCAGTGGCGAGCTTGTCGCCTGTCATAACTATTGCGGCGGCCATAGCTTGTTTTTCTGTGGTATCGGATTTTGAAAGCTCGTAATAGAAGTCCTTATATGTTGCGATAGCCTCGTCAAATCCTCGCTCCTGGAGCATTTGAACGAACAGCTTCCCGGCATGCCCGAAGTTCTTCTTTGCAAAGTCGGCGATTATTCTGGCGTCGTTGAAAATCTTGTCCTTGCATTCAATCTCAAGAATCCTGTTTATAGCGCCGGCGCCGGACCTGGTATTAGTAATGGGCATTTCGCCGGAGGTCAGTATGCAGTTGGCCCATGTGGGGGTCTTGTTTATACCAAGGCCCTTGTTCGACCGGGTCTTCCCGACGCCTTCGGCAAGCTTATAAATTTCCTCATCCTGCCCGCCTTTGCCCTTAGCGATTTGCAGCTCGTCCAGAATTAAGGGTAATGAGTTTACAAAGGCCGCAGCCATTTCTTTGCCGACGCTAGTCGAATTAAAAGTATGTATGTATTTACCGAGCTCGGGATTAGCCCACACCGACGCGGCCAGCATGAGCGCGACCGTCTTACCGGTTTCTGTCCCGCCCCAGAGATGCACGAAAAACGGAAGCGCTCCGAGCGGCTTCACCAGTACTGACGCAAACGAGGCCGCCAGCACAATCCGGCCGGTGACGGTTCCGAGACGAACATATTTAGCCATGTCGAGCCAGTTTTCAAGGGTACCGCGGGTTGTTACGGAGTTGAAGAAGGTTTTAAAATTCGCGTCGCCGTCAAAGACAAGGGAGCCGCAATATGGAGAAAAGCCAACGTCTTCTATCCAGCCCAGACGGCTGACACTCTGCCTTTCCGGGATGAGGTCATAGTTGAGGTTTTCCATGTCGTGCAGGTATCGGACAAGCACCTTGGCATTTTCGGAATTAACGGCAATGCCGTAATCGGCCAGGTCGGTAATCGTGGTGGCCTTTGCTAATGTTTTCTTGTCAACGATAATCTGACGCCAGGTTTTGCCCTTTCTGAACGCCAGCTTGAGTTTTTCCGTGCCGGTATCGATATTTACGAGCCTTTCCACGGGCATTATCGGGTGGACGCAGGCGACTTCCTCGAACATTCCGTTGTAGCGCTTTACTCCGCACTCGTCGGCTTCCCAGTCGCCGGCGTTGAGCTCCATGGGCTGTCCGGCAAAATCGGTGACGTTGTCGATGTAGACTGTAGCTGCAGAGGCAGCCTTGAGAGATTTCCTATATGAGGCAAGCATCTTCAGGAAGCCGTTAAACTTTACGCTTTTTGCATACTCATTAAGCTGCGCGATCATTCGCTGCTTCTGGAACGGGTCCTTTATGGCTTCTACGGCTTCATATGGGGCCGTGGTAAAAAAGTCCTCCTGTGTATATGTGAATTGAAATTGCAAATCACTAATGGTTCTCACCTCTTATGGAAAGAATGCCCTCGGTATATGGGTGCGTTTCGAACCAGTATTCAAGCATGTCAAGCTTTTGACAAGCCTCGACATACTCGGGGTCGAACTCTTCGTCAGGGCTAGAGGGGGCCTTGTGTATCTTTGCGTACCAGAGCCGCCGATGCTCCAGCATCTTCTTGTCCCACTCAGCCGTAAACGCCGCGCAGGCTTTCTCAATTTCTTTCATCCGCCTGCGTCTTTCCTCAAGCGCCTTCGGATCCGGGCGTTCATTTAACAGCCCGAGCTTAAAATCAGCGTTCAGGCGAACAACGGCGGCCTGGAACGAAATATTGAACAGCTTCATTACGAAGTCAATAACGGTGCTGCCGGCTCCGCAGCCGTAGCAGTAAAAACCACGCCCTGGTTCTTTATAGATTTTTAAGGACGGGGTTTTCTCTGCGTGGAACGGGCATTTTATATTGCCCGAGCGGTTAGGCGTGAAGCCGTACATGACTGCGACGTCGTACATGGAGAGGGTGCGCTTGATTGTGTCGGCGATAGTATTCATGGCTAGAACGGCAGGTTATCATCGTCGTCGTCCGGCAGGTCGTGAATCTCGGCTTCGGTCGCAGTAGCACTATTGGAGCTTCCGTCAGGCGCGGAAGCGTTGCTCGAGGCTTTCGACCCGCAGAAGCTGGCCTCTTCAACGGTCAGCTCAATCGTCGACCGTTTGTTGCCGTCATCTTCCCATTCGCGCGTTGACAGCTTGCCGCGGACGATTATCTCCTGCCCCTTGCGAAAATACTTGTTAACAAATTCGCCGGTGCCGCGCCAGGCGACGCACGTTAGAAATAGCTTTGTTTCATTTTCTTTGTACTTCTCTGACCAGGCTATGCGGAAAGAACATACGGAGACACCGGACGAGGTTTTCCGCAGCTCCGGATCCGCGCAGAGGCGGCCTTGAATAATAGTTTGATTTATCATGCGCTCAGCTCCCTATAATCGATTATGCGGGTTAATTTCTTAGTTGCCCGGCAGTAGTCGCATTTCTCACAGCGCCTCGGCTCTTCAAGGCCCTGTTTTATGGCCTGAAACCTTGGAGCGTACGCGCGAACAACGTCGAGGCATACCTCAACACGCTCCTGAGGAATAAGGATGATGGCCAAATCCGGCTCCGGTTTCTCCTTTGTGGCGGCCGCAATCAAAAAGGGCAATGGCTCGGCGCCGGGACCTCTGTTTTGTCTCTCAATCTCCGTGTATATGGCCGCCTGGTTGTCATATCCCCAATACTCGACAAAGGGAACCCAGCGGCGCTGCTCCACGTCCCACACAGGCTCAAAGTCCTTGACTATCTTCTGGTCGACAAGGCACTTCCAAGCATGGTAGCTGTCGATTTTGATTTTGAACGGAACGCCTTCGATTTCGCCAGTCATTATCGTTTGGACGCCGCCGGAGAGATAGCGCATCATCATCTCATCGCGCTCAATGCGCTGTATTATGTAATTGGCATGCTCATAGTCCGACTTAAGCGTTCCATCCTTCTTGAATATCTCCGGATGCTGGGCCTTGAATAAATCTAGGGTGCGGGAGAAATGAGCATCGACATAGGAGCCAACCAGGAGAGCAGTTGATTCTTCCTCTTTCCACTCCCCGCGGAGAACTGCGAGAGCGCGAGCCTCGCAGTCCATGAAACGCTTGAATTGCGTGGAGCCCATGTAAACCTGTTCAGCTTCAGGGGAGAAATAATTTTCAGCGGTGAGAATCATAATCAATACCTCTTTATGTCGACACGGATCACCGTACAGCACATATAAACAGCGACCGACTTGTCCGGGCTATCGACCCGATTTGTGAGTCCGCTTTTTACGGTCTCTATCGCTTTCTTGATCCAATCATAGTCGATATTCACCTCTCCTCACCTCCGGCCAGCGGGTCAGGTATCGGCTTCTTAGTCGAAATTTCGCCATACTTCAGCTCCTTGGCTTTAGCCCCGCATTTTGCGCAGAGTTGCCGCCCATATTTACGCTCCGTCTCGTAGGCCACTTGGAGCGCGGACATCTTGCCGTAGGGCTGTATATCCTCTCCGCAGTCTGCGCACTTCGGTATGTCGGCCCCGCTGTTGAGCCATGCAAGGAGCTTTTCGCCTGTTTCAACATCGGGGATTATTTGGTCGCCGACAGGGAATTCCGTCGACCTTGACTTGGTGATTGTCGCCGTGTGCGTCGCGTCAAGGTCAAACACCAGCGTCATTTCGTAGTCGATACCCTGACGGAATATAGGCTTCATGCCAACTTTTTTGGGCACCTGCTTGCCCCTGGCATCCGTTTCAAGTACGTATTCCGTTTGAGTGCGGAGCGTGACAATCACATGAACCGGCGATGTCAGGATTGCGTCAACAAGCTTGTTATGCAACGGCGTGATTTCGCGCCATGCGGTGAAACTGTTTTGCGTTGTCTGCCTGCGGGTAATTTCCGAATGAATATCCAGCATTCCGCCCTCGGCGTACCAGGCATGCGACAAGCTGTCGATGATGATGACCTCCATGCCCGCTTCCTCGCAGGCATGGATGGCATCTATGTACTTCTTGGGCGTGAACGGTGCGTTCAACTGCCCGGTAAAATACTTCTTGCCGCCTTGGCAAAGGTGCTCATACAGGTTTGCGCTTCCGCGCTCGGTATCAATGACGGCAATTTTTGACCAGTCCCCGCATAGGCCGTAAGCAATCAGCAGAGCCGAGTATGTTTTACCGCTGCCAGCGGCGCCGGCAATAGCGAGGCGCAACTTTGCTATTGAACGTTTAGCTTCGGTAAGATTGAAACTCATTTGCTCAGCCCACCTTCTCCGCTTTCTTCAGCTCCTCGGCCTCGTATGCGTCGATGGCCTCGATGCTGTCAAGCTCCGTGACCTCGATATCCTCGGAGTCCGCTGCCCGCGTTGCGATGAAGTGGATTCCTTTTTCCACGCACTTTCGATAGAGCCTGCACCGGCTCTTGGTGTCGAGCCTGCCGACTTCGTCAATCAGGATGATGTTAAGCTGTCCAGGCTTGGCTGCCGCGATATCAACGCAGAGCTCAAGGAGTTCTCCGCTGCTGAGATTCGATATCGGCAGGCCGTTTATGAGAGGAATGCCATTTTCAACCGTCAGCCCTTCAATCGGGATTTTTGCGTTCTGCAAGATTTTCGCGGGCAGCTCGCGGGCCAGTTCAATTTTCCTTGTCAGTTCCTCGGACTGCTTTATCAGTTCTTCCGTCTCCGCCTGCTTTGCAAGCATGCGCCTGTATTCGTTAATGTGCTTCTTCATCTTCTCCGCCAGCTCAATTTCGGCGGTCAAGGCGGAGACATCGGCGGGTTCCTTGTCGGCCCACTCGTTGGCGATACCATTGTGATTATCGAGCTTGGCGAGCTTCTCCTTGTACTGCGCCTCAATGACTGCGACCTTATCCTTCAGCTTGTCGTCCAGCCCGGCGAGTTTTTCCTCTGCGGCGCGGATTTCGGCTTTGAGACGCTCAATGGTGCTTTTCAAGTTCTCGCGCTCGTTTGCGATTGCCTTCTCCTCTGCCGCGATTGCGATGTCGCGCTCGGCCTGCAGGCCCCGGAGCTTGTTGTCGTAGCTTTCCCGGAATGCTTTTGCCCTGGCAATCTTGGCGTTTCGGTCCTTAAGCTTTTCAAGCTCCCGGTACTTCTCGCCGAGGTCGTAATTCTGCCATTTTTCCAGGTCGTAGTTTTCAGGGATATCCTTGGCGATTTCCGCAATCAGCGCCTTATTGTTGCGAATGTCCCGGTTGATATTCTGGCGTGATTGATAATAGACGCCGTTCTCGGACTGGATATCCGCAAGCACTTCGAGAATGTGCTTGGAATAATCCACCCCCTGCGGGATCTCGCCAAACTGCTCCTTAATCCATTCCAGGTCCCAATCAAACTCAATTAGATTAAGAATCACGCGATTCTTCTCCTGCCGGCTCATCTGCGTGAACTCAATCGGATTGAGCTGCAGAGGAGTGAATATCTGATTGAGGAACTCCGCCGGCCTTGTGTGCGTGAGAGCTCCGTCGCGCACCTTTATGTATGGAGCCTGATTGGTACGGGCCTTGCGGTCTATGGTGAGTCCTGTGTCGGTCTCAATAAGGATTTCGCCCTCATCGGCGCCCTGCCGGATGATGTAATCGCGGTCAGAACGGTTCGTCAGGGCGTAGCGTATGGCATCCAAAACAGAGGTTTTGCCGGACCCTTTGGGGCCAGAGAGCTCTATAGACTTGCCGTCAAGCACGCGCTCGGAGATACCGAAAAGATTTTTTATGACGATTCGTGATGTCCTCATTTCGTTGCCTCCTTTATTTTCTTTGCGCACTCCAGGCAAATTGTGATGCCGCTCACGGTCAGCAAATCGGAGGCTGAGTCGCAGAATGCGCAGCCGGGCTGGTATTTGCGCAGAATGATGCTGTTTTCATCTGTAAAAATCTCGAGGGAATCTTTTTCCCCGATATCCAGGGTCCGACGGAGCTCAATCGGCAGAACAATCCGCCCAAGCTCGTCCACCTTACGTACAATTCCAGTAGATTTCATCTATTGACATCCTTTCTTTAATCCTCTACAATAGAGGTGTAGTGTTTTTTTGAATGGCCGTGTTTCCGATGGCAGTCGGGGCACGGCCTCTTTCTTTTCGCAGTGGGGGCATATGTATCTTTCGGGTTTGCTCCAATGCAGGATACGTTCCAGCGCTTATGACACCGGGAACAAATTCGGTAGCGTCTGTTCATTTGGTAGCCTCCTGATTTACCTTCCAGATATGTACAACCGTGAAGACTTCCGATTGCGCTTGTGTGATTCTGACGCCCCCTTTTGGAGGATAAATTCCTAGGGCTTTAAGCAATTTCTCCTCCCAAAGCTTGCGGCGCTGAGCATACTCTGTTTTATGGGCTTCCCATTCGGCGTCGCCTTCGGGCCCGTCTTTGTAGCACTCGCGGGTATTCAGGCATTCGGAACGATTCCATTCGTTCAGGGCGGCATGGTTCAGGCGTACGGTCGTTGCCTCAACGACATATAGTTTGCCGTTCCCTACCCCGTCGTCCACGAATGCGCCCTTTGCGATGACCTGTAGTGCGAAAATGTTATCTTCGAACATTCAACAGCTCTCCTTTCATAGCCGATAAAGCGAACACCACGAAGCTGATCGCCAGCCACAGAGCACCCGGCCAAAGCGGAAGCCAGAAGTTTTCCAGACCGCCGACTATGAGCAACATGGCTAGCCCGCTCAGTCCGCATACGGCCCGCGCTACTGTCCGCTTTGTTCGATTGCGAAGGCGCCGAAGGGACGCGGCGGAGTATGAAGTTTGTCCGCAGCGGGAGCATATGTACGTGTTCATGCCGTCAGCCTCCGCATCCTCTGATTCTCGCGTTTCTGGTACATCTTCTTTTGATACTCTTGAAACTTCCGCACATAGGCGGGGCCGAGGGCCTGCAGGATTGACTTGTCCGTTGTCTCTTTTGTGATAAACTGCCGCCAATACCTCATTCGCCGGTTAACCCGGTTGAAGCCCAGGCGCTGCATGTTTGCCTTGGCGAGTCCGCGTAGGTATTTTCTCATTAGTTCACCCCTTCCTTAGTAGACCCTGATCAGAATAATCGCCGTCACCGTCAGCAGAAACCAGACAAGGCAGAATATTACTGAAGCTACTATCCGCAATCGCCTTCTCCTGGCCTGGCATTTTACATGTTCTCGATAGCGTTCTATTGATATTTTGTCAAAATCATTGTCCATCTTCGACATCCCTCAATCTGAAAAATCGGTGCCCTCCGTGTTCGGCAACAAATACCAGGCTCTCATGCCAGTCGCTGCGGCAATATTTCGGCGCGTAGAAAAATAGGATTGGCTCGTTTGTCGCCATTTCGCCCTGGTCGAATACCCTCGCTACCGCTTCCCGCACACGGTCGTTTACCTCTTCCGCCGGCGGCGCGTATTGGTATAACTCCACCGCCTCGTCGGGGCGTACATCCGAGGTCTCGCAGGCGTTGAGGATGCATTGCGCTACGAGCATGAGTCCCTTCAGGTCCTCAGTGTTTCCGCCCTCGGCCATGACAGTGCGCTCAACGATATCACGTTCGTTAGGGGTCAGCTCATATCTGGGCGGTGGTGTTGGTTCCGGCGCCGATGTCGGTGCTGGCTCGGCATAGGCAGTACGGGTTATGTATTCGTCCGTTGCCGCAGTGGCCGGCGGCTCGGGAGCGATCGTCGGAGCTGGCTGGATCGGCGCGAGGACTAGAAGCCAGAGAAGAGTTACAAGTACGATAGCCCATACAACCGTAAAGTAGATTCTGTTGAATTTGTTTTCGTATCTGTCAGCCGGCTCTTGTTCGCGTAGCCAAAGGTAATTTATGATTTCCATGTCCCTCTCACGCCTTGCCATCTTTTGGGAAATATTCAGAAAGGGCTTCATATGGCACACCAAGAATGTCAAGGATTGCGTACATTTCATTAATCCTCCACGGCACCTTTCCAGTCATGCGTTTACTTATAGACATTGGCTGGTTAAGGCCGAGTTTTTTGGCGAGATATGCTTG
>Ga0134095_1002084_pt1 | contig 11703 bp, 8 predicted proteins | sample 6_2taG_FD_94449 | JGI IMG/M metagenome (GOLD analysis project Ga0134095, IMG submission 94449) | Switchgrass degrading microbial communities from high solid loading bioreactors in New Hampshire, USA - 6_20_20_110_A2 metaG | ecosystem: Engineered > Bioreactor > Semi-continuous > Anaerobic >... | reverse complement strand
GTCCGAATACGCGATCCACATGTCTGGCATGCGGCGGTGGAACATCACATAGCGGCCGTTGATCTTGCGCGGAAAGAGCGCGGCGTCCTTGTTGTTTTCGCCCGGCAGCACGACGCCCATCCGTTCCCAGCCGATCAGGTTGCGACTGCGGGCCAGCGCGACGCGCGTCCCCTGCGGCGAGAAGCCGGTGTAGAGCATGTAGTACCAGCCGTCGAGGTACGTCACGCGTGGGTCTTCCACGCCGTATTGCTCGTAGTCTTCTTCCGGCACAAAGACCGGTTCTTTCATGCGATTGAAGTGCACGCCATCCGTGCTGACCGCACAGCCGATGCGCGAGATCCGGTCTAGGCCCTGCGCGCGGTAGAGCATCACGATCAGGCCGTCGCGTTCCACGACCGCCGCGTTGAAGACGTTGTCGCTCTCCCACTCGTTCACCAGGGACGGTAGCAGGATCGGGTTGCCAGCGTAACGGGTGAGGGTCAATGGGGTCATAGTGGCTCTCCGTCGATGGGTGTTGGCGCCGGGCTGGGGAGCTTGCCGAACGTTTGCAGGCGCTCCCGCACGGCCAGGCTTCCGAGCAAGGCCAGGAAACTGGTCAAAAACAGGGCCAGCGGCGCGATCAACACGACGCTGAAGATCAACGCCGCCAGCGCGCACGATAACAGGGTAAGGGTGTACACCGGTGTGGCAAGGGCCAGGAACAGGGCGTTTTTCAGGGCGGTGCGCAGCTTTGGCTCTTCCTGAAGCACCAGGAACGGCCACAGGTAAAGCTGCGTCGTAATCCACAGCAGGCCGAGCGTAATCAGGACGATCAGCACGATCTGCCCGAGCAGCCCTGGCGCAGAGCCGTAAAACCAGACGTTGACTGCGAACACGATCACGATGATCACGTTCAGCAGCAGCCAGCGCAGGCTGATCCACAGATACTCGCGCGCGCCCTGCCAGAAGTCGCTGATGTGCTGGCCGGTGCCGCGCGCGGCGCTATATGTGACGGCATAGAGTCCGGCGGTGGCTGGGCCGAGCAGCACGATGGTCAGCGCCGCGCCGAACCACAGCGCATTCATCGCGGCGAAGCTCACCATCCCGTTGTACCAGTCGCGCACCGCCCGCCAGAAGACCGTTAGCGCATCACGCATCGGTTGCTCATTCCTCGGCCAGCGAGAAGGTTCCGGCGCGCGTGTCGAACGTCAGGGTGAAGCGTAGCCCGTCCGGCGTCTCGAAGACACGCTCCGCGATCACCGGCTGGATCAGGAAGCCGTCGATCGAGGCGCGGCGCCGGTCGTCGCTGCCCACATAGGTCAGGGTGAGCGTGTGCTCGCCTGACGCAAGCGTCACCGGCTCAGGCGCGATCAGGTCCAGCCACACGTAGCGGCGATCCTCGGCGGTGTTGGCGGGGAGCGCCCACGTTTCGCCGCCGTCCAGCGTCACCCCCAGCGCGATCGCGTTCTCGGCGGCGGACATCACCTCTTCCGCCCCGCCGAGCACATCCAGATCCGCCAGGTCGTTGACCAGCAGCAGGCGCGCGAGGTTTGCGGCGGTGTCGGGATCGGCGCCGGTCAGGTCGAGGAACGACTCGCCGCCGAAGCCGCGCCCGGCCTCGATCCGCATTTCCTTTCCGGCGCGCACGTCGCTGATCCGCATCGACGCGAATGGCAGCCGCGCCTCATAGATATACCCGTTGCCCGCCTCAAACGGCTGCCACGCCAGCTCGGCGTTCGGCATGAAGCTCTCCGCCACCCAGTCCCACACCTGCGGGCCCTGCGGCGTGTTGGCGAGCGTCCACTTGCTGCTGAGGCGTGCGCCACGTCCCGTTCCGTCGATGTAGCCCCACAGCGTGTCGCCGCGCCAGACGCTCGGCCCGGTCTCGGTCTGCTCGTGCTGCGGGTCACGCACCGACGCCGCCACGTACAGTGCCTCGTTGTCCCACATCAGTTGCAGCGTGAAGCTGTCCACGTCCGGGCCGCGCCACAGCGACGCGCCGCGCAGAATCTGCCGGGCGGAATCGGCGGCGAAGACTGGCACGTCGCCCCACTCGCTGAGGTCGCCATCGATTGTCACCGGCTCGGTGACGCGCGTTGCGACGAGCGTCGTCTCGCGGCTGCTGACGTTCTGACGCTCGTGTGAGGCGTAGAGCCAGTAGTCGCCGCTTTCCGGCACGTCGAACGTCACTTCGAGCACGTCGCCTTGCCCCAGGCTGTAGTAGCCGCCCCCGCTGAAGTATGCGTCGCCGGTCCACTCGCGCGAGCGATAGTCCGGCTTGCCGCCTGCGGGCCGTCCGCTCTCGGCCTCAACCAGACGATAGGGGCGGACGCTGACTTCCTGCGCCTGCATGGCGCGCGCGGCGAGTGGCTCCGCCTCGACCGTCAACAGTGCCAGCAGCGCCTCGATGGTCGACTCGGCGCCCGCGTTACGGTTGACGCGCCACTCGGTCGTCCCGTTGATCCCGTCGAAGCCGCGCCCGGTCTCGGCGTCGTACATCACGAAGTTCGCGATGTTGTTGCCGAAGAACCACGACGCAGCTAGCCCGGCGAGCGTCGCGTATTGCTCGTCGCCCGTCGCGCGGTAGATCGCCATCAGGTCCTGCACGAGCATGTTCGTGCCATACGCGATCTGCCCCAGACGCCTCGGCAGAACGCCTAGCTCACGGATGCGCTCGAAGGCAAGCTGGCGCATCAGGAAGCTGTCCGCGCTGGCTCGCGCCGCTTCGATCCATTCCGGCCGGTCGAGCGCGGCGCCCGCGTCCGCCAGCCCGTGGATCATGTGGCTGCCCCAGGCGTGCCAGTAGCCGGGCGCGTTGCCGGTGACCGGGATCATGCCGAAGGGGTAGGTGGCACTGTCGCCCAGCACCGACGCCGCCAGCCCATCCGCCAGGTGCTCGATTGCGGCGGCCGTGTCGGGGTTCGGATCGGCGCGGTAGTAGCTGGTCAGCGCGACGAGCGCCAGGCCAGAGACGTCCGCCGCGCCGCCCGGCAGCCACGCGGGCAGGCTGAAGCCGTGCACCTGGCTGAACGTGCCATAGTTGATCAGGCTGTCGCGGAAGGCGTCTTCGGTCAGCTTGTAGGCGGCTTGCAACTCAGCCGCGTAGTCCGGATCGACCGGCAGGAAGACGCGATAGCCCTCGGCCAGCGCCCATAAGCCGCGCATCGCCCACCAGCCGAGCGACTTGTAGCTGGTGATGCCCTCGGTGTTGATCGTGCCCTCGCGGTCGTAGACGAAGTTGTAAAACCAGCCGTCGTCCGCTTGCAGCGCGCGGGTGAACTCCAGGCACAGCCGCGCCTGTTCGAGCGCGCGCTCGTCGCCGGTACGCTCGTAGTACCACAGGTAGACGATCGCCGCCCGTGCGACGTCGTCCACCGCCGCGATGCCTTCCCCGGCGGCGTCGACCCACTCGTATTCAGGATGCTCGGAGTAAATGTGCACAATCGCGGCGTCGCGCCCGTCGATCGTGATCGGCTCGGTCAGAAAGAGCAGGTGCTCCAGGTTGATCAACCCATCGCGCATTGGTGGCTCCTGCGCGGACGCCGGAAGGGCTGGCGCGATCAGCCCCAGGATCAGCAGGATACACAGCAGTCGGGTCATCGCGCCCCCCATTACCCTTTCACCGCGCCAACGGTCAGGCCCTCGATAAAGTACCGCTGCGCGAAGAAGAACAGCGCCAGGATTGGCGCGGCCATCATCGTCGCCATCGCCATCATATAGTGCCACTTCGGCGCCTCAAGCGACAGCGACTGCTGGAAGAAGCTGATCGACAGCACCAGCGGGAACATCTGCGTCGTGTTGAGGTAGATCAGCGGACCCTCGAAGTTGTTCCAATTCCCCTGGAACGACAGCACCCCGATCGCCAGGAAAGCCGGTTTGACCAGCGGCAGCATCACGTAGAAGAAGGTCTGGACTGTGTTCGCGCCGTCAACGGTCGCCGCGTCTTCCATGTCTCGAGGGATCGTCAGGAAGAACTGGCGCAGCAGGAAGATGTAAGCGGGTCCCCAGGCGAACCAGGCCGGGACAGTCAGCGGGTCGTAGGTGTTCAGCAGGCCCAGCTCGCGCCAGATCAGGAAGCCGGGGACGCGCGTCAGCGTGCCGGGGATCATCATCGTCGAGAGCACGATGAAGAATACGAGGTCCCGCCCCTTCCACCGGAAGCGCGCGAAGCCATACGCCACAATCGCCGCGCTAAACATCTCCGCGAACATCGCCAGCACGGTGATGAACAGCGTGTTGCCGATAATGCGCGCGAACGTCAGCCCTGGCGCGATGCTGCTCAGTTGCCTCCACGCGTCGATGTAGTTGTTGAACTGGATCGGATCGGGGATCCACTCTGGCGGATAGCGGAACAACTGCGACTCGGTTTTCAGCGACGTGGACACCATCCACAGAAACGGGATCAGGATGATCGCCGCGCCGATCAGCAGGAAGAAATAGATCACGACCTTGCGCACAGCCTCGGTGAGGCGGGCGCGCGCGGCATACGGATCCTCATGGACCGTTTCGACGGTGCGCAGAGATTGCGTGTCGGTCGCCATGGCCTAGGCTCCCCCTTCCTGGCGCGCGCCTTCGTAAAAGACCCACGCCGCCGATGAGCGGAAGACCAGCAGCGTCAGCAGGATGATCATGACGGCCAGCATCCATCCCAACGCCGACGCATAGCCCATCCGGCCGAAGTTGAACGCTTCGTTGTAGATAAACCAGTTCACGAACCAGCCATCCTGCCGGTCGGTCGGAATGAACGCTTGCTGCGTGAAGATGGTCAGCGAGGCGATCATGTTAGTTACCAGGTTGTAAAACAGCGCCGGGCTGAGCATCGGGATGGTGACGTGGCGGAACTTCTTCCAGGTGCCCGCGCCGTCGATCGAGGCGGCCTCGTACAAGTCTTTGGGGATGTTTTTCAGACCGGCGAGCAGGATCACCGTGTTCGCGCCGAAAACGCCCCACATCCCCATGATAATGAATGAAGGCAGGACCAGGTTCTTGTCGGTGAACCAACCGGCGGGGGGGATGTCCAGCAGCTTGTAGAGTGGCGAGAGGAACCAGTTGATCAGGCCGCTGTTGGGCGCAAATAGCCAGAACCATAGCAACGCGACCGCAGCCGCCGGAAGCACCGCGGGCAGATAGTACAGCGTCCGCCAGAAGCCGACGCCCTTGATATTCTGATTAAGCAACAGCGCCACCGCCAGCGCGCCGAGCATTCCGAGCGGCACGTTGAGCACGGCATAGCGCAACGTCAGCCAGATGGCCTTGAGAAAGTTCCCGTCCGTCGCGCCGATCACGTACGTCTTGTCGCCCAGCCGGAACCGGTCTAGCTCGCGATAGCGCACCGTTTCGGGGGTTGGCCCTTCCATCGTGCCGAGGACCTGGAGCGGGCGCTCGCCTTCAGGCAGTTCGACCACCTTGATCGACAGCGCGCGCTTGTAGTTAAACAGCGGGTCTTCGAGCGGGCGCGGCTCGTCCCACAAAATATTGTACTCGGTGAAGCTCAGATAAAACGACAGCCCGATCGGGAAGACGGTAAAGATCAAGAAGCCGACGATCCACGGCAACACGAGCGTGAAGCCGGTCGCCGGTTCGTGCTTGGCGCCCGCCCGTCGCAGCAGCCGGTAGACGCCGTACATCAACAGTCCGAGGCCGATAGCTACCGCGATGTAGCGCAGAAAGGTCGGATAGTAGGTATTGAATGCCCCGGGGTCGGCCGACATCGGGAAACCTCCTCACTCACGCCGGCGGGGTGAACGCGGGCAGGAGCGGGGTGGCCGCTCCTGCCGCGTGTGCATCAAGCACGGGGTGGGTTAGTCGCCCAACACGTCTTCAAGCAAGATACGGGCATCCGCCGCCAGGTTCTCGACGGTGTCTTCACCGTGATACAGCGGATCCTTGAAGTCTTCCCAGAAGATCTGGTCCCACTCGGCCATGCGCGGGAAGATACGGAAGGCGCGCATATAAGGCACGGCTTCGAGGATCGCCTCGGCGTTGGCTTCCTTGCGCGGCTCAGACGCGACCAGGTGCTCGACGTTCGCTTGTGAGACGCGCGGCGAGACGATCTTCCAGTGGTGGATGCCTTCGGTGAGCTGGATCAGCGCCTCGTACGCCAGATCCGGGTACTCGGTATCGGCGTTGATTGCGGTCGCGGCGGTCCAGGCGAAGGTCGTGTTCCCGCCGTTCACATCCTTCGGGACGGGCGACACACCGACATCCAGCCCTTCAACGCGGTCGAGGTCGTCCGCAGCGCCGCCCATGAACATCGCCACGCGCCCGGCCTTGAACATCTCAGCAAAGCCTTCTTCGGCGATAGTCTGTTCGGACGGGCAGCAGCTTTCGTTGAAGATCATGTCCGCGTAAAGCTGCGCCCCGGCCATCGCTTCGGGCGTATCGATCGGCGAGGTCTGCAGGTCTTCGCTGATCACTTCACCGCCGAACGACCAGATGAACATCTGGATTGGCGGCCAGTCATTGAGCGTAAAGCCGTAGTGTTCTTCGTTGGTCAGCGCTTCGGCTGCGGCGCGGAAGTCGTCCCACGTCCAGTCGGCGGTCGGATATTCGACGCCCATCTCATCGAAGATGGCGCGGTTGTAGTACAGCACCACCGGCTGCGCGATCCACGGCAGGCCATAGACGCCATCGTTAATGGCGACCGTCTGCCAGATGCCCTCGAAGTAGTCTTCCGGGTTGGCGACATCGCGATCATCGTTGGCGAGGTACTCGCTGATGTCGAGCAGCACGCCGTCAAACGCCCATTCCATGTGGTTCTGGTCGAGCCACATCAGGTCGGCGGCGGTACCACCCGCAAGCTGAGTTTGAAGCTGGGTGTAGTAGTCGTCGGGCTTCGGCTCGTAGACAAGCTGGAACTCGGTGTTGTTTGCGTTGATCTCGTCTACGATCGCCTGGAACTCGGCGGCTTCCTCAACACCCGCCCAGTTGGTGACACGGAGCGTCACCGGTTCCTGCGCCAGTGTGGACGCGCCCGCCAGCGGGAGCAGCGCCACGGTCAGCAGGGCGATCAGTGCAAAACGCAGCGTTCGTTTCATTTGACCTAACTCCTCCAAGGTAAATAGATCCTTACGCTGTATGCCGGAAACAGCACCTCAAAGCGACATTTCCCCCGGCATCTCCTCCTTGCCCTTCGGGCCTTTGCCAGCGCGCGAGGTCTGAAGCGGCTTATGGGGCGCCGAGCGGATTTGCCTCGCCGGGCGGGCACCCGCACGACTCGCGGATCACCATCTCAACGCCAAGCCGCAGTTGATAGACTGACGTCACAGGCCGCTCGATCACGTCGATCAGGCGGCGGACGGCCTGGACTCCCGTCTCGTACTTGAACATGCCGACCGTAGTCAGCGGTGGCTCGTGCAGCGGCCCCCATGCGACATTATCGAATCCCACCACTGCCAGATCGCCCGGCACGCGGCGGCCAAGCTCTTTGCAGGCGCGGATCGCGCCCAGCGCGGTCGCGTCGTTGACGGCCACGACGCCCTCGAGATCCGGATACTGCGCCAGCGCTTCGCGCATCGCGCCATAGCCCGTGTTGACAGTCGTCTCGTCCATGAAGACCACGCACGGCGTTTCCCCGATCTCGCTCATCGCCCGCTCGTAGCCGCTGCGCCGCTCCCGGCTGCTGAACCAGTGCGCCGGGCCGGAGAAAAATGCCAGCCGCCGCAGCCCGTGAACGTCGGTCAGGTGGCGGGTGATCTGGTAAGTGCCGTCGGCGTTGTCGCACACGACCGTGTCGAGCTTGGTTTCTTGCAGCATGTTGTCGACCAGGACGAGCGGCGTGCCGGTGTTGTATAGCTCGATGATGAAGGCGGGCGACAGCGCCGGGCCGACCAGGATCAGCCCGTCGACACGCTGCTCGGTGATGAGTTCGAGCCGCTGCCCAAGCTGCATCATCGCCTGATCGACAAAGCGGGTGATGACGTGGTAGCCGCGCTGCCGGGCCTCGTCGTCGATGCCCTGCGCGATTTCGACGTGATAGGAGCTGATTGGTTGTGGGTGGTGCTTGTAGGTGATCAGGCCGAGGTTCTGCGTGCGCGAGGTCGCCAGCCCGCGCGCCGCCATACTGGGCGTGTAACCCATCTCGCGCGCAATGCGCAAAATCTGCTCGCGTGTCTTGGGGTGGACGCCCGCACGGTCGTTCAGGGCGCGTGACACGGTGGCGGTTGAGACGCCCGCCCGCTCAGCGATATCCTGAAGACTGAGTTTCACCGCCGACCGCTCCCTCGAACTCTGTCAAAAAGAGCCGGGCTGTGATGCAGGAACAATGTGGGGCCGCTTGGTTGCGCTCGATCTTGGAAATTCTTGCAAAATTCTCGTAAGCGCTTACGAATAGATTACAACGATTTTCGAGCGCCGTCAAGCACACGACGTGCTGCCTGTATAGCAAGATTTTCGCATAATCGGCAGAGTGTGTGGGAATCGGGCGCTATGCGGTGGGTGAGACGCATAAAAACACCGCGCTCGCCCCGGTGTGGGAAACGAGCGCGGTGAGAAGCGTTTGGTGGAGTGGGGCGCTAGCGCCCGAGGCGGCTGCGCAGCCCTTCCGCGTTGAACACGCTGCGAATGGGCCGGTTCTGGAAGCGGACACGCAGCCGGTCGAACATGATCGCCAGGATGATCGTCAGGCCGATGGCGGCGGGCTGCCAGTAGGGGTCGTAGCCGAGCAGGTTCAGGCCGCTGCGCAGCACCTGCATGATCGCCGCGCCGATGAGCGTGCCGATGATCGTCCCCTTGCCGCCGGAGACGCTCGTTCCGCCGATGAACACCGCCGCGATGGCGTCCAACTCGTAGCCCTGCGCGGCGGTTGGCGCAGCGACGCCGAGGCGCGCGGTCATCAGCGTGCCGCCGATGCCTGCCATCAGGCCGGATGCCATGAACGCAATCAGCTTGATGCGCTTGGTATTGATGCCGGAAAGTTGCGCCGCCTGTTCATTGCCGCCCAACGCGTAGATGCGATAGCCCCACACCGTCTGCATCAGGAAGATGGACATCAACACCGCGATGATGATCATGATGATGAACGGCAGCGGAACGTCCAGCCCCAGCAACGTCACGTCGCTCTGCCCGACTTCCAGGAACCCGTTGTTGAGCTTCTGGAACGGCCATCCGCCCGACCACCCGTAGCACACGCCACGCGCGATGCTCATCATGCCGAGCGTAGCGATAAACGCCGGAAGGTTCGCCCAGGCGACGAGGACTCCGTTAATCGTGCCAATCAGCAAGCCCATCAGCGGACCGGCGAGCAATGCTATGGGCACGTATTCATCCGGCCCCATCTGCTGCGTGCGGCCGCCGACGATCTTCTCAACCATCCACGGCGACGGCTGTCCCTCGATATTCCCGCTGATAAGGTAGGCGGCGGCGAGCCCGGCCAGCGCCATGGTCGAGCCGGTTGAGAGGTCAATGCCGCCGGTGATGATGACGAACGTTTGCCCGAAGGCAGCGATCGCGATCCACGAGAACGACAGCCAGATATTGCGGATGTTCTGCTGGGTGGCGAACGTGTCGGTCTTCCACGACAGGAACAGCACCATCGCCACCAGTACGATAAACACACCAAGTTCCTGGCCCGAGGCAATCCCGCGCCACCATGCGCGCGACGCCTTGCCAAACGCCTCGCGGCGGGTCAATGGTTCCGCTACATCGCTCATGCTACCTGTCCTTGTTGCGCTGCAATGGCCTGCGGTAATGCCTGGTCGCAGGCGTACGCCATAATCCGCTCCTGAGTCGCCTCTTCCCGGTTGAGGATGGCGGTGATGTGCCCTTCATGCATCACGACGATCCGGTCGCTCATCGCCAACACTTCCGGCATCTCGGACGAGATCATAATGATCGCGATCCCCTGCTTGGCCAGCTCGACCATCAACTGGTGGATCTCGGCTTTCGCGCCCACATCAATCCCGCGCGTCGGCTCGTCGAGGATCAGCACCTTCGGGTTGTTCATCAGCCATTTGGCAAGCACAACCTTCTGCTGGTTGCCGCCGGAGAGGTTCTTCACGGTCTGTTCCATGCTCGGCGTGCGGACGCGCAGCCGGTCGACGTAGACGGTCGCGGAGCGGCGCGCCAGACGGCGTTTCAGCCAACCCATCTTGGCGAAGCGTTCCAGCGTCGGCACGATCATGTTGAACAGAACGGAGTTCTCAAGCACCAGCCCCTGATTCGTCCGGTCCTCGGGGACCAGCCCGATGCCGTGTTCGACCGCGTCCTGCGGCGAGTTAATCTCGACCTCTTGCCCGTCGAGCCAGATATACCCATCGTCTTTCGGGTCCGCGCCGAAAATCATGCGCATCGTCTCAGTGCGCCCCGCGCCGACCAGCCCGGCGAAGCCCAGGATTTCCCCGCGGCGCACATCGAAGGTCACATTCTCTACCACGCCGCGCCGCGTCAGACCTTGCACGGCGAGAACTGGCTCGCCGATCGGTACCTCTTCCTTCAGGAAAATATCTTCGATATCGCGCCCGACCATCAGCCGGATGATCTGCTCGACGTTGGCCTCAGCCGTGCGCAGCGTGCCGACCCGCTCGCCGTCCCGCAAGACGATGATGCGGTCGCTGATTTCAAACACTTCTTCGAGCCGGTGCGTGATAAAGATAATCGCCAGCCCGCGCGCGCGCAGATCGCGGATGATCTCAAACAACGATTTTGTCTCGTCCGCGCCCAGGGCTGAGGTCGGCTCGTCCATGATGATGACCTGCGCGTCAATCGCCAGCGCCTTTGCGATCTCAACCTGCTGGCGCTCGGCGACCGATAGATCGCCCACCAGCGACGCCGGGTTGATGCGCGCCCGCACTCGCTTCAATAGCTCCGCCGCATCGCGCTCCATCTTGCGCCGGTTGACCAGGTTGAACGGCTTGAGCAGCCCGCCATAGCGCGGCTCGCGGCTCATAAAGATGTTAGCGGCGGCGGTTTGGTTCAGCGTGAGCGTGAATTCCTGGTAGATCGTGGCGATGCCCAGTTCCTGCGAGTGCGCCGTGTTGCGCGGGCGGATCTCCTTGCCATTGAGGTAGATCGTCCCGCTGTCTTTCTGGTACGCGCCCGCCAGGATCTTCATCAGCGTGGACTTCCCGGCGCCGTTTTCGCCGAGCAGGGCGACCACTTCGCCCCGATATACTTCAAAGTCCACGTTGTTCAGCGCCCGAACACCGGGAAATGTTTTGCTGACCCCTTCGACGCGGAGAACCGGTTGCTGTTCCAAAGTTTGCGCCTTCCTAAAATCTGTTCATCGGGAGACCTGCGGTGGGATGCGCTCCCACCGCAGGATCGTTTGCTCCGGGATGTGGTTTATCCCTAGAAGGGAGGCGGCAGCGGCTTAGTGAAGTCGCTGGTGGCCCAGGCTTCGGCCATCGCGTCGACGTTGTTGATCGTCACGATGTCCATCCCGCTGTCGGTCCAGTCCGGATAGGGGTACAGATTCAGGACGTGGTTGAGCGCCATGAACACGGTGTCATAGCCCCAGCCCCAGTACTTCTGGCCGACGAGGCCATGCAGCAGCCCGTCCTGAACCCATTCCAGCTCGACCGGCAGGGTGTCGAACGCCACAGCCTTCATGTCGTTGTTGCGGACAGCTTCCTCGAACAGCGGCATGGCGCCCTGTCCAGCGAAGACCGGCCACAGCCCGACGAAGAACCACCCGTCGAGGTCGGGGTTGGCGAGCATCGTTTCCTCGACCACCTGGACGCCGAGGTTGATGTCGTCGTTGCACGCCACCGTCGCCACGATCTCGAT
>Ga0134095_1002080_pt1 | contig 11725 bp, 6 predicted proteins | sample 6_2taG_FD_94449 | JGI IMG/M metagenome (GOLD analysis project Ga0134095, IMG submission 94449) | Switchgrass degrading microbial communities from high solid loading bioreactors in New Hampshire, USA - 6_20_20_110_A2 metaG | ecosystem: Engineered > Bioreactor > Semi-continuous > Anaerobic >... | reverse complement strand
ATAAGCCCGCTGCGCATGAGGCTCTTGGCCCGGGCCTTCCTGATTTCCTCGTCCGTGGCGCTCCTCGGGAGGCTCAGATACACGTCCCGCGCCGGCGCATACAGGACGCCGGCCGGCACTATCTCCTGCCCGTAAAACCTCTTGCCGTGCTTTTCCAGCGTAAATAGGTAAATCAGCATCTGCATACCGAGACCGTACCAGACGTCCGAGAGGTCGAAGGACTTCCTTCCGGTCTTGTAATCGACGACGCGCAGATAGAGCTTGCCGTCGTGCAGCCAGCCGTCGACGCGGTCGACGATGCCGCTGACCGAGATTTCCATGTCGCCGTCCCTCACTTCGGCGGCGGGCATCGCCCCCCCGCCGAACTCAAGCTCGAAGCTGAGCGGGATGAACTCCGAGCTTTTTAGCTCCTCGACAATGTCGTCGATAATTATGTAGACGTCTCTCACAAGGCGGTTGAAAAGATATTTAAAGCGCCCGCTCTTGTTCTCAAGGCCGCCCAGGCGCTTTTGGGCGTAGAGGGCGACGTACTTCTCGGCAAGGCTCCTGTACTCCTCCCTCTCCGCAGTCCTGAGCGTCCCTTTCTTTCTCAGCTCGCCTATGACGTTTTCAAGCACAAAGTGCAAAAATGTGCCCACCTCGGGCGCGTCGAGCTCCGCTTTGAGCCTCGGCCTTGCCTTCAGGCCGTACTGCATGAAGTAGGAGAACTTGCAGGAGTAGAACCTGTCAACGCGCGAGGCCGTGAGCCGGAGCCTTTTGCCGTAGATGCTCTGAACGGAGTCCGGGTGCAGCGAGCCTCGCCCCGTCGCGGCCGCGGCAAGAGCTTTTTCGAGCATTTCTCTTCTCTCCGGCGAGCGCTCGAACACCGCCCTCGCCGCCATCGAAAGCTCGCTCTGCCCGCCCGTCACCGCAAGCTCGAAGCAGGGGGCCTCCGCCGCCGTGCGGAAAGTGTCGCCGAGCTCCCTTTCGTCGACAAGCGGTATGTTCAGCAGTGTTTTGACCCGCCCCACTATGTAGGAGGGGCGCTTTTTGGCCCCGCCCGCGGTCTTGGGGTAGCATATCACAAGCCGCTCCGTCGGCATGGCAAGGCAGGAGTAGATTGTCTGCATCTCCCTTGATATGCGCTCCTCGGTGCCGCCCGCAAGCTCGAAGCCGAGCTCAAGGAGCCGCTCGCGCTCGGTGTCGGTGAGCACCCCGGCGCCCTCCCCGACCATCGGCAGGGCGTCGTCCGTCGCGCCGAGCACGATCAGGCACTTGACCCTGCCGACGCGCATGCGCGTCATGTCGCCGGCCTGCACCGCGTCAAGCGACACCGGTATGGTCGACACGTCGTACTTTGAGAGCACGAGCTTTAGGAGCCTTGAAAACTCCTCTATGTCCATCGGCAGCTCCCCGAGGATTGCCATGCACTGCTCCAAGACCTCCACGAGTATGTCCCAGAGCTGCGAATACTCCTCCGCGGTCGCCTCGCGCCCTATCTCCCTAAAGCGCCTCGTCTTCTCCTCAAGGCGCTCGGGAAGGCTGATATCCTCCATAAACGAGTAGAGGGCCCTTATCTGTCCCGCCGCGGTCCCGGCAGACTTCGCGGCCTCGTGGTAGCGCTTTAAGGGCTGCGCCGCGAGCCGTCTTATCCTGTCAATCTCGGAGAGAATCTCCCTGTCGCTGTCTAGGTACTCGGAGACATAGCCGCGAGGGTTAAAGCTCCAGGGCTCCTCGCTGCTCCAGATGCTCACGCCCCTTATGTTCCACTTGAGCACATAGTTCTCAAGCAAATCGCACTCCTCGGGAGATATCCCGGTCAGCCCCGTCTTCAGGTAGCGGAACATGCTGAGGTAGTCCCAGCCTCTTGTAACCACGTCCATCGCCGAGGTTATGAGGCAGAGCACCGGCTTTTGCAGTATGTCGTTTTTCCTGTTTAAAAACAGCGGAATGCCGTATTTTGAAAAGGTATTTTCTAGCAGGGTCTCGTAGATTTCAAAGCCCCTCGCCGTGACCGCAAGGTCGCGCCACCTGTAGCCCTCGTCGCGCACAAGGCGGATAAGCTCCGCCGCCGCGATTTCGCACTCTGAACCCGGCGTCTCGGCGGATATGAGGGAGACGGCGCCCTTTTTGCCCTCAAAGGGCGTTTTGTCGGTGGTAAAGAGCCTCCGCTCGAGATGCTCAAGCTCCGGCGCCGCCATGCCATCGATGGGCGGTAAGCTGACCGTCCTGCAGGGAACTCCGAGGCTGTCCGCCATCCTTACAAGGCGGCGGCGCGTGCTCTCGGACAGCTTAAAGACATCCTCCCCGCCGGCGGGAAGGGTTATTGTGAGCTCCGCGCCCTTTTTCATAAGTTCCCTTATAACCTCAAGCTCCTGCGCGGTGAAGTCCGAAAAACCGTCTATGTATATGCGGCCCCTGCCTATGCTGCTCTGTCCTATTTTCTCCGCGAGCCGGTCCAGGCGCTCGGCCGGGTCGCGCAGGCTGTTTTCCAAAATCGCGTCGTAGGCCTCGCAGATTAGGGAAAGGTCGTGGAGCTTGTCCGCAAGCGCGCCCTCAAAGGCGGCCTTTTCCGCCAGCTCCGAGGGCGGAATGCGGCAGCTTCGAAGCTCGTCCAGGGTTTTCAAAAGTCCCGAGAGGAACTCGGACCGCGCCGTGACCCCGCCGTAGAGCTTTAGGCTCGGCTGAACGCTCGCAAAGGCGAGGGCCATGACAAGAATACGCCCTCCCTCGTCAAGCAGCGTCTCGGCCAGCCCTCCCGTCTCCGCGAGCACGCGGTCGGCAAGCAGCGAAAAGGTCAGCACCTCGCCGTAGAGGCTCAGGCTGTCGCCGCAGTACTCGGAGAGCGCCCTTGCGCTCTGGTGCGAATACTGCTCGGGGACAAGGAGAATATTGTCCCCCTGCCTGCTATCCACACGCTTTTTTATTTCGTTCATCACAAAGCTAGTTTTGCCGCTCCGCGCCCTGCCCGTGACAAGCGTCAGCATCGCCTCACCGCCTTAGCTCCAAACTATCATTACTATTATATCAGAAATTGAGCCCCAATCACAGATAAAGGTGTTTTTAAAATATAGGCCATTATCAAACCAGCGACTATTTCGCAGGCATTAGGCAGGCAGGAGATGAACCGGCCCTAATTACACACAAAAAACAACAGAATATGCAAATGGGACGGATAATGATATCCGTCCCATTTCAATTAATTTCCCCTCCCAAGCACTTTACCTGTCAATAAGCGCCACAGAAAGGTCGTTGACGTTTGTTCCCGTCGCACCTGTGACAATCAAGCCGTCACAGGCACTCAAAGCCGTATACGCATCGTTGTTTTGCAGGGCTTCTACAATAGAAATTCCCTTCTCTTCCAATATTGAGAAGGTTTCATTTGTGACAAAACCGCCGGCCGCGTCCGTCGGTCCGTCAGTGCCGTCTGAGCCGATGGAGAAGACCGCCGTTCTGTCGAGCTTTGATATGTGGAGCGCCGCCGAAAGCGCCAGCTCCTGATTTCTTCCTCCCTTTCCCGATCCAGTCAGGTGAACGACAGTCTCGCCGCCCATGATAATTGCAAGTGGTTCGGTTACGTTTTGGTATGAGCATGCAACAGAAGCAAGAAAACTGCCGGCTTCTCTTGCCTCACAGGTCACGCAGTCGGACAGAAAAAGCGTATTATAGCCGAGTTCGCGGCATTTCTCCATCGCGGCGGAACAAAGCTCCCGGACACTTCCGATGATAACCGTCTCCACATTGTCCAGTTCCTTCGGCGTCTCGGCTTCTAATGCGGCCATTATTCTTGGAGTGAATCCCAAGGCGTACTTTTTAGCCAGTTTTATCGCCTGCTCGCTGGTCGAAGGGTCCGGAGAGGCGGGGCCGGAGGCAATCATGTCCAATTTATCGCCTATAACGTCCGACAATACAACGGAGAACATCCTGGCAGGAGCACAGTGCCGGGCAAAGCGTCCGCCCTTTACATGGGAAAGCCGTTTTCTAATCGTATTTATCTCGACGATGTCAGCGCCGACCTTAAGCATCTGCGCCGTAACATCCTGAATTTGCCGCAGAGGGATAACAGGAAGCTCGAACAGCGCGGAGCCGCCTCCCGAAAGCAGAAACAGGACGGTATCGTCCTCTTTGAGATTTGCCGTAAGCTGCAGAACTCTCTCAGTCGCCCTGACGGAGTTTTCGTCAGGGATGGGGTGGCCGGCTTCCCAAATCTCAAGGTTTCCGATGTCTCCCTTGTTGTGATGATATTTTGTGATTACAATGCCCGCGTCCGGCTTGCGTTCAAGACAATCCCATGCCGCCCGCGCCATGGACCATGCGGCCTTCCCGACCGCCGCCAGGATTAATCTCCCCCCGCTGAATTTCTTATCCTTCAAAGCCCTCGCAACCGCCTGGGCGGGCTGGACGCGTTTTATGGCATAAGAAACAATCGCCTCGCAGTCCTTTCTCAGCTTAAGGCTTTCCTGGCTGTATACCGCTTTGCTCATCATAATTCTCTCCTCTTAAATGCAAACGCAGCTTGCATAAAACGAAACGCTTCGCAAAATCAAACCTGCAATTTTGCCTCGATGAATGTCGAAGCATTAGTATTGATATCGCCTTTTCCCAGCAAGAGCATACCATAAAAAACCGATTGCAGCCATCTCCGAAACGGATTTATGGAAATCTGCTCATTTCCACAAGAATGAAGGCGCGTCATAAGAGCAAATTCGGCGCGAACTTTTTTCTTTGACACATCCTTTCATCACCGAAGGCAAGGCCCGTCGGCCTCCCAAAAATCAGAACTAGTCATCACCTGTGGCGATGGCTAGTTCCGTTTGTTGGGAGATGTTTAAATATTCTTACTTAACTGGACCGAACTCCTTTGCCAGTCTGGCCAGCAGCTCGATGCGCTCAAACTTAGCATCCGGCGGAGTTGTGTCCGCGATACTTAAAATGAAGCGCTTACCATCACCGAGCTTCTTGAACATATCGTCCACGTACTTGTAGAACGTTTTATCGTCCATGCTCTCCTCCAGAACGGCGATGGAGGGCACGCCGCCCCAGATGGTGACTTTGTCCCGGAAAGCTTCCAGGTATTCGGACAAGTCGAGCTTGGTCATGGGCGCAGGACAGATGGAATCCGCAACGTCGAAGCGGCTTTCGAGCAGATAGGGCATCAGGCCAAGGTTTTCCCCGTCGGTGTGGCAAATCAAATACTTGCCCATTGCGTGACACTTATCCGCACGGATCCGGACCTGGGGCATTATGTAGGACTTATACATGGAAGGAGCGGTGACGGAAGCGTCGAAGTTTCCGCCGGAGAAAACCAGCTTTGAAGGGGCGTTTGACACCACGTCGAACAGGCGGGTCATGTATGGCTCAATCCGTGCCGCCAGCTGCTCCAGGGCTTCGGGGTCGTCATACATCATGCAATAGAAATCGGTAATTGGCATCAGGTCTTTAATAAGCAGGTGCATCGCACAGGCCTGGGTGTGGGCGTAGGCCACGGCCTCGGCCCTGTCTCCCACGAAGGCCTGGAATTTCTCCAGGCGGTCATAACGCGGGATTATTTCAGCGTTTTCGAAAATATACGCCACCGCTTCCCAATCGTCCTGGCTCTTTATTGCGTGCTCCTTTACCACCCACAGGGTGATGCCGGCGTCGCGCATCCTGTCGTCCAAAACGCAGGTAGTCGTAATGTCACCCTTCGGTGTGCGGTAGGTTGTTCGCGTCGTTCCCGCGACGCTGCGGTCGATGATTTTCTCCACGTTGTGGAAGATCGTTTCATAGCAGTTTACAGCGAGGTGATAGACACCTAGGCCGATGTCCGCGTCGCCGTCCTCGTACTCAAACAAGGAAAAGTCCGGCAGCAGACAGTGGTAGCCAACGTCCATGTCCTCTACAATGTCTTTGAGAGTTGCGTTCTTATATTTATCGGGAAGGGTCCCGCGCCTGGAATTGGCCTTGTACCATAGATCGAGTCTCGGCACAAAGGGAAGCTGGTCCGTAGGCTTTCCTGCAATAGTATTCAGTATCCTCTCTCGAAATGTCATATCGGGCACTTCCTTTAAACATAATTCGGCTCTTAAGCAACCTTATTTTTTATGTTTATTATAAGGGCTTACCCGAAATCTCACATTGTCCTGAGCAAACAAAGAACTAAGCCGCGAATAGTTTGGGGATACAATGAAATCTCAAAACATATAAGGGGAACCAATCGGTTCCCCTTCGCTTAGAAAATTCAGATTTACTTCATTCAAGTTTTACTTTTCGTAGTAATACTTCCAGTAACTGTAAAGCATTATTAGGTAGTTTGTGTCACGTATATTGTTGATTGGGTCCAGCCCCAGAACTTCCTTGATTTTATTAAGGCGAAACACTACGGTGTTTTTGTGCAGGAAAAGCATTTGCGCCGTTGCCTCAAGTTTCATGTTCGCACTTATCAGCGCGGAGATGGTCTCTACGAAAAGTTGGATGTCCCAGAGTTTCTCTATGCGGTGTATACTGGCGTCAAAAATTGGTTTCAATGTTTCTTCCGGAATGCTTTTCAGCAAGAATTCCGGCAAATAGTCAGAAAAGCGATTTATATGCTTAAGCTTAACCCTAAGGTGACGCTCCATCCAGCAAATATCCTGATAAACTCTTTCGTAATCGGAAAAACGAAGCTGTATAGGGCCGTAGAAATAATAAATATTGTCGACCTTAGTCTTCGGATCCAGTCTAAGAAAAAACTCGTCCAGTCTTGAAGCAACCTCGTCTGCGAGAAATTTACAGTTTATAGCAAGGTCCGGCAGGAACTTAAAGAGCAGGATACGCTCGTCGTCCAGCTCCAGAAGTATGTCTTGGGGATGGTAGATATCCAGAGTTTGGTACTGCTGGAAAAGCTCCTTTTTCAATCGGCCGCACTCCTGAGCCATACCCATCTGGGCCAAAATCGGCAAACGAGCCTGGTTGTCCATAAACTTATATTTTTGAACGACATGGCGGATAAGCTGCGCCTTATTGGCTGAAGGACATAGCAGCGCTCTGGCAAGGTCGCCGCGGAAAAGGTCGCGGAAAGGCTCGTTCCTGCGGATCTCCTCGGTAAGAAGCTCAAGCGCCACCTTGATGGTTTTTGCGATTTCCTGCGCCTCTTCGGACTCTCCCTCCACCTCTACTGCCCCCGAGATTTCGCCCTCCTCATAAATTGGAAAATAAACGCAGGGTTTGCTGCTGCCGTCGGGTTCTGTCCTTATAAACACCGGCCCTCTTTTCTTGATCGACTCATAGGCGCCGCTGGAAAATTCGCCAATTCGTTCATCGGAAGTGGACGCGAGGACACAGCCGTGGATGTTCATGACACTTACTTGGCGATTTAGAGATTTTCCCAACTTGTTGACTAAATTGCTTATCATTAGGTTTCTTTGCAAACCCCGCACCCCCAGCACTTCCGTCTATAAAAGACTTTTTATTGATTATAACATTCTTTTTATCGCTAATCAATCAATTCCAAGGGTGTGACCATCCACCAAATATAGGGCTCTTTATTAGCTCAGCGTTCCATTTACGAGGAACAGCGCAGTGTTATAATGATAACAAACGAATTAAACACATTGGAGCGATACCTTATGTGGAAATATTACCAGCCGACTGAAATTATATTTGGAGAGAACGAATCGTTGAGAATCGGCGAAATTCTTGAGCAGCACGGCGCTGAAAACTGCCTGCTGGTTGTAGACCCCTTTATCGCAAGCAGCGGTTTGGCAAAAAAGCTTATGGATTGTTCAGCCGGACGCATTGTCGGCATTTTTTCCGACGTCGAACCCAATCCCACACTGAAAAATATTGACGATTGCATCGCAATGATTAGATCTTTAAGAATCAAATTCATTCTGGCCGTCGGCGGCGGCAGCGCAATCGATTGCGGAAAATGCGCCGCGGCGGCCAGCGCCATGGGCTGCCGGGCTCGGGATTTACTGGACGGTATGCCCGTTACCGATGCCCTGCCTGTAGGCGCAATCCCCACCACCGCGGGAGCCGGCAGCGAGTTGACTGCCGGAGCGGTTCTCAGCGATAGAGCATCACATCGCAAGGAAGCCATCTTCAGCCCTCATCTGTTTACAAAATTCACCGTGATAGACCCCACACTGACATATACTTGTCCGCCAAAAGTTACCGCATCAAGCGGCATTGATGTGCTTATGCACGCTGTCGACCTCAAGCGTAAAGGCCAATCCCTTAACAGATATGCTGGCAGTGCGTGCTGCCGCTCTTGTGTTCGAAAACTTAACAGCTGTTGTTAAAGACGGCATGGACAAGACCGCGCGGGCCAATATGTCGCTTGCCTGCCTGTATGCCAGCATGGCTTTCTCGCAAACCGGAACCACCGGCTCCCATGCTTGCTCCTATATCCTTACGGAAGTATACGGGCTTCCTCACGGCGAGGCATGCGCCTTTACAGCCGACGCATGGCTCAAAGTCAACGCAAAGGTTTATCCAAGACTTAACGACCATGCAAGAGAACTAGGCTTTGCTGATGCAGACGAAATGGCCGAGGCGATTAACAGCCTGAAACGGGAGTGCGGCTTAAAAACAACACTCGCGGAAGCCGGCATCCCTGTCTCGGACCTGGATACAATTGCCGAAAAAACCATGGCTGCAGGCAATTTCGCTAACAACGTCGCGAAGCTCTCGAAAGAGGAAATCGTGGAAATGCTGCTGCAGTACAATGTATAAGCTTGTATGCAGCAAAATCAATATCCCTCTACAAAAATTACATATTAAAAATAATGAAACATCCTCCTGTAATCCTGTGATACAGGGGGATGTTTCTTTTATCCTTTATCCTTCATATTCTTCTTATTGAATGGAAGGGCTGACAGAACATTTTGCCGTACCTCGTTGCATTTCGTATTTGCAGAACCTGATAAGCCCTCAGACAATTATCGGAGTAAGGAGATTCCCCTCGGAATCGAACCTGAGCTCCTCCGGCTCGGAGCGGGCAAAGAGCCCGGGCCATCGTCCCGATTTCACATCTTCATAATAGGCTTCGCTGAGCATTATGTGCCCGATATGTAAGCTGTTTGGAATGCGGATAACGCGCACTCGAGAGTGGTCGATTCCTGTACATGTGCGGATGCACAGCTGAATGGCTTCCTTATCGGTGGCTACAACAACGGGAATACGGGCGCTGGCCAGGACGGTGGAGGTAATGCAGTTAGGATACATCTTCTCAGTGTCGATTTTGTCAAACAGGCGCTTGGTAATGACGTCGGAAAGCCCCACGCCCAGGGAATTTCCGTGGCTTGCCTCGCTTAGGTCAAGGAAACAGGTCCGCTGGACCTTGACGCCGCCTTGCGCATAGTTTGTGGAAAATGTGCCTGTTATATTGGGGTCTACTCCGGACCCGCTGTAGTTTTTGCCGATCTCATCAACTACGAGCACATCGCACTCTCCGACGAGCAGACTCGGCATCTGGGAAAAAGCAAACTTCAAAAGTTCCGGCTCACGCGCCAGGATATCGTCCCTGTCAATCGCCTCGATCAGCCTAGTCTCATCGTAAGCGTTCTCAATGCAGGGAATTGCAAAGAGAACAGGAGCTTTCTCCAAAATGACCTTGGCAATCGAGAGAATGTTCTCCCCCATTCTTTCCACGCCGTCCGAGTGGACGGCTTCGGCGCCCTTCTGTTTGCCTAGGCCCACAGCCATCATCTTGCAGATGCCGCTCTCGTAACGCGCCCTAAAGGAGTTATGGGGCTTTATGCGGCAGGATACAATTATGCCGTCAGCCTGATAGGCATGCTTATCAAGGTACACCGGCAGCCCGGTGTCCGAAATACCGAGCTGAACTACCTCCATGCCGCTGCGAATTTCGCAGCCCATCGATTCAGGGCTAATTCCATAGTCCGCAAGGACTTCAAGCTGCCCTTCGGCCGTTGCACCTCCGTGGCTGCCCATTGCAGGCACTATGAAGGGATGAGCGCCGCAGGCGCGGACGAAGTCCACGATGGACTTCGTGATGACTGCGACATTTGCAATACCCCGGCTGCCCGCTGTAATGGCGATTTCCATGCCTGGTTTGATTTTAGATCGAATAGGCTCTTTGGAAAGTTCCGCCTCGACTAGGGCAGGTATTTGCTCCGGCGCAATATGTTCCCTCGGGAAAATCTGCTCCGCTCGGAACATGCGCGGAACCGGAACGTCGGCCAGTAGTTTTGAGACTATACCTCCTTTTTTTATTTGCAAGCGGTTTCTCCCTCTTTCCTCAGGCCAGCACTCCTATCGGCCAGGGCGCAAACTCATCCTCGCCCACACCAAGCAGCTCGCTTTTAGTCTTTTCGCCCGATGCGACGCGGAGCATGCGTTCAAAGATTATCTGGCCTATCTCGTCCAAATCCATTTCGCCGTCGATGATGAGGCCGCAGTTTATATCCATGTCGTCTTCCATGCGCTCATACATGGGCGTGTTGCTGGCAATTTTAATAACCGGCGAGGGCACGCAGCCGAAGCAGGAGCCGCGGCCTGTGGTAAAGGCTACAAGAGTGGCTCCGCCCGCAACCTGGCCTGTTGTGGCTACAGGGTCGTAACCCGGGGTGTTCATGAAGACAAGGCCGTGTTCGGTGACCTTCTCGGCGTAGTCGTACACTTCGACAAGAGCGGTCTCCCCGCCCTTCTTAACGCCGCCAAGGGATTTTTCGAGGACGTTGGCCAATCCGCCTTTGTTGTTGCCTGGGCTGACGCGGCCGTTGATCTGGCAGTCCTTGCCCTCGTTGTATTTAAGCCACCAGTTGATGTGGTCTACGAGCTTCTGCGCCACCTCGGGAGTGCGTGCGCGGCGGGTAAGCGTGTGCTCGACTCCGAAAATCTCGGTGGTCTCGGACAAAATGGCGGTGCCGCCGTTTTTTACAAGCAGGTCCACTGCCCTGCCCAGCGCGGGATTGGCCGAAAGTCCTGAGAAGCCGTCGCTGCCGCCGCACTCTAGAGCCACCACAAGGTTCTCGGCGGAAACTGTCTGGCGCTGATATGAATTGACAATCGGGAGCATGCGCTCAATCTCGGCTATGCCCGCTTCAATGGCCTTTTTGGTTCCTCCGACGTTCTGGATGACCAGCTTCTTCACGGTGTCGCTCTCCTGCACGCCGGCAAAGCTGAACATCTCGTCGATGTTATTGCGCTCGCAGCCTAAGGCAATAACCAGAGCCGCGCCGACATTGGGATTTGTGGCATAGCCCATGATTGTCCTGCGCAGGAGATCCATGAACGGGCCGGTCATTTCCATGCCGCAGCCAAGTTCGGTGATGAATGGAACAACACCGCTGACATTGGGGTAAGCAGCCAAACGCTCTGGGGTAAAGTAGTTGGCGATTCTGCGAGCGACGGTGGCGGCGCAGTTGCTGGCGACCAGCACGCCGATGTAATTGCGCGTTCCCACCCTGCCGTCGGGCCGCACAAAACCCTCAAAGGTGGCCCGTTTCTCGGAAGGGAGCAGCTCGGTGGGCCTATATTCCTTGCAGAAGGCGTAGTCCAGGTCCACATGGTCAAAAAGTATATTATGGCTGTGCATCATCGTGCCTGCGGGGGTGTCTTCCTTGGCGAATCCGATACAGGTGTTGTACTTAAGTATCTGTTCGCCTTTGCGGATATCGCGGCTGGCCACTTTGTAGCCGGCAGGCACCTCGGTCAAGGTGGTAAAGCCTTCGCTTTCCACAAACGTGCAGGCGGGGACATCCCGGCGCGCGACGATGACATTATCCTTAGGGTGCAGACGGATAAAAGGGGAAATGGCCTT
>Ga0134095_1002075_pt1 | contig 11764 bp, 4 predicted proteins | sample 6_2taG_FD_94449 | JGI IMG/M metagenome (GOLD analysis project Ga0134095, IMG submission 94449) | Switchgrass degrading microbial communities from high solid loading bioreactors in New Hampshire, USA - 6_20_20_110_A2 metaG | ecosystem: Engineered > Bioreactor > Semi-continuous > Anaerobic >... | reverse complement strand
ATGTCATGGACTATGAACTTATAAATTTATTTAACTGGCAGGAAGAAGTTCAAGGAATGATATCACAGCTGGAATTCGTCAGAATGGTGGATGTACAGGCAGAGACCATAAGCAGGTACATTAGAGAAGGAAAAATCAAAGCGGATCTTGAAGTTCCGATGGGTGACAGGCGTACCTTTAAGTATTTCAAGGAAGAAACGGTTAAAAAATATGCCTCTGAATTCGGATGGGAATTGATTACTGCGTCCAACATGAAGGACAAGTTTATGGACATGGTAAAAACAATGGATATGAGCTTTTCTTACAAACCGGTATTACTTAAAGCAATTTTCAATCATATTGATGAAAACGGGAAGGTCAGGGTAGATGATATAGTTGATTTTTTTATTGAATTTTATGGGGAAAGGAAAAACAAAGGAATAATCGTTGAGAAAAAATCGAGCGTTTATTGTAAAGAAAACTATTCAAGAAAAGAAGTTGAAAGAAACATTTTTACAAACCCGTTTAAACGCTTTGAAGACATGCGATTTATGAAAAGATGCCGTGAAATTGAGTATATAGAACTTAACAGGCACATTTTCAAGAAACTGACCAACGAAGACATCAAGTGGATACTCAGTCACTGTGACAAAAAATTGGATGAGTATTATAAGATTTTATAAATAAACAAGTTATTATATTGAGTTATAAATCAATTAAGAGATTAATGCTGGTTAAACTTATTATATATAAAGGAGGTCATATAGATGTTGGAAAACTGTTCGACTTTAAATGAATGTGAACGGGTTATATATGACAGGCTAAGAGGAATTGATTTTTTAGGAGAAATAGAACTAACTCTTGAGGATGCTGAAAAACTTAGGAATTTAATTAGTGATAAATTAAGCGATGACCTCTCTTTAGGCATGGATCAAATTGAAAAATTTGCACCGGCATGCTTTTCGTTATACCTTGTGTTGACAGGGATATATTATTATAAAAATGGTAGTTTTTGGCCATATGTGCTAAACGGCAATATAGATGTAAATACTAGAGTCAGAATGGGGCAGATTTTTCTTAATTTTATCTATAAAAACAATTTAAAAAGTATTATTCTAGATGATTCTTTACAATATGTTACTCCAATTTTATTGCATGGTGGTATACCTCAAAATTGCTTAAATGAGTTTTTTGATAAAGTTATATTGCCAATAACTAAAAACGCAATAACTGATGAAGAAGGAATAAAAGATTATTTGTTTACATTACGTTTCCATGAGAATCAAAGGATTAAATTAAAAAGGGAAATAGCAAAAACCCTAAAAAAAATCTCATATTTGCGAAGAATGAAACAAAACTCAGAATTATACAAAAATTATTATAAATTAGTGAATAAAAAGAAAAACCTGGAGCAAAGAATTCAGGAGCTTATTGCAAAAAGAAATGAATACCAGGATCGATGTTCGTTATTAAAAACAGACATACCTATAAATATACATAAATCAGTCATTAATAAGTGTAAAGAACATTTTGATTACATACAAAACATATCCAACAGATTATATGTTTTAAGTTTAGAATTGGATAACTGTAAGCAATTGATCAATGAATTATACAACACAGTTTTGAATTCCGAATGGGATATAGTAGTCCTTAACAAAATAGAGAAATTAAATCTTGAAAACTCAAGATTGATAGTAAACCAAATAAACACATGTATTGAGCAAAATAATGTAAAACCCTTTATTATAAAAAGAAATACAATATTGAGAATTAGTATAATTATAAGTATTACAATTATAATATTATTATTAATAAAAATTCCCATAAATAACAAAGTATCCTTTATTTTATCTTATCTGTTATTGTTTTTTATTTACATGTTAATATTCAGAACATGGTTTGATAAAAAAATGGAAAACCTTGAAAATAGAAAAAAGAAAGAGATAGATAATCTGCAAAAAACCTTGTATGAATTGTTTTCAGGTATACCATTAAAAGACGGTATTTGCTTTAATATTAATACAATTGATGTATTTGATAAAATCAAAAGTATGTATGGAGAATTTTGTAAAGTTCAAAAAGAATATATTGAGTTAAATTCTATTCTTACTGAACATATGATTGCGCTAAAAGAAGCTGCTGTATCCATTGTGGAAAATATTAACACAGATTATACAGAAAATATTGGGCAGTTTATTGAGCATTTAGATTTAACTCTTTCATTGAGAGAAAAAATTGAAAACGAGATGAATCCAGAATTGGAGAATTTATACGGAATTGATAAATATATAGTATCTAAGCTTAATGTCTTGAAAAAGATGATAAATGGTCAACACTTTGAACTACAGGATGAATCATCCGTAGATATTGAAATAACTCCTGAGAATGAGATCACATTAGACCAAATAGATGAAAAAATTAATAATTTATTTTTAGAGAAACAAGAAAAAGAAAACCAATTAGCCAGCTTTACACAGAAAATTGGAATTATTGATGAACCAATATTACGTTTTGTTTTATTTGGTGATAAATGGGCAGAAAAAATCATTATTAGAACTGTAGAGTATTTAAATGATTGTGAAAACAAAACTCTTAAAGACAAGCAATACTATGAATTACCTGAAAGGATTATAAATGGTTTCAGTAAATGGTGGTCAGAAAAACATAAAAAGTCTTTCACTAAAGAAGTAGAGAAAGAGCAAAAAATAACAATGCCTTATTTTAAATACGACAATGCTTTAGGTGTAGTCAAACTTATCGTGGATTCTCAGGTACTTAATTTAAACTATATGGAAAATAGTAGAATTAAAATTAATGTAATTTATAATGATTATGTGGATAATAACCAGACACTTTTTTTAAAGTTTTATAAATGGGAACAAGGTTTAATAAAAACAGAGCCCTGTGAACTGATCATTAATAATCTTTTTGGGGGAATAACTGTTAGTTTGTCAATTGACGATATTGAGTTACAAAGATGGAATTATGACTTGATAAGCACGGATAGTCCATTTATTGCTTTCAATGAAAATGGTGTTAAGATCAAAGACAATAAATTAGTCGGAAAAACAGTATGGCTCATTTTATGGGAAAAATTTAAAATAGATGAAAACATATGCATTTTAGAAGAAAACATTTCAGGAGGGTACCAGGATACAATTATCTGTCTTGTTGATTTATTTGGTGAAAACCAACTGGAATTAATAAACAAATCTGATGGCTCTAAATTTATCTCTGATATAATAAATAACAGATTTTTTGTGCCGTATTTTGAAGGAGGGGAAATAGTTAAAGGTATAACTTTTAATGGGCAAAAGGTATATAGTACAAAACCTGATTTTTTGATTATCCCTTTTGATCAAGATAATTTGGGATACTGGAGTTATACAGTTAGATATACAAATAATAATGATTCAAGAAAACATTACATAATCAACCAATTAAATTCTTTAATAATAGATGAAGAAAAAGGACGAGCAAAGATACTTTTGTCTTTTGATGATATATTTAATACTTATGAAGGAAACATTGTATTTACTATATATTATAGAAGAAAAAAACAGTTTATTTTTGAATTAAATATTATACAACATCTGTATGTAATAGTTACTCCAAATAATATCAGAATGCCGTTACCTTATGGGGAATTACTGGATTTTAAGGTTGTTATACCTACAAATTCTACTCTCGAGTTAAATTCTCCATCAAGAATAGAGTACATAAGTAACAATGAGTGTTTAGTTACTGCAAAACCAGAGACAGGACTGATTAATGGAGTTTTTAGAATGCCAATAAACGGTAGTTTTTTATTTGAGACACAGATTTCTATTGAAATACCTGTTTTTCAATGGAAAATTACAGGTTTACCCGAATTTGAAACCTGGAATTGTTGTGTTAAGGAAATTTGGGTGGAAGATCTTAATATAAATGATAAATTATCACTTGAATTATATGCCCCCTATAGTGATTTTCGTTATGCAAAGATTTTTATAGCAAACAGTACTTACCACAAAGATTTGGAAATCAGTAACGGGCGAGTTTCATTTGATTTAAGAAATTTATATGATTCGCTTAGAACTGATAAAAAAGCAAAAAACATATGTGTAAACCTATATAGTAGTAACAAGCAAATGTTAATTTCTGGTATTATCTTCTATGTTCAGTGTAAATGGGAGATAATAAGTTTTAAATATTCTGTTAACGATTATGAATACATAAGGAGTCTATATTTTACCTGGTATGAAAGAGGAAAAGCAGAAAACAAATTAATCAAAATATGGAAAAGATGGGCTCCAGATAGTGAACCGTTAACCTTTAAAATAAATGATTGTGAATATGAGTTTACAGTTGAAAATAATAAATGTGATATGCCAAATGGAGAATATTTATTAAGTTTTGAGACTGAGGATCCATGGAGTGGATATAGTGATAATTTAGTATCTATTAATAACGAAAATACATTTAAAATCACAATATATGATGATGCTCCTTATATTAAAGATTGGAAAATTCATTGGATGCATAAAAATAAGGCTAAGATATCAGGTAACATTGTAAATGCCAAGGCTCAATACGAATTGGCAATTACTCTTTTTGGTTTCTACAGGGGAAAAGAAAAAAGTTTTACCTCAACTAAGCTAACAGATTTAGATGGGAACTTTGAATTAAATATAGTTAACAGAGAATCTAATTTAAACATGAGAGAGGTTGTTCACTGGATTGGATTTATTTTTCAAGAGCAAAATCCTGTCTATGATTTTTATATCTTGCCGAATCCTGCCTATATAGAATGGAATATCGATGATTTAAACACTGAATATATAAACAATGCAATTGATTATAAAATCAAAATAACAGAAATGAATTATGGTAATGAAACAATATTACCAAATACAATAAGCGATAAATTGATTAGTAGCATTTTAAATAAAAAAATGATTGAAATTCCCATAAATTATGCGGGTACGAGTGCAAGAATAAAATATGATCCCATTTCAAATAAATTATATATGCAAGTTAATAAAGGTGTTAAGTGTGTTAGCTGCGGTAAAATATTTCCTGATCAGCAATCATGGCACAGTCATTCCAGAAGATGTAATAGAATGATTCTTAATTTTTCAGAAGCAAGAGTTAGATTTTATTTACTTTGGAATATAAACAATTCTAATACTAATAGCATATATAATAATCTGTTATTTTCAAGTAAATGCTATCCTATAACGAATAAGGATGAATTTGATTTTAATAATATTAATGAAATCGTATGTCACCTTTTAGAAAGAGAAAAGGAAATATACAAAATGAGAACTGGGGGTCTGAAAAATGGCAACTAATCCTCTAACTACGTCAAAAGCGATTAAGAACAATTACATAAGATATCTGAGTACGGTTTTCCATTTAAATGATAAAGATCTTCAAGAACAGTTCATTAATATACTTAAGCAGGATGATAAGTTTGTAAAAGGACCAATAGTTGAAGCTACGCCCTTTTTCAGAACAAGTATTTCAATCAGGGAACTAACTGATGAAAAAGTTTTATCGAATTTATTTAAAGGTTTGGATAAATCAACATTTGATATTGACAGGAAATTGTATGTACATCAGGAAAAAGCAATAAGAAAAGTAGTAACTTATAATCGTAATATCGTTGTCGCAACCGGTACGGGCAGTGGTAAAACGGAAACATTTCTAATACCAATACTTAATCATTTATTAAAAGAACTGGAAAGCAATACTCTATGTCCAGGTGTTAGAGCCCTGTTGTTATATCCCATGAATGCTTTAGCCAATGACCAAATGGAGCGAATTAGATCATTATTAAGAGATTTTCCCAATATTACTTTTGGTAGGTATACCGGGGAGACAGAAAAAGATTTAAATATTGCGCTTGAAAAATACGAAAATCAGTATAACAGAAAACCGTTGAAAAATGAACTCATTTCAAGAAAACAAATGTGGAATACACCTCCCAACATTCTGTTAACGAACTACGCAATGCTTGAATACCTATTATTGCGTCCAGACGACAGTGTTTTCTTTGATGATAGTAAGTATGCTAAATATTGGAAATTTATTATCCTTGACGAAGCCCATACATATAAAGGGGCAAAAGGAATTGAAATGTCAATGTTGTTAAGACGTTTAAAGGAAAGAATAAACAGACATAGCCAGAGCAAACTTACATGTATAGCAACAAGTGCTACTCTTGGAAAAGGAAGAGAAGAATATAAAGCCATTTCAGAGTTTGCTAGCCAATTATTCGGAGAAAATTTCGAATGGTCCGAAAATATTCCAGAAAAACAGGACATAATTGAGTCAGAAAAGATACCATTGCGTTTATCCAGTGAAAGTTGGGGTAAACCCGATTCAGAACTTTATAAAAAATGGGAGTTAATTGTAGCCAATACAAATGAAGATAGCAGAATTGCTTTACTGGAAAAAACAGGTTTAGTTTATGGTGTACCAAAAGATATTCTAAAAAAAGCCAGAATAAATTGTAATAAAGACTGGCGTGTGTTTCTTTACGAAGTGCTTAAAGGTGACAGAACAGTCCAGTCTGTTCAGGAGGAGCTGCAGAATAAACCACAGCATTTAACAGCTTTTGCAGAGAAACTTTTTGAAGGACATGAAAACCGTAATGAATTGTTAATAGCCTTGGTGAACCTGGCAAATATGGCTAGACAAAACAATGATACACCACAGCTTTTACCGGCTAGGTATCACCTGTTTGTACGAGCTGTGGAAGGAATGTATTTGGCATTAAAACCACAAAAGCAAATATTTCTGGAACGATACCGAACGAACAGAGTTAAGGATAAGGAATATCCTGTTTATGAAATAGCAGCATGCAGTCAATGTGGGTCATTATATATTGTTGGTAATATTATCGATGAGCAGAATGGCAGTTATCTAATTCAAGGATCAGATATAGGTAATCATCCTGACTATTTTCTTTTAGAATCTGAGCATAAAGAATTAACTGAAATAGATGAAGATGAAGAGGTAATGCTATCTCAAAATACAGTTCAGTCAGGCAAATATGAAGAATTCATTCTTTGTGCCTCATGTGGCTCCATAAATAAAGCCAGGATTGTTGGTAAAAAATGTGAGTGCAGCGAAACCAGTTATTTTCATTTAGTAAAAGTTCAAAAGGGAAAAGATGGTAATGCATACAAATGTCCAGCATGTGGCAAATGCAATCCCAAAGGTATAATATGGAAATTTTTGACAGGTTCAGAAGCGTCTGCAAGCGTTTTGTGCAATGCGTTATATCAGGAGATTGAACCTAAAATTATTGAAAAAAGGTCAGTAATAGTTGATGAGGACGATGAATGGGCTCCAGTAAATCATACAAAAGAAAGCAAAATTGAAAGCAGAAAATTGCTTGTGTTTTCTGATAGCAGGCAGGATGCTGCTTTTTTTGCTCCATATTTTCAGCGTACATATAATCAGATATTACATCGTTCTCTTATACTAAAAACTCTTGTTGATAATAAAGAGGATGTCATAAATAATAAATGGAGACTTCAAGATCTGGTGGGCCCTGTTATAAAAGTTGCGGAAGAAGCAGGACTATTAAAAGGGATGAGCCTGCAAGAGAAAAAAGGTGAAATATGGAAATGGATAATGTATGAACTAATAGCCTTTGACAGGAGAAACAGCCTTGAGGGATTAGGGTTATTAGGATTTGAATTATCAAAACCTGACGGATGGGGGCCGCCAAGATATTTATTAACAGGTAAATGGTCGTTAACTGCTGATGAAGTATGGACATTGTATAAAATACTGTTTGACAGCCTCAGAGTCAAAGGTGTGGTTTCTTTTCCTGATTATGTATCTCCTACTGATGAATTTTTTGAACCGAGGAATAAGGAGTTCTACTTCAGAACCCAGACTCCTGACAGCAAGAAGGGTATTTTAAGCTGGAATACAAATACTCTTAACAGTCGGCTTGACTATTTAATTAAATTGTCAAAGAAAATCGGTAATGATCTTACTAATGATGATTGCATTTTAACATTAAAAAATATATTGGATAAAGATATAATGCGGAATACTGTATGGCAGAATCATATCAGGGAGGTTACATTACCTGGTGAAGGAGTTTTGTTTAAACTGAATTATAATATTTGGGATATTAGAGCTACATTATTAGATAATTATATCACATGGTACAGGTGTAATAAGTGCAACACCATTACATTGAACAACATAAAAAACATTTGTCCAAATTATAAATGTACTGGCGAGTTGGTACCGTGTGATCCACTTAAAAGTAATGAGAATAATCATTATTTGAATTTGTACAAAAACTTAAAGCCAATTGGCATGAAATGTGAAGAGCATACTGCCCAGTTACGCAGTGAAGCAGCTTCTGATTTGCAGAATAAATTCATATCAGGAGAAGTTAATATTCTTAGTTGTTCCACAACCTTCGAGATGGGTGTAGATGTGGGTGAATTAGAAACGGTATTTATGAGAAATGTACCACCGTCAGCAGCAAATTACATTCAAAGGGCTGGACGAGCAGGCAGAAGAGCAGATTCCACAGCATTTGTGCTTACTTTTGCTCAAAGAAGATCCCATGATATCGCTCATTATAATAATCCTGAAATGATGATAACAGGTAAAATAAGCGCTCCATATTTTAAAGTTGAAAACACTAAAATCCTCCGAAGACATATATTTTCGGTTGCTATTGCAAAGTTTTGGAAAGAAAATAAGGATTATTTTGGAAATGTAGAAAATTTCTTTCTAAATAATTGCGGTTATGGGATTGACAAAATTAAAGAATTCCTCAAATCAAAACCATATGATTTACTTAATTCAATAAAAACGATTATACCAGAGTATTTGTGGAACACTCTTGGAATTATGGACTGGGGATGGACCGATTATTTGCTGAATGATAATTATGGAGTATTAACCAAAGCACATAATGAAATAGTAGAAGATCTGAATGAGTTGGAAATATTAAGAAAAAAATTATTTGAAGAAAGAAAAGACATAAGACATCTCGATAGGCTAATTAAAACAATAAGAGAAAAAGACTTAATAGGTTATCTATCAAGTAAAAATGTATTGCCCAAATATGGTTTCCCTGTTGATGTTGTTGAACTTGAACTGGCTCATCACGGGGAAGAGGCAAAACGTCTTCAGCTCGAGAGAGATTTGAAAATTGCAATCTCAGAATATGCGCCTGGTGGTCAGGTTATTGCTGGTGGAAAGCTTTGGAAAAGCCAGTATATTAAAAGATTAATGCGCATGGAATGGGAAAGTTTCAAATATGCTATATGTGACTACTGTAACAATTATTACAGAGTAAGATTAGAACTGGCTGATAATTTCAGTAAAACATGTCCTGTCTGTGGAAATACATTCGGACGTAATAATGGAATTTTCATTATACCTGCCTTTGGCTTTATTTCTGATGATAAAAAACCTGAGGATCCGAGAGACAAAAAACCTGAACGAACATATGCAACCAGGGTTTATTATTCTGGTGAAGCAGTGGAAGAGGAAAGCCAAACTGTTCTGTTAAACAATGAGACAATTATTTTAACACCTGCTGCTAATGGTAAGTTATCCGTGATCAATAACGGTAAAGGTGGTGGTTTTTCAATTTGTACTAAGTGTGGTTATACAGTTCTTTCAGGAACAAGAATTAGCAGGCCACATCGCGGACCAAGAGGACAGGAATGTAATGGGAGCTTCAGAAGTCACGTTTCTTTGGGGCACGAGTTTGAGACTGATATATTAAAGATTGAATTCAGAAATAAGCGAGATAAAAATATAGGATTCTGGCTGTCAATACTGTATGCAATAATTGAGGGGGCTTGTTTAGGTTTGGGTATTGAAAGAAGTGATCTTGACGGCTGCCTTTATCCTGTTGACAGAAATATATCGAATTTTGCTTTGATTGTTTATGATGATGTTCCAGGTGGAGCAGGCCATGTACGCAGAATTGCAAATAAGGATAATATTCTGATTGCTTTAAAAACTGCGCTTAATAAATTACAGAGCTGTGAATGCGGTGGTGAGGATGGAAATACAAGTTGCTATGGGTGTTTGAGAAACTACGGAAACCAGTTTTACCACGAACTGCTTGATAGAAGTATTGCAATTGAATTTTTAAAAGAAATATTATGTGGATTGTAATTAATTGTTTTTAATGGGGTCAAATATGGAGGATCTAATAAGACTTGAAGCATTTAATTGGTTAAAAGAACAGACAATGATACACGGGGATGTGTTACCCAGAAAGCTTTTGGAAGAAGGTTTTGAGTTTAATGGGCAAAAAATAACTCTTATAGGACCCAAGGGTATTTGGAAGCCAAGAGTTTTCAAAAAAGTGCCATTGTCAATTACAACAGTATATAATGGACCATATGACGATTCAATTACTGGCGATGGATTTTTACAATATCGATACAGAGGTACAGATCCATTTCACGGGGATAACGTAGGCTTAAGAGAAGCAATGAAAAATCAAATACCATTAATATATTTTTATGGTATTGTACCAGGTAAGTACCTTGCGGTTTGGCCTGTTTATATTATAAACGATAATCCTGCTTCTTTAACTTTTACCATAGCAGCAGATGATGTATCAACAATAGAACGTCATTTGCTCTCATCGCATAATATTATTGTTTCAGATACTTCGGAAATAGCGGTACGTAAATATATAACCTCATCTGTAAAACAAAGATTACATCAGAAAGCATTTAGGGAGAGAGTACTTTTAGCTTATTCACAGCAATGTGCTTTCTGCAGAATCAGACATATTCAACTGCTGGATGCTGCTCATATAATACCCGATGGCGAAGAATTAGGAGATCCTGTTGTAAATAATGGTCTTTCTCTATGTAAAATTCATCATGCGGCTTTTGATTCAAATATAATAGGGGTTACTCCCGATTACATAATAGAAGTTAGAGAAGACATACTGGAAGAAAAAGATGGGCCTATGCTAAAACATGGTATCCAAGAGCTTCAGCATAATAAAATAATTCTGCCTCGTGATAAAGAAATGTGGCCGGATAGAGAAAGGCTATATATCAAATACACGAAATTTAAGCAAACAGGATAGTGCTCTATCTTCGTAATAGATTTATCTAAAACTCTGCTCATTTCAAAAGAATGAACATCAGGTATCATTTTTATCCATTTTAAATTCATGGTATAATTTTATTATACTTGTAAAAGTTACAACAGTTACGGTTATCATAAAGTCCAATATGACTACAAAGGTATCCATTGAGAGCGCAAAAATCAGAGGAAGCAAGAAATTAGTGTTATGACAGAACTTTAGATATTTGGAGAAATATGAAATTGTACATATTAGAGGATAAATCCTATGATTTGGTCCAAAAATCAGATGTCCATCAAGAAAAAGCTCATCCTGATAAATGTTTTGGTTGCCATAATACCCATGATTGCGCTTGCAATCCTGCTGACAGATGTATATGATGATTCGGTTAATAAAAGGACGGAAAAAAGCGTTGAGGATGCGAGTGAAATAATTGCATCACGTATCACCAGGGTGCTGAGGGATGCCGAAAACTGCTCCAATTATTTGACTGTCAACATAAACAAAGCATTTGAGGAGCAATTCAACCAAAAGTCACAGCAAAGCATTTTAGCCTATCAAAAAACCGTAAGCGTCAAACACAACCTCACATAGAACTATAGATGCAAATGAAGTACAATCACTTTGAAAAAGTTTAAAAAGTAGATAAAGTAGTAAAACTTTTTCAACTTATTAAACCAGAAACGGAGT
>Ga0134095_1002062_pt1 | contig 11830 bp, 10 predicted proteins | sample 6_2taG_FD_94449 | JGI IMG/M metagenome (GOLD analysis project Ga0134095, IMG submission 94449) | Switchgrass degrading microbial communities from high solid loading bioreactors in New Hampshire, USA - 6_20_20_110_A2 metaG | ecosystem: Engineered > Bioreactor > Semi-continuous > Anaerobic >... | reverse complement strand
TTTTTTAAACCTACCAGAGGTCTTTCAGGTCTCATTTCTTTCATACTAAGTTAACAGAGCCTATATTTTAGCTTCTCCCTTTCCATAATGAAATCAAATCTTCTCTTATCTCGTCATAATGAGGACCGGTAAGGCCAAAGTCCATCTCCTTGTATGTCCAGAGAGCACAGCCTATATTGAACTCCCGGAAAACCCTGTCCACATCTTCAAACCATCTGAGCGTATCCTTAACAGGCGCCTGGTCGATGACGCCGAACTCGCCGCAGTATAGCCTGACACCGGCTCTTTCCGCAGCCTTTACAGCTTCCAGAATCATCTCCCGTAAAAATTCGGATCCCATGGTAAGGGATTGGGCATTTACAACAGGCTCTCCCTGAATTCCCAGGGCAGCCGACTGTTTCCGGTAGTATTCCATGGATTCCGGATAGAAGATATCTTTCTCTTTATCGATTTTCTCGACCCAGTATGCCTTTTGATGCGTGAAAACCAGGGGTTCATAAAAATGAAATGTAAATATGGTGTTATTATCCTGTGGGATCTCCAGGTACTTCAGCGTATCGGCGCTGTTCCACCTGATGCCGCCATAGATAATCGGCGTTTCCTTTGCTATACTGCGGATCACCGATACTGTTTCGCGTATCAGTTCATTCCATGATTCCGTGTTTTCTTCTTCAACCACTTCGTTTAGAAGCTCGAAGGCCACATGCCCGCAGTTCCCATACTCTTTGGCCAGGTTCGTCCAAAGATTTGTGAACCGCTGCTTCAGTCCGGCATGAGAGAACAGGTTGTTCTTTGACTTGTCGCCGGCATTGTTGAAATCATAGCCATAGGCCTTGTGAAGATCCAGCACCAAATCCAAATGGTATTTCTGGCACCATGAAACCACCTGGCTTACTAATGCGTAACCTTCGGGTTTCTTTGCGCCCTCATCGGTCTCCAGAACTTCGTAATCAATGGGGAGGCGGATATGGTCAAAGCCCCACTCCGCGATTCTTTGAATATCTTCCTCCCCGATAAAACTCCGGTAATGCTCCTGGCTGTGGACACACTGGGATAAATAGCCTCCGATATTGATTCCCCTGTGAAGAATAATCATAAGCGTTGGTAGACTCCTTTTCATATTGTTAATTTAAGTTTGTCATGAACCTGAAGAAGAGTATATCGTTTTTATTTCATAATTATCGTTTTTATGATATGATCATACCTATGGACATGAGGCTGGAACTATTTGGTTATCAGTGTATGCTGCAATAAGGGGGAACGCCTGCATGAATATTGGCCGGGAATTGTTTTATAAAGAATTTGTCCGGCGGGAAAGCAATATATTTCGTGCTCCATACAACCCGGAGCTGGAATTCTACTCAGTCATCAAGTCAGGAAACGTCGCTAAAACACGCGAGTTATGCAGGGAGTCCCTGCTGGATAAACCCGGGCTTGGGGCATTGTCGGAGGATTACCTTCAGAATATCAAATATCACTTTGCTATTACAGCGGCGCTGGTGGCAAGGTATTGCATAGAAGGCGGCATGGAATTGGCTGTTTCCTTCGGCTTGAGTGATTTTTACATCCAGAAGGCGGATAAGTGCAAGACGCCGCAAGAAGTGGCGGATCTTCATCCCGTCATGTGCCTTGATTATGCAAGGAGAATGAGAAACCTGAGGAAAAACAGGGTATGCTCCAGGCATGTTGCAAGCTGCATTGACTATATCTATGATCATCTGCACACACGCATTACAGTGGAATTCCTTGCCGGATTTGTCGGGTTAAGCCCTTCCTATCTCTCCCGGCTGTTTAAAAAAGAAACCGGTTATTCCGTAAGTGAATATATCCAGGCAAGAAAAATTGACACGGCGAAAAACATGCTTGTTTACTCCGACCATAGCCCGTCCCAGATTGCCTCAATACTGGCTTTTCCAAGTCAGAGCTATTTCACCGAAGTTTTTCGCAAACACACCGGAATGACGCCGCTCCGGTACCGGGCTCAGCATTTCCGAATGATTGAAATAGGCCGTAAGAGCTAACACAAACCAAGGGGACCACACAAACCAAGGGGACGGTTCCCGTGGTTCGAACAGACCACGGGGACGGTTCCTGTGGTTTGCCCGACCACAAGAACCATCCCTGCGGTTGTATTCAGCAGCAATGACTGAAACGTTTCTTAACCTGCTAAACCCCTAAGATGGCGAAGATGATAATCAGCAGGACGACTATTACAACAGCCAGGAATGCGATAAGGAAGATGAGGGATATATCCGTACCGTTGCCCGTTATATTAACCGGACCGTTGGGTACATTCGGGTCATCAATGGTAACAATGGTTGTGGGATCTATATTGGTGGTTTCACCCTCAACGTTTGACTCCACAAGTTTAATATGGTACTTGTCGATACTGGCGCCATTTAAGTTTTCCAGGGCCCAGCCGGCCGGATCGGCGTTTGTGATGTTGGAATGCAGGATATTGATGTTACTCGTGCTGTCTCCCCTTAAAACTACCGTACCAATTGTGGAGTTAGAGTTCAGTATGCTGTTGTTGATGGTGACGGAGCCAGTATCGGCAATGTTACCAACATTCTGTCCGCTGCGGACGGCATAGCCTGTCACGTCGAACTTGCAGCTGTCGACCACCAAATTTCCCGTATTGCCATAGTAGTTCACACCTCCGGCAGTATTGCTGAGGACGCAGTTCTGAATAAAGGCATAGCCACTCACGGCCTTGAGCTGGGCCAGGCTGTGCATATCTGTTGCGGTGCAGTTCATGATGGCAATGTTCCTTGAACCGCCGGGCACGCTATCAACGGCTACGGTAAAATCATATATACCCTTGAAGGTGCAGCCGTTGATGGTGATATTATGGGGATAGCAGTTCCCCGCATATGGCGGTATTTGGACAAAATAAATGCATCGTTGTTGTGTGCCTGAGGTCAGATCGAAATTGAGACCTTCTATCAGCAGTGTTGCAGAGTTGTTTAATTGTCCTCTTCCGTCAATGTTGATGGTATTTGTGAATGTGACTGTTGCGCCAGCCTGGGGTCGTATTACGATATTCTTGTCCAAATGCTGTATTACATCAAGCGGATCTGTAACCGTTCCCGCTGCTATTTCAACCACGAAATCGGTTCCCGCGTTTGCTTCAATTGCATCAACCGCTTCCTGCACCGATGGGAATTCACTAAAGAACACACCATCTATTGTAAGCGTTGCGGGAGGAGAGTCCGCAAATGATATAACCGATAGCATGCCCAGGCATAATGTCAGTATAAAGAGAAAAATAAGTTTGTGTTTCATAATACCTCCATAATTCTACATAGTCCTATTATCATAAATATGCGGGAGGGTTAGGTCTTGTCCCATTCTAAAAGCCAAGGGGACGGTTCTCGTGGTTATGCTTTATAATGCAACCACCAGAACCGTCCCCTTCGTTTGCCCCTGGTTTGAGCCATAGATTTCACTTGTATTCACAGGCACCCTTTACCATTTTCAGTTCTTCAGGATATATGCAGTGCTTTATTTGATTCTTCCCGACAGCTTCTATGCACTCGTCCAGATCCATCCAAAGTACGCTATCGACCTCTTCTTTTTGAAGCTTAAAATCTTCCTCGTCTATGTCCCGCCACAAAATGAACACCCGCGAATACTGCCTGTCATGAAAAGGCTTTCCGGAAAAACAATCATCCCAGATTACAGTTCTGTCTCCACAGAAGACAAGTTCATCATCAGAAGCTGAAATGCCGAGTTCCTCCTGTAACTCTCTTATGGCAGATTCGACAAAATCCATTCCTGCAGGGATATGGCCGGCACTTGAAATATCATAACACCCAGGGAATGATTCCTTGGTTTCACTTCTTTTCTGAAGCAGAATCTGCACCTTGCCATGTTTTTTTCTGAGAAGCCATACATGGGATGTCCTGTGCATTATGCCGTTCTCATGAGCTTTATCGCGTTCTACCGTTTGTCCTGTCGGATTACCGCTGTTATCAACAACATCCAGAGTTTCCATCTATACATACCTGTTTCTCAAATATTTAAATTTGATACTCCATGTACCAGCATTTTGGAGTATCAGTTCTTACTGTTACGATATCAATAACACGCATTTCACGTTGTTCGGATTGAGGGAATCTACATTCGTCAAGGCAATCTTCCCTCGTTCATTTTTTCAGCTTGCTATTGTGTCCATTATACTGCATAGTTGCAAGCCTTTCTATTGATAAAGGAAAAGCAGGCCATCAGGAGTATGAGGCGTATTAAGCTAATGATATATCCTTTTGCATCAGGAAATATGATGCCGCCAGGAAATTAAGCTTTGTCGCCGTGAGTTTACCAATATTAGCTGTTAATTTCTAAAGGATAGATTATTGCTTTATTGCAAGCAGATAGTTAATACCCTTAGGCGCCGACATTGTGTGTTCCGGTGTCGCCATGTTATATTTCATAAAATACTGCTCAGTCATTTTAATGTCATCCAGATGTTCATATAGCAAAAACCCGTTCTCTTGCAACAGTCCTTCCATTTCCTCGTATGAATACCTGGATTTCATAGGTTCACCCGCAGCATCTGCAAGCTGACGATTTTTCCTGCTTTCTACCCCGTCGTTTTCTGCAGGATAGTCAAGACAAATCACGGAACCGGGTGCAAATACTGATGATATTCTATTAATCAGCTTTTTGAAGTCGTCCTTTAAAAGATAATAGCTTATTCCGAGAAGGCTGCCAAAGGATTTGGCTGTCTTTTGGAATCCATTGCCGCATAATAAAGATATCCAGTCATCACCCGCCAGATTGCAGGGCAACGGCAGGGCATTGTCAGGATAAGCAAGCCCATATTTATCTGCTCTTCTTTTTTTATCATTAATCAGATCCGGCAGATCAAGTTCATATACTCTAAGTTCTATACTGGTGTTTCTGAATGAAAAAGTATCATAGCCTGCCGCGAACAGCACATATTGCCTGCATCCCATGGCCGTCTCATTCATGAGATGCTTTTCGCAGAAAGCGCTTCGCCCAAGCACTGACGGAGATAGATGACGGTCTGCAATGAATCTCAGCGCTTCCGAGGCATCGCCTTTAAACCCCGGCGCAAAAAACTGAATGCCCTTAGCCATGTTGTCTGCAATACTCAAGTAATCCTCTTCGCCTAAAATAATGCCGGCAATATCATCCTTGAAAACCCATTCGGTGTTATTCCTGTAATGATAGGCACGTGCGAAGCAGCTCACTTTTGCAGTCATATGGTTCATACAATCAACCCTTTCCGTAATAGCGTTTAATTCTTAATACAACATTTTGCCGTTAACAACAAGACTTTAAATTGCAGCGGAAATATGGTAATATGGGACCATCGAGGAGAGAATTTTCCATAACAAATCCAGGAAGTGCGCGGTTTTTTACCTGTGGACAAAACCCTTAAGCAGCACTGCTTAAGGGTTTTTCTTCGGTTAAAAGCATGGGAAAACATTGCATGCAGGTGCTTTTGAACCTGAATGCCGAGGGTTGAGCGGCAATATTAGAGAGCTACATCCGGTATCTTGAAAACGTACCAAACATTCATCTGCTGATACTGGATGACCTGTCGGCTCTGCATGCGGGAAGCTGTTGGCATATCAAGCGGAATTCGTGCCGAGTCATTTCTTTATTTGTTTTTTATTTGAACAACCAAGGGGACAGTCCCCTTGGTTTGTTCGGCCACGAGAACCGCCCCCTTGGTTTGCGACCGCGAGAACCGTCCCCCTGGTTTGAAAAAAGCCATCAGAAAGCCTTGCTGCCAAGGCCTTCTGACGGCGACCATGTACAAAATAAGAACGCGGCTTTTATTTTGTAATAACCACTTTCCCCTCAGAATCGAGAAGAGGTGTAATGCCACCGGCATAACCTGATTTCCATATCAAATAATTAACGCCGGTTACTTTATCTACAATTATCTGGCGAAAGCCCTCATTTTTAACTGAGAACCATCTTTATAGATTACTTCGAATCTATCTTCCCACCTTGTCATTTCATATTCCTCCCAATAAATTCATGTTTCAGGCACAGATTATACACCAAAAACCCTTGAGTTACTATAGTAAATAGGCTATGTATTCTTTATTCGCATCCCGGTTTTATTAACTACAATCAACTCATAGTCCCGCACTTTTCATCCTTTAAAATTCAATAACATAAATAAAAAAACAAAAGCCTTGAAAACATTTACATTTTCAAGGCTTTTAGCCTGGTGGAGATAAGGGGAGTCGAACCCCTGACCTCTTGAATGCCATTCAAGCGCTCTCCCAACTGAGCTATACCCCCATATATGGCTTAACAGAACTTTCTCTTGAGCAAGCATAAACAATTATAGCATCAACTTTATAGGTAGGCAATAGACTTGTTTGGATTTTTTCAAGATAAAACTGGGCTTTTAAGAAATATCCGGGAGGAAGCCAAAAGCCCCCAGGCTCCAAAGGAATGGCTGGAGCGCCGAGGGCTTGATTCATTTCACTAAAGCATGGGCTATTTCGCAAGTTTCAGGATTTCATAAACGGCCTGCTTGTTGAGCTTTACGAAACCTCCCACGGTATGGGTATCCGATGAAGTGCATTTGTCAGCCATCTCTTCAAGCCTGCTGTCATCGATGCCGGCCTCGCTGAGGGATACGGGAAGCCCGATGGACGAGAAGAAAGCCTTGAGCTTTTCAATACCCTTGAGGGCTGTTTCCTCGGGATTGCGGAAGTTGTATTCCACGTCCCAGACCCGCACAGCGAACTGGGCGAAGCGCTCGATGTCGTGTTTGTACACATACTTCATCCAGGCCGGGAACACGATGGCCAGGCCGGCTCCATGGGCAATATCATATATGCCGCTGATCTCATGTTCGATGTCGTGGGATGCCCAGTCTTCATCCCTTCCTGTTCCCAGGAGGTTGTTATGGGCCACGGTAGCTGTCCACATGATCTCCGCGCGGGCTGCGTAATCGGTGGGATTGGCCAGTGCCTTGGGCACATTGTTGATAAGGGTTTTCATGGTAGACTCACAGAGCCTGTCGGTGAGTTCCACATCCTTCGTATTGGTGAAGTACCTTTCCATGATATGGGCCATTATGTCGGCGGCGCCGCAGGCAGTCTGGTAATTGGGCAGGGTATAGGTGAGCTCGGGATTCAGTATGCTGAACCTGGGGAAGATACGATCGGTGGTAAGCCCTCTCTTGTACCAGCCGTCTTCATTGGTGATGACCGAACTCGGGCTGGCTTCGCTGCCTGCAGCCGGAATGGTCAGAACCACGCCCACAGGCAATGCTTCCTTCACTTTAGCTTTACCAATATAGAAGTCCCAGACATCACCGTCATAGGGAACGCCTACGGCTATGGCCTTGGCCGAGTCGATGGCGCTTCCCCCTCCGACAGCCAGGATGAACCTGATCCCTTCCTTCCGGCATATCTCGATGCCCTGCCGCACAAGGGACAATCTTGGATTTGGCTGGACCCCTGCCAGTTCTGTGAATTCAACGCCAGCCTCTTTCAGAGACTTTACAACTGTATCGTACAGCCCGATTTTCTTTATACTGCCACCGCCATAGTGGAGCAAAACCTTATCGGCATGTTTCTTAGTTTCAGCGCCCACCAGGTTCTCTGTTCCCTTGCCGAAAATGATTCTGGTGGGATTCAGGAATATGAAATTATTCACCTTGTTACCCCCTTCTTTTTCTGTTTCTTAATCAATATTTTACCCTATTTTGATCAGTTTAAGAAATCTTTTAGTGCGAGATGCCGCCGCTGTCTTTAAAAAAATACCTTTTTGCGCAAACAGGGCGCATTGGTGTATGTACAAGCCCTGTCTGCATATGATAAGCTAATAACGCACCGGTTTTTTCGTCCAATTACCTGAAGTCAGGGGGCATATGAGGAAGAAACCGGAAATGTTATAGATGATGATTTTCAGGGTAAAAACCTTTATACACAAGGATTCAGCCGCGTTCCCGGGCTTGTGGGAAGCGGTAAGGCATAAATCAATATAGTCTTAGGGGGAATCATTTATGAATCTTAATGATGCCAGGAATGACATCCTGAACGGCAGAACTGCTATCGGAATCGAGCTTGGCTCCACGCGTATCAAGACGGTGCTGATCAATTCCAACAATGAGCCTATCGCCGCCGGCAACCATAACTGGGAAAACCAATATATCGATAACATCTGGACATATGATCTGGATGATGTCTGGAGAGGCCTGCAGGACAGCTACAGTAACATGCTGAAGGACGTGGAGGAAAAATACGGCGTTAAGCTCCAGACCACCGGAGCCATAGGCATCAGCGGCATGATGCACGGCTATCTTGTTTTTGACAAGTCAGGGAAGCAGCTGACCAACTTCCGCACCTGGAGAAACACCATCACGGGCCAGGCTTCCGAGTATCTGACAAAGCTTTTCAACTACCCCATTCCCCAGAGATGGAGCATTGCCCATCTATACCAGGCAATTCTCAACGGGGAGGACCACATTCCCCAAATCGACTATATGACAACCCTTGCAGGCTATGTCCACTGGAAGCTGACAGGCCAGCGTGTACTGGGCATTGATGAGGCGTCGGGCATGTTCCCGATCGATATCAGGACAAGCGACTGGAACAAAATAATGATTGAGCAGTTCAACAGCCTGGTGCACCCGAAGAAATATCCATGGCGTATTGAGGATATCCTGCCGAAGGTCCTGTTGGCGGGTCAGAATGCCGGAACCCTTACCGAAGAAGGGGCAAGGCTCCTGGATGTTACCGGCCAGCTGAAGCCGGGCATCCCGTTCTGCCCTCCCGAAGGCGATGCCGGAACCGGAATGGTGGCCACCAACAGCGTCGCGGCACGTACCGGTAATGTTTCGGCAGGAACATCGGTCTTCGCCATGATCGTTCTGGAAAAGGAACTGTCCGCTGTATATTCCGAACTGGATCTTGTGACCACTCCCGACGGAAAACTTGTGGCCATGGTACATTCCAATAACTGCACATCGGACTATGACGCATGGATAGCGCTGTTCTCAGAGGTCATCAAATCCCTTGGCATGAGCGTTGAAAAGCCGAGGCTCTACGACACGCTGCTGGGCATGGCCCTCCAGGGCGATCCCGACTGCGGCGGGCTTCTGTCCTACGGATACCTTTCCGGCGAGCATATTACCGGTTTTGAAGAGGGAAGGCCGTTGTTTGTTCGCCTGCCGGGGAGCCGGTTCAACCTTGCCAATTTCATGAGGGTTCACCTGATGTCCTCGCTGGGCGCTCTGAATACAGGTATGAGGATCCTTTATGAGAAGGAAAACGTGAAGATAGACGAGATGCTGGGCCATGGCGGTTTCTTCAAGACAAAGGAAGTGGGGCAGAGGATCATGGCTGCCGCCGTAAATGTTCCCGTATCGGTAATGGAAACAGCCGGGGAAGGCGGAGCGTGGGGAATCGCGCTGCTGGCTTCCTACCTGGTGAACCGGGAAGAGAACCAGACTCTGGACGACTTCCTCAACAAGAAGGTATTCTCACAACAGCCCAAGACCACTGTAAATCCCGATCCCAGGGATGTAGCCGGTTTCAATGAATTCATGAAGCGTTACACCCAGGGGCTGGCAATAGAGCGGGCCGCGGTGGATAACCTGAAGGAATGAGCATTGAAACAGATGGAACAGGTAGATAGGTTCGAAGCCTGTTAATAACGGCTAATTTCATACATTGCTTTTGACTAAAATATGCAGGAATAACCCCTTTACATGGTATTATTATGCCGGAACCCCGCCATTAAAGGGGTTTTTCTTATGCCAGAAAGCAGTATTCATTCTGGCAGCCATTGCAGCAATTATGATAATATGGAAAAATATAAGGGGTTTCATTAAGGAGTTGAGGGGTCAAGTATGGTATGCAAATATTGCGGCGCTGAATTTGAGGACAATGCTCCCCAATGCCCTTTTTGCCATAGCGAAAATACCGAGCTTGCAGAAAGGATCTATAAAAAGCAGGTTGGGGAAGTTCTCGGAAAGATCAGAAATGTCAAAGAGGAAGCGAAAAAAGAGGAAAGAAGAATTTCCAGGAAGGCTGTAAAGATATTTCTTGTTTCCGTGGCGGTTTTATTGGCCGTTATTGCTTTGTGGCATATTGTTTCGGAAGTCATTTCGGTAGTTAAAATCAACACGGAAAAGAAAAAAGAAGACGTATACCTGGCAGAACTGGACGCATATTACCAGAAAGGGGATTATGACGGACTTAAGGAATACTACTACGGCAGCAGCGACGTTTTTACATTCAGGGCCGAAAAGTATCGGGAAGTTGTTTATGCTTTGGGATATATGTATAATATCAGAAGGTTTGAGACGGAAGAACCTTTGTTCCCTATAAACATATACGCCATCCTCGAAGATTTCAACGGATTGTACAGGTTGACCGAAGAAAAAACGAATGATAGTACCGTTTACGGGAATGAAGATGTACTTTTGGGTTTTCTGGCTGAAGCAGAAGAGTTTTTAAAAGAAACGCTGGGTATGACCGAAGCCGGGATAGAAGCGGTGAAGGAGGCAAAGTTGGAAAATGGTTCTTTTGACAGTACGCTTCAGGATATAACCGATGAAATCTGCAACCGCCTTGGGATCAAAGAAGAATACTGATTCTGGTTTGAAAGGGAAGATAAAATGAAATGTAAAAACTGCGGTGCATCGGTTCCTTCGAGATTGCCGGCCTGTGAATACTGCGGAACGGCAAACGAAGTATACATAAAACGAAAACAGGAAATGGAATTCCTGCTGAATATCTTCAACAGGGCAAAGCGCAGGGCGCTTATTGAGGCCGCGCCGGATATTGTGGTCAGGGTGCTTAACAAGTTCGTCATTGCGGCCGCAATTTTGCTGGTTGCCGCCCTGTTCGTGAATTTTGCGGTTTTTATGCTGACCGAAAGAGCGTACCGCGAGAAACCCGTCGGTAATGAAGAAGAGCATTTGCAGGTTCTTGAAAAAATGCATGAGGAGAAAAGGTTCGACGAAATAGGCGGGTATTTATACCAGAACAATCTTTACAGTGACCGTTACCTAATATATCAGCAGGCTCAGGCAATTTATGAGGATATCAGCTTTTTCTGGTCAAACGCAGGTTACTTTGAGAACACCCGCAATGAGACAGAAAGCGGAAAGAACCCTCAACAAGCCACTGAAGAAGACGCAAGAAGGAAGTTTGCCGATTTATTGAGCTGCGCCAATGAGGTTTTCAATTTCATTAAAGAAGACGGAATATACTCCTACCAGGACGAGTTGCTTCCGGAGAACATGGATTATTACCAGGAGTGCGTAATGGAGGTTACGGCCTGCCTTAAGTACAGATGCGGATTGAGTGATGAAGAAATAAAAACTCTCGGTGAGTTTAAAAATTCATATTCCACTGAGTTTACCGGCTACTGCAATGAATTGTATGATAAATATTCATCGCAAAGGGAGAGTAACTGAATGCACAGGTCTGATATGAGTAAAATTGTGCCGAAAGTTATAATTCGGATAGTTGTTCTTGTTTTCTTGATTGTTGTAATCGTATCCATTGTGACTATAACAATAAAAGACCTCATGGAGGATGTGGGGGACAGCGGGATGTACCTCACCTCGCTGGAATATAGCTATTATAGCGGAGAATATGGCCGGCTGTTCAGCATGCTGCCCGGTTATGATAAACGCTATACGGGGGAGTATTCAGTTTATACCGAGATGGCCCTGATTTATCGCACGTATGAAAAATATCTTTTCTGGAACGATATTGTGGCAAGATGCGAGAATGATGATGAAAACCTAAAATACTACGAAAACTACAGGTCTCGGTACCTTGAGGAATTGAGCCGGAAAATGAAATCTCTTAAG
>Ga0134095_1002056_pt1 | contig 11858 bp, 8 predicted proteins | sample 6_2taG_FD_94449 | JGI IMG/M metagenome (GOLD analysis project Ga0134095, IMG submission 94449) | Switchgrass degrading microbial communities from high solid loading bioreactors in New Hampshire, USA - 6_20_20_110_A2 metaG | ecosystem: Engineered > Bioreactor > Semi-continuous > Anaerobic >... | reverse complement strand
TTTAGCTTCATCCTCCTGATCTCAGGCATAGCAGTATCCATTGCCGCCTTCATATTTCATAAGAAGAACATGCTTTGATGGGCCTATTATTCAATTTTATGCGTGATCCCTCATTATCAAAGCGAGAGATTCTGACATCGGGGCAAAAGCTTCAAAGACGCACACATCAGGCTTTACGAGTTCTTCAGTCACGGTAAAGGCAATCTTAAAGCTTCCGTAGACCCAAAATCCCAAGCTAGAAGAAACCATCCCGGTCTTTTACCTCTAGGACGGCACAAAGCTCTACGTGGATTCATGGCGCCAGCGGCTGACCAGCTATTCGGCCCGCCTCGGCATGCGAATAAGATCTTACGACCTGCGCCACGCCTTTGCCCTTTCCTACCTGCGAAACGACGGAAATACGTTGTCTTTACAACGCATCATGGGACATACTGACCTTACGATGACTAAACGTTATGTCGCTTACACCTTAGGCGACATAAAAGAGCAACACGCCCATGCCTCGCCTGTCAACAGGCTCGTGTCGGTGAGGAAGAGGGTGGGAAGGGTGATGTCAACCTTCTAGGGCTCAAAACTGCCTTACTAATGAAGTACCTACTTGATACATGAACATCCATGATGAGTAATTAACAACCCTCAAAGCTAAATTTTCCGTTAGAGTAACATAAAAGGTGTTTGATATTAATTTAATAAAACTAGCGGGTTGACAATTTGGCCTTCTTGGTTTATAATAACCACGTTCGGTTATAAATAACCTATAAGGAGGAGTAAGAATTGGATTTTAAACATCTAGTAAGTTTGCGAGACATTGATTTTTCGGATGTAAGCCGGGAAATTCATAATTACCTGCGCGAACAGTCAAGCGACTATTCTGATGACCCTCTTACTCATGCAGCAATTGCCGCCATTTTATACCTCATAAATGATTCGAATGTGTCCGGTATATCTAAAGTAGACATTTCCGATATCATCAAATCTAGGATTAAAGAGGAATCTGTTTCTTATTACTTAGGCGAGATTGCAGAACGTCATGAGCAATTTATTACTGAAAAAGCTAATATGTATCCATCAGATAAATTATTAGCTCTCTTGCTTTATGATGATCAGTGGGACTTTAGCAAAAGTTCTTATTACAATACTCCAGACACCCTTTGTGACTTGGTTTGTGCCTTACTGGACATTGATCAAGGCGATAAAGTCGCCGATTTTGGATGCGGAAGAGGGAACTTCCTCATCAATGCCTATTTTAAAAACCCTCATGCAACATATACCGGCATCGAGATAAATGGCAAAGTTTCAACCTACTTAGCTCTTCGAAAATCAATAGCAGAAATTCCCTTTGATGTTGAACAAACAGATATCTTTGCTCAACCAAAAAACAATAGTAAATATGACAAGATATTCTGTGATTGCGGAGTTGGAGTTAGAATGAGCGATTTAAAAATGTCGATAGCTCAGATAGTTCAGGACCCTACCATTAAAGATGTTCTCAGCAAAGTGTCTTACAATGCTTCAGGTGAATGGGCTTATGCATTAGCAATTCTCCAAAGGCTTGAAAAACATGGACGTGCCATTGAAATTATGGGAAGTGGGTCGACTTTTAATGAGCTAGATCGGCCTTTACGAAAGTACTTCATCGATAGCGGCTATATAGAGAGCATTATAATTTTACCAGAGAAACTGTTCAGCTTTACGGCTATAAGTGCTGTTTTGATTGTCTTTAGCCATGACAACAAAACAATAAACATGATTGATGCAACTGAAATGTATTCTAAGGGTAGGCGAAATAATTACTTCTCAAAGGAAAACATCGAAGAAATTCTAAACCTTATAGGCAGATCAAGTAGATATAGCACAGTAGTGCCTTACGAAAAAGTTATAAAAGAGGATTATCAACTATTTCCGCGTAGGTATATCGACATTGCTCCGGAAATAAAAAACGGTGCTCCTTTGGGCAAGTTGGTCAAGGAGATCAAACGTGGCATTCACATAAGAGCCAACCTTCTGGACGAGTTAATATCAACCGTTGAGACTGATGTTCAATATCTGGCTCTAAAAGACATCGATGATGGATTTGTAGCAGAAAAATTGCCTTACCTAAAACATATAGAGCCTAATTGGAATGACTACTGTATAGAAGACAGGAATGTCGTTTTATCCAAAAATATTGCTCCGTTAAAAGTTGCAGTTGTTAACGTGCCTAATGGGAAGAAGATCGTTGCCTCAGATAACTTTTACATCATTAGAGTCGATGAATCAAAGTTAAACCCTTATTATCTAAAGGCTTTCTTTGAAAGCGCTTTAGGCAAGGCGATGCTAAAGAACGCTTCAGTTGGCTCGGTATTGCAAACTATAAGTTTAGGGGATCTAAAAGCTATGATAATCCCGACAATACCTTTAGAAGAACAGAAAAAATTTGAACAGCATTACACAGCTATAATAGACGAAATTAAACTCTTAAACAGAAAGATTGATAAGTCGAAGACAGATCTTCGAGAGCTCATTAACCAGTTTAATGAGGAGGTTAGCCAATGGCGTTAGGTATAGAGGAGCTAGAGCCAATCGTGGATGAGGTTTTAGAAAGAGTGCGGCGGGATCTGTTAATTGCCAATAGAACGGACACATTGGATGAATATTTAAAGAAACTTGGATTTGGCGACCTCCTCCGGTATGATTATACGGAATCAATCAGCTATCCAAACGGAATGATAGTTGTTTTGGGGGAGTCTAAAGCGAGCAAGGAGCATCTGATTGGTGTCGGTCGAGCTTGTGGACTTGATAAGGGTCGTTTTGAATTTTGCCTTAGCTACGAGGATATGAAATCTTATCCATATCAAAAGCTTCAATACAACGCCAAGTATCGTGTTGTTTTAGTAGGTCCGATTCCACATAGCACTTGCAGCAAGGGTAATTCCTCAAGCGTAATTACAATGATGGAGAAAACTCCGGGATATCCTAGAATAGTCCGCCTAAGTTGCAATGGAGAGCTAAAGATTACAAAGAGCTGTTTCAAGAAAGTACTTTGCGATTTGATTACTGAGGGATATATTCTAAGCTAGAAATATTGATGCTATAGTATAAATCATTAGAGGAGGTATGTTTATAATGCTGGATATTAAAACACTTGAAAACTGGCTATGGGAAGCTGCATGTAGGATTAGAGGAGAAGTTGATGCTCCCAAATATAAGGACTACATATTACCTCTTATATTTATCAAAAGGTTATCAGATGTTTACGAAGACGAAATAAATGGACTCGCCGCCGAATATGGTGACGTAGAGATCGTTAAAGAGTTAGTTAAAAATGATCACGGACTTGTTAGGTTCTATTTACCTGAAATAGCCGAGTGGTCTAATATTGCAAAGCAGACAACAGGGTTAGGAGAATACCTCACTGACTGCGTCCGAGCTATATCCAGAGAAAATCCTCAACTTCAAGGTGTTATTGATATTGTGGATTTTAACGCCACTGTAGTCGGTCAGCGAATGATCAGCGATGAAAAGCTTAAAGATCTTATAGATGTTCTTGGAAGATACAGGCTTGGACTTGACGACGTGGACCCAGATATTCTAGGAAGGGCATACGAATATCTGCTCAGAAAATTCTCAGAAGGCTCCGGCTCAAGTGCCGGCGAGTTCTATACGCCGATGGAGGTTGCAATAACAATAGCACGCATCTTGGATCCTCTCCCTGGGCAAGAAATCTACGATCCATGCTGTGGTAGCGGCGGTTTATTGATTAAAACTAATCTGCGTTTTAAAGAGAAATACGATGGCGACCCTGCAAAGAAGCCTTTGAGGTTTTATGGGCAAGAGTTATTGGCCACGACTTTTGCAATGGCAAAGATGAACGTCTTCATCCACGATATGGAGGCTGAGATTGCTTTAGGAGACACCATGGCAAGACCGGCTTTTTTGAACAATGACGGATCATTAAAGAAATTTGATCGCATTGCGGCGAATCCGATGTGGAATCAAAAATTTTCGCAAAATACTTATGAAAACGACCCATATAATCGTTTCACATTCGGATACCCTCCATCGAACACTGCAGATTGGGGTTGGATCCAGCACATGTATGCTTCCTTAAAAGAAGATGGCAAGATGGCAGTCGTTATAGACACCGGTGCAGTTTCAAGAGGTAGCGGTAACGCTGGCAAAAACAGGGAGAGGGATATTCGTAAGGCATTCGTCGAGCACGATCTAGTGGAGGCTGTTGTTCTACTTCCGGAAAATCATTTTTACAATACCACAGCGCCGGGAATTATTATCGTCATCAACAAAGCAAAATTGGAAGAAAGAAAGAAACAAATACTCTTAATAAATGCCTCAAAGCTTTACAGCAAAGGAAGTCCAAAGAACTTTTTGCCTGACGAGAGCATAGAGAAGATATCCAACATCTACCTAAACTGGAAAGAAGAGGAAGGTATTAGCAGGATCATAACAAATGAAGAGGCAGCAAAGAACGACTATAACTTGAGCCCAAGCCGTTATGTTGCCCAAAACGGAGTGGATGATACACTTACGCTGGAGGACGCAGTTGTGCTGCTAAAGGAAGCAGAAGAGGAAAGAGAAAATGCAGATGCAAAGTTAAAGAATGTTCTTAATGAATTAGGAGTGTCATGGTAATGAATACGTTAAACGTAGAATTGCCTGAGGGTTTTAAAATGACCGAGCTCGGACCCTTGCCCAAAGAGTGGGAGGTTGTGCGGGTGGGGGATGTTTTCGAATTTAGCAGGAAACCGAGAAATTTACAAGTAAGCAAAGATGATTTAATCCCATTTATTCCGATGGAGTCTATTTCAGAGGAAAGTCAATCCATTAAATCGTGGCAACAAAGAAAGTATTCTGAAATTTCGAGTGGTTCCTTTGTTTTTAAGAATGACATTATTATAGCCAAAATAACACCATCTTTTGAAAATGGGAAACAAGCGATATTAGATAATTTACCAATGGATTTTGGATATGCAACAACTGAAATATGGGCGCTACACCCCAAAGATAAACAAGCAATCACCCAACATCTATATAACTATATAAAACTTCACCCAATCAGAATAAGTTTAGCTAGAAAAATGGAAGGATCAACTGGAAGAAAAAGACTATACAGGCATGTGCTTGAGAATCTTTTAATCCCCCTCCCCCCTCTTTCCGAGCAGCAAAAGATCGCCGCCGTCCTTTCTTCCATTCAGGAAGCAAAAGAAAAGACTGAAGCAGTGATAAGCGCCGCGAAGGGTCTAAAAAAATCGATGATGAAGTATCTGTTTACCTATGGACCCGTTCCGGTAACTGATGCCGAAAATGTACCCTTGAAAGAGACTGAGATTGGGATAGTACCCGAGGAATGGGAAGTAATTGGTATTAAGGAGGTGATTGACCTAAGAAGGGGCGTATCTTGGCGAAAAGCAGAAGCAAATAAAGAAGGTATAGGCATTCCAGTAATCGGCATTCCTAATATAAAAGAAGACGGATCTATTGATTTCGCGAATACATATTTTTTAAATAAGAATGTCAAAAAGGAAAAATTGCTTCAAGAAGGCGATATTCTTTTTGTAGGCTCAAGCGGAAGCATTAGGCATGTTGGAAGAAATTTGTTAATTAGGGAATTACCAGAAAATACATTTACTTACGCATCCTTTACTTTTCTCGGAAGGGTAAAACAGGGAAAAGCCATTAGTAAGTTTATCTACTATTTATTAAATAGCTCTCATGTTAATTTTGAAAAATACGCAAGAAGGGCATCTGACGGTAAATATAATTTTCAATTGACCCAATTCAAAAATGAGCAAAAAATCCCCCTCCCCCCTCTTTCCGAACAACAAAAGATCGCTTCTATCCTATCTGCCATAGATGAGAAAATCGAAGCAGAAGAGAGCAAGAAGCAGGCATTGGAAGATCTTTTTAGGTCAATGCTCCATAACCTTATGACAGCAAAGATTAGGGTGAATAACTTGAAGATAGATATTGACGAGGAATTATAGCTATACATCTATTGGGGGTGAAGCTATGAGCTCATTAGGTCAAGAACGAACTGCTGTCCAAGACCCTGTCTTAGATTATGTTCAAGAGATAGGATGGGAATATGTAAGTCCAGATGAAGCATCCAGGCTCAAGCGCGGAGAAACAGGATTTGTCTTCCGGGATGTCTTCATAAGACAAATGCAAAAACTTAATTCTGACTTTATGGATACTGTTTTGGTAGAACAACTTTTAAAAGAAATAACCAGGATTCCCGCTACCATAGAAGGCAACTTTACGGCCTGGGAATACTTAAAAGGCCTTAAAACCATATTCGTTCCAGACAAGAATCGGGAGAAAAATATAAAGTTTATAGACATGGAGAACATAGAAAGAAATGTTTTTCAGGTCACTGACGAATTTTCCTTTACAAACGGGAATAATAGGATACGTTTGGATATTGTTTTCCTCATAAACGGGGTCCCAATTATATTTATGGAGACAAAGGCGGCCCATAGGGTAGAAGGTATAGCTGAAGCACTGGATCAAGTAAGAAGATATCACTGGAAATGTCCAGAGCTTATGACTATGCTCCAAGTTTTTGCGGTAACGCATATCGCTAAATATTATTATGGCGCCACCTGGAGCTTCTCTGAAAGGTTCCTCTTCAACTGGAAAGAAGATGCAGTTGGAAATTTTGAAACCTTGGTTAAGACATTTTTTGATAAAAATAGGATATTGAAGGTACTTATTGACTACATCCTTTTTACGCGCCAAGACGACGAGCTGAAGAAAGTGGTGCTAAGGCCTCATCAGATGAGAGCGGTCGATAAAATCATCGCAAGGGCCATGTCCGATGATAAAAACCGAGGGCTAATCTGGCACACGCAAGGGTCTGGTAAAACCTATACGATGATAGTGGCCGCGCAAAAGATCATCGAAAATCCAATATTTGATAACCCTACGGTAATAATGATCGTGGATAGAAACGAACTTGAAAGCCAACTTTTTGGGAATTTAAGAGCTGTGGGCATTGAGAGTGTAGAGATTGCAGGGAGTAAAAGAAGTTTAAAGAAGTTATTAAAGGATGATAAAAGAGGCTTGATCATCTCTATGATTCATAAGTTTGACGATATCCCAGAAAGCATAAATACGAGAAAAAATATCTTCATTTTTGTCGACGAAGCCCATAGAACCATTGGGGGTAAACTTGGAAGTTATATGATGGGGGCGCTTCCTAATGCTACAATTATTGGCTTTACCGGAACGCCCATCGATAAGACGCAATACGGAACCGGAACATTCATGATCTTTGGGAAAGACGACCCTCCTAAAGGGTATTTAGATAGGTATAGTATCGCGGAATCCATCGAGGATGGGACAACGGTGCCGTTGCATTACAGCATGGCTCCAAACGAGCTTAAAGTAGACAGGGAACTGCTCGAAAAAGAGTTTTTAGACCTTAAAGAAGCTCAAGGAATAAGTGACATAGAAATATTAAATAAAGTGTTAGACAAAGCAGTTAATCTAAGGAATATGCTTAAAAGCGAAGATAGAATGGAAAAAGTTGCCAAATATGTGGCGGAACATTACATAAACTACATCGAGCCGATGGGATACAAAGCTTTTCTTGTTGCTGTCGATAGGGAAGCCTGTGCCATTTATAAGAAAAAATTAGACCAATTCCTACCAGAAGAATACTCAGAGGTTGTTTATAGCCGAGGTAACGACGATTCTCCGGAGATCGCTAAGTACCATTTATCAGAAGACGAAGAAAAAAGAGTAAGAAAAGCTTTCAAGGCACCTGATAAACTACCAAAAATTTTAATAGTAACGGAAAAGCTCCTTACAGGATTTGATGCTCCGATACTCTACTGTATGTATCTCGATAAGCCTATGAGAGACCACGTGCTCCTGCAGGCAATAGCAAGGGTAAATAGACCCTACGAGGATGAAACGGGAAGAAAGAAGAGGTCCGGTTTTATCCTTGACTTCGTTGGTATCTTTGACAATTTAGAGAAAGCGCTTGCCTTCGATTCATCTGACATAGAAGGTGTAATACATGATATCGAAGTTCTTAAAGAAGAATTCGCCAAAAAGATGGAAGAGGCGCAAAGATATTTGGATATATTTGCTGGTAAAACAAGAGACAAAGCCGTAGAAAGCGTGCTCGAATACTTTAGAGATAACGAGAGAAGGCAGGAATATTATAAATTTATAAAGGACCTTTCAAGTATATATGATATATTGTCTCCCGATCTTTTTTTAAGGCGCTACATTGAAAATTACGGGCTTTTAATAAATATGTATAGGATAGTTATAGGAGCCTATGATCCGAGCATGTCTGTGGGAAGAGAACTTCCAAGGAAGACAGCGGAATTGGTACAAAAGCATACGAAAAGCAGCGAAATATTACCCGCTTTAGATGTTTATGAAATCAACGAAAACACATTGAGAATGATAGAAGAAAGCAGCGTTTCGGATGCTGAAAAAGTGGTCAATATACTTGCAGGCATTCAAAAAAAGGTCAAAAAAGAAAAGTACATTTCCCCCTATTTAATCTCTATTGGCGAAAAGGCTGAATGTATAGCAAATCTTCATAGGCAAAGGCAGAAAACTACGCAAGAAGCGCTGGAGCAACTAAAAGAACTTATAAAGGAAATTAACGACGCTAAAAGAGAAGAAAGCGAAAAAAACATGCCTATGAAAGCCTTTGTTGTATATTGGATATTGAAAAATGAGGGCTTTGAAAAAGCGCAAGAGATGGCTAATGAGGTTAATAAAGTGCTGGAAAAGTGGCCTCATATTCATACTAGCACAGAACACGAAAGAGAAGTCAGAAAAAGGTTATATGCAGTTATATTTGGAGAAATGAGAGAGGGGGGTTGCGTAGACCCTATAAAAGCTAGAGATATTGTTGAAAAAATCATAAGTTCCCTTAAAGAAATGCATGCAGTAGAAAAAGACAAAGAAAATGAAGAGGTAAAAGTTGAGGAGTTGGTTAGCGCAGTTAAAGATGTGCTCCAGGGTTATGATATTGACGATAATGAGGCAATTGCGACGAAAATAGTGAATGAGTTTTTGAATTCAAGTACCATTACGCCTTTAGAGAATGTTCTGTCAAGATCAATTAGCCATCTTATTCAATCTCGAGCAAGTTATCCAAGGCATAATGGCCAAGTTAAGATGAAGGAGTTAATGATAGTGGAAAGCGATATGACAGCTGGAAAAAGCATTAAACCTAGCAATATTACTTTGGACTGGAAAAAACTTTTCGAGAGTACAAGTGAAGTTATATTGACTTGTGTAGGGATTCCCCGAATTCCTTGGTTAGCCATCCTTGCGGCAATTGTTATTGTAAATAAAATTTATCCATTACTTGTCATACATCTTACTGAGAGGCATGCTATAGTCGTATGGGCTATTTATGCTGCCGAGAAGCCAGTCAGTGAGGAAGAAATTCTAAAATTAATAAATGATAAAATTGAATCGTTAGATCCTAAGAACCGTAGACGTTGGTATAAAATGGATCAAACAGAGCTGATAAGATTGCTAGACGAATTAAATAAATGGAAGTGTATCGATAAAAATGAAGAAAATCTATGGTACCTCAGGGAAAAAGTGAAATTAGTATAATATGAATTTGCGCGCTACGCTTAGGCGGTGAAATTAATTAAAGGTGGTCGGATATAAATGATTTCACGAGATGAACTCAGACAAGAAGTAATCAAATGGGCTAATGAAATAGGCGTGCAATTCAAAGAAATCCAAATCCGACGCATGACAAGGAAGTGGGGCAGCTGCTCAACAAAAGGCAGGTTAACACTTAACGAATTGCTTTTAAACGAACCAAAGGAATTTAGAGACCACGTCATCATCCACGAGCTTTTACATCTCAGGTATCCTAACCATGGGAAAATGTTTAAGGTTATGCTAAATACGTATCTGTCTTAAATGCAACCCTCGCCGGTTTTTGGGTACGCAAGATCAAAGCTGAATTCCAAAAGCGGCCCCGGGAAATATGGCATAATCCCTTGGCCGCTTTTGCATTGCATATTTTTAAGTTTCCAGGTTTAAGGTAAATATTATAAATCTGAAGAGATAGCGTTTTTTGAAGGTTCCGAGGTAACCGAAATTTTATGGCCAACTTGTCACCAACTCACCATCAGGCGACCTCAATTCTGCAGGGTCTCCATCATTGTTCCATATTACGCGGGAAACCAGCACCTTTTCTGCGTTTTCCGGAATTTCCGAAACTGCGGACGTGCCTCCAAACGCCGTTGATGCAGAAAGAACCGCCACCAAAAGCAGCAGGTGGCAGATGCCTCCTGACATTAGCCTGTAAAAACGCCTCATGAAGCATCTACCTCCTGCACTTGCGATTTAAGGATTTCATCTATACGATAAAACCAACCTCTTCCGCTCTGGCTGGTTCTATATCTTTTAAAGATAAAAGGAAATAAGGTCCTACGTTACTGAATTATTTGAAAGAGACTCCTCCTCGCATAATTCAATCAAATCATGGGAAACGCGAGTAACTCCAATTCCATACTCAACCATCAGGAGAACTAGTTGTTCACCGCTCATTAATGCTACTGGCGTGGCATCCGGACGGGCAGCTTCTTTACGTGCGCCAGTACTAAAGTCGCTGGTGGTAATTATTAAACCTTGCTCATGGGCGCCGAGGCTTCCTCTTACTTGCTGAACTATCGGTGCTTGGATATTTTGCTTCCATCTCTTAACCTGAATGGCCATGCGAGTACGAATTACATCTCCTACTACTAAGGTGCCTCGCACATCGATGCCCCCATCCCTGGTGGAGTTGGTAACTTCAATGTCTTCAAAGCCAATTTCGGCCAAAAGCCTGCCAATTAACTCCTCGAATTTATACCATTCCATATTCAACAGGCGATTGCGTAACTCCTGACGCACTTTTTTATTATGTTGTTCGATTTTGGAAACCAGGCCATGTTCTATCCATCGTGAAAGGCTAATATATCCTTTACCATGCTGGACAAAACGCGGTTGTTCTCCGCGTGCCCTGTAGCGTTTTATCTCGGAAATAATCTGTGCGTACATAGTAGCTTCGGGAGTTTTTCCTTCAGTGGCTAACAACCCCATTTCAAGGGCCCTCTTAGTTATGTCGCGATAATGCATAGGTTCCCCCTTACCGAACTCTTCCAGCACTTTTTCGGCTGCATTGGTAAACGAATACGTTATTGTGCGGTTGTTTGAATTAGGCTGCCCTGCTGTAATAGCTTCTTCTGGGGTTGGTTGTTTTTCGAAGGTACGCAGCCCAAAAGTTTGCGGAGCCGTTAAGAGAAAGGGGGATTGCTCCCCCTTGTTTTTGATATCCATATAAATTCGAGCACCTACAGTACGGTCCGGGGTTTTCCCCCTTGTAGTCCATAGATTTTTAGAAAGAATGCGTCGTGTTATTTCAGTAATATGAAGCGGTTCGCCCGCCTCCTGCAATACCTGAATGACAGCATCGCGCAATTTCATTATTGCTTCCTCCTACTTATTATTACACGACTTTGTCTTTGCATGAGCATTCTTAAGCAATCGACTTTTTCCGGCAAAAGTCAGATGTTTTTCATGAACGGTTTCAAAAAAAGACTTGCGGTCAAGGCCGCTACAAGCACCAGGAACTTTTAGTAATTAATTTATCAGAAATCGTTATCCAGTAACAAGGTTTTATAACTATATCTTTAATGCTAATCTAACTAAATTATACCGTCCCAGACATACTCCTGCACACCAACCCCAGCTCTTTGAGCCTTATCTCCATGGCCTGCATGGAGACCAAATAGCGGCGGGCAAGGGCCCTTAGGCTGTATCTGTGCGCCTCGCGGGCCAGGAGCTTTTTGGGCATCAAAAACTCCGCGGCGAAGGCATTG
>Ga0134095_1002028_pt1 | contig 11994 bp, 10 predicted proteins | sample 6_2taG_FD_94449 | JGI IMG/M metagenome (GOLD analysis project Ga0134095, IMG submission 94449) | Switchgrass degrading microbial communities from high solid loading bioreactors in New Hampshire, USA - 6_20_20_110_A2 metaG | ecosystem: Engineered > Bioreactor > Semi-continuous > Anaerobic >... | reverse complement strand
TTAAAGGCTTGTCCTTCCCGGAACAGGAGTAAACCGATGTGAAAGCCAGTAATCCATATTTCAGACCGCCCGGATTCCATTTACGGCTGTACAAGTGCCGCTGTCTTGTGCTAGTGCTTGTCTTTGTCATTCCCTGCATTTTTGGGACGAACGCTTACGGCCAGGGGAAAGGCTATGGCGTGCAGGTGCGCCTTATGATGCCGCCTTTGGTCCAGGTAAAGCCGGGCGAGATAGTTAGCGTCACCTTCATCGTAGAAAACACGACGGGCAAAGAAGAGACCTTTGAAGAATCCCTTTCTTTGCCCGAAGGGTGGTCTCTTATAACCCCTTCGGACGTCTTTACCCTGCAGGCGGGGAGTGAAGCGGTAAGGATGCTCGCCTTTCAGGTCCCAAATACGGCTGAAGCAGGAGATTACCAAATCACTTATTCCGTGCGGTCAAAAAGGGACTACGCCATTAAAGACGAAGCCACACTGCGCGTATCCGTCCTTTCCGTAGGCGGGATGAAGATGTTCCTTGAAAGTGCGCCCGAGACGGTAACGGCCGGACAGGTTTACGAAATAAAGGTCAGGCTTGTAAACAGCGGAAACGGCGCCATTGACGTTTTTATATCCGCAAAGAGCTCAAACGACTACCCTTTGACCTTATCTCCCGGGGAGATGGCGTTAAAGCCGGGCGAAAGCGCTCCCATATCCGTTTCGGTCCGTACACCTTCAAAGGTCTCCCATAGCTTAAATCACATAGTGACGCTTGAAGCTTCAAGCAAAGAAAACCCTTCGCTGGCGGCATCCCTTTCCGTCACGACAGAAGTGCTGTCGCAGATGGCAAAGGTGGACCTATACCAGCGCATCCCTACCACATTGACGTTGCGGTCACTGGGGCAAAGGGGCGAAGGAGAATCTGAAGGCTTTGACGTCGACCTTGAAGGCAAGGGAGATCTCAAGGAAGGAAAAAGCCAGGTGGAGTTTCTCTTTCGCGGCCCCGACACGCAGGACAAAGGGCTTTACGGGGAAAGGGACGAATACTACCTGAATTACTCGGATTCAAGCTTTGACTTCAGGGTAGGAGACCAAAGCTACGGGCTGTCTTACCTGACGTCTTACTCGCGTTACGGCAGGGGCCTTGAAGCAAGATACCATCCCGAAAATAAAAAGTTCAACCTGGGCAGCTACTGCCTTGAAAGCCGATTCGGTGCCCCCGACTGGAATGAAGAAGGCATGTACGTAGAAAGCAGGCCTTCTTCCGACGTCAGATGGAAGATAAATTACCTGAAAAGACATCAGGACAGCTACGACGTTACCCCAAGCCTTAAAGACGACATCTACAGCGTCGAAGGAAACTTTAAGCCCGCCAGGGACATGGACCTTGACCTTGAATATGCAAAAAGCAAGCGCAAAGGCGGGGCAAATGACTTGAAGGGAAGCGCTTACAACGTAAACATGTCGGGCAGCTTAAAAAAGCTCCACTATTTACTTACCAAGACCCATGCGGAGCCGGACTTTTACGGCTACTCCAACGACAGCGACTACACGTCAAGCTCACTTGATTTTCTTTTCTCGGACCGTCTGAACGGGTACGTCTCCTACAACAGCTACGAGACTAACCTTGACGTAAGTCCCGAAAGGGGAGATACATCTACCAAGGAGATGCTCTTTCAGGCGGGCATCAACTACAGCCTGACGAACGACTGGTATGCACAGCTTGCCTACGATGACTTCAGCAGGAAGGACAGGCTGCTGCCTTCGGATTACGACATAAAGGAAAAAGCCTACCGCTTTAGCATAGGTAAAAGCTCGGGCAACTTCAACTACCGGGTCGAAGCCCGTCGCGCAGACCAGTACGACGGGATAAAGAATGTAAGCGCTTCCCCGTGGAACTACAGCTTTTACGCAACCTACATGCCGTCATCTAAAGCTTTCCTGACGCTTTACGGTGGACTGGGGGATAACTCGGCCATAGAAGGAAGCAGGCTCCTTTCGGACCAAAGCAACCTGGGGCTTTCCTTCCGCTGGCAGGTTACGGAGCGGCTGGCTTTAAGTGGCTGGTACACGAAGTATAACTTCAACTCCAAAAGGCCGGAAAGCGACCAGTATGACTTTGGGCTCAAATATCTCATGCCCGACGAAAGCTACTGGAACCTTGAAGTCCGCCGCTACGACTGGGAATACGGCAAATACGTTGAGAGCAATTACGTCCTTTCCTACTCCATCCCCTTGGGCATCCCGGTGGGAAAGAAAAGGTCCCTGGGAGCCGTCTCCGGAAAGGTCTGGGAGTTAGATGGCGGCAAAGTGCCCCTTCCAAAGGCGGTTATAACCTTAAACGGCAGCAAGACGGTCACCGACAGCGGGGGAAGGTTCACCTTTTCCGCACCGCCAGGCACGTACCTTTTAAGCATAGACCCCGGTTCCATCGAGCTTGGAAAGACGACTGAAGAAAAGCTTCCGGTTAAGGTCGCCGTTGAAGCTGGAAAGACCGCAAATGTCGAGCTCACCATTGTAAGGGCGGTGACTCTAAGCGGGCATGTGGTATTGGGCACGAACGAACCTGCACGTACGGACGTCGAACCCGTGATAGTCGGACAGCCGGGTTTGACAGAAGTACCTAAGGTGTTTAAGGGGGTCTTAGTCGAGATGGCCCGCGACGACGAGACCATACGCATGCTGACGGACGACGAAGGAAACTTTTCGTTCATAAACATACGTCCAGGCACATGGAAGTTCAAAGCCTACGACTACAACCTACCTGCCTATCACTACATCCAAAACCCGGAAATGGAGATAACGCTTTCTCCTGGCGAGAAGAAGGACATCACGGTGAAGGTCCTGCCTAAACAAAGGCAGATCGAGATACTGGAAGAAGGAGTCATACAAGGTAAATGATAAAATAAACTAGCACCTTAATGGCAGCTTGTGGAGATGATAGTCATGAATGTAGCCCAAAAGATAACGAGCCTGGCGAAAAAACTGCACGGCAGCGGAGATATAACGGAACAGGATTCCGATGAGATATTTTTCATTGTCTATAACCTGTCAAAGTATATGCCAAATGTGGATGAAGGTTTAATTACAGCATTAAATTTATTGTATACTGAAGTATACAATCAGCTTAAAGGCGGAATGGATGGAAACTTCGTAACCACCATACCGCTAGCCCCGGTTGAACCAAGGATCGACACCATTATCAACAAATGCTTGGAGCTGTTGCCCTGGTACAAGAAGGTGCGCTACGCCGGGCTGCCCGCAAACGTCATGCCTATCGGCAAGTTACCTGGAAAACCTAAAGGCAGTTTGCCCCGTTCGTTTGAGACTGCAGAAGGAATAAGGATATACCGGACAAATAGGCATACAAACATAATCACAGCGATGTCGGATCGTGCGGGACCTTTTCAAAAAGTGAGCATTAAGGTAGACCTAAACAAGTACTCAAGCATAGACGCAGAAAGCTCTGCAGCCGTAAACTGGTGGGAACATTATTTCAAGGAGAAGAGCGGGCAGGTTAGCAGTAAGATTTTTTTGTCTTCTTACAATGATTTATGGCTCCATGCAATAATGAAAATAGCTGAACAGATGAGAATAAAACCGCTATTTATATACACATGCGACGGCGGGGCTAAAATCTATGTAAATGACGATGATTATCAAAAATTAAAACCGTACTTTGACTTGGATATCTTGCTCGACATGAACAAATACAAAATATCTGCTCATATGTATGATAAATCCATAATAGATGAAGCTGTAAAAGAATTAAAAGAACTATTACAAATCAAGTTAGATATTATAAAAGAAGTAGAAGATGATAAGTGGAGTGAAATTATCTTCTAATTTCTGAAATATATACACAAAGGGGAGAAAGCTCACGGAATGCCCACTTTTAAACCCGGTGTATTTAGTGTAAAGTCCACTCCATGACGGCAAGAGATGTCTCTTTACTTGCATTTAAAACAGCGTATAAGCCAATTTTGTACAAGAAAACAGGATAAAATAAGGCTATCGTTTATACAGAAAGCTGTGCGTTTTGATAAACTTTACATCGGCAGCATGTAAGATTGCCTAATTACCAAACCACTTTAGCGGTCTGTGAGAAAGGGGACAGCAATGTCAAGATTTAGAGTTTTAAGGGTTGTATCGTATATACTGGCTGTTGCTGCTGGGATAGTAGCTTTTTGGGCAGTTTGGAAAGCCTTTGTTGAAAAAGATATCGGGTTTGTTAATGTATTTGCCGGCTCTGCTGCAGTGATTACGGCGGTCATTTCAGCTTTTGTAGCGATGCGCTCGGCGGAATTGACCGAAGAAAGATTAAAACCATATCCCTACCCTTATATTGATACCATCAGCAGATACGAATTGGCTCAGCTCAGGATCAAAAATGTCGGTGGAACTGCCGCCCATGGTATTTATTTAGAATGGACCAGTGCTTCTATTCCAAAAATAACCCTGCCTAACAACGATAAACCCTTGCTGGCAAGCGGGAAAGACAACGCCATAGCGGTACTCTTGCCATATGACAGCATATCCCAGGCATTGGGGTCACCTTGGGATATTGCCAAACAAGCTAAAGCTGAAGGGAGTGAGTGGAAGGGGTATGTAAACTTCAAGGATTCCCGGGGACAAGAACATAGGATTCCATTTCTGATAGATATAACAAACCTTCGCTTCGGATTGCTTTACGACACCGAAGAACCTAGGACGATGTATGAATTGCAGAAGTTACCTGAACAAATATGTAAATTAACCAAAGCAGTAAAGGACCTGAAGGAAAGATAATGGTAAACATGCTGATACCTGCTTATGCTCCGTTGCGGTTTTGCTATGATCTTTAAGGCAGGAAAATTTATAAACACAATATAGCGATATTACTGGAGATAACAGCAGGGTGGATGCATTGCAGACAATAAAAAGTGCGATCGGAAATCTGAACAAGTTCGGAGATATAATCGAACAGGAACCCAACGAAATATTTTTGGCTACTCATGACTCACTTCGGTATAATCTAACTACAGACAAAAATTTAATTGTGGCTCCGAAACTATGGGACAACGAATTTTATAGCCGGCTCAGAAACGGAAGAGATGGGGACTTTGTCAGCACCCTACTGTTAGTTCGTATCAAGTCAAGCCTGAAGTTAAGGCTATTGTAAATGCTTGCCTGAATTTGCAACTCTGGCACTAAAAGAGAAAGGCAAACAGCCCATAAAAATCTGTCAGGGCTGTTAATAATAAGCCAACAGAAAGCTTTCGAGTTCTGGTAAAGATAAAGAAAAGGGGCTAAAAAATGACGCTTTTGGAAGAATTGCAATTATTGTTGAGCGAAGACAAAAGGTTGGTATCCGAAGGAAAACTCTTAAAAAACAAAATTGTAGAATTGGCACTAAAGAACGACAAAGACCTTATCAAACTCCTACTAGGTAACAAAAGAATCAAAGACCATTTCTTTACCAAGGTTGATGAAGCACTTATTTTTGATAGAGAAAAGTTCATGAAGTTTGTCAACAACAAGGAATTCTTGCCTGATTCGTACACGGCTTTTAAAAACAAAATAGGTCTGACTGCTGACGGGAACTACATTGCCCAAAGCAAAGAAGTGGTTTTATCGTGGCCGTACAAAGACTGCATACTCGAAGGTGGGCAAGAAGACCCTAATGAAAAGCGAAAGGAGATATTTCATAACGAAATACTGGCACCGGATGAGATCGATAGATTGTTGGAACCAAAGGTATTCACCAACTTTAAAAGAATAGACAAGGATGGAGAACATCCCGTTCAAGAGATAAAGCAAACAGATAATTTAATCATCAAGGGAAACAACCTTTTGGTTTTACACTCCCTAAAGAAAAGGTTGGCTGGAAAGGTAAAGCTAATTTACATAGACCCACCCTACAACACAGGCACCGACGAGTTTAAGTACAACGACAATTTTAACCACTCTACTTGGCTTACATTTATGAAAAACAGGCTGGAAATTGCAAGAGAGTTACTTAGAGATGATGGAGTTATTTTCGTACAAATAGACAACAGAGAACTGGCGTATCTAAAGATACTAATGGATGAAATATATGACCGCAACAATTTCCTAAATATGGTTACTTTAAAAGCCAAAGCCAGTGGTGGAGTCGGTCAAGAAAGCTATATATTTGACATTTGTGAATATATATTAATATATGCTAAAAGAAGGGCAGAAGCTAAGAATAACCTACCTTTTATAAAAACAGAAATTGATTGTAATGTGATGAAACAATATAATAATGTATTAGTAAATTTAGAGTCTGAAAAATATATAGGTAGTATCGCCGGTGGTAAAGTTAAAAATATCAAGATTTACGAATATAAAGATTTTGAAATTAAACAATTAAGCAAAGATGAGAAAAGTATAGAGAGTTATTATAGTTACTTTGATAAAATATTTAGAACTACTAACCCACAAGGTGGCTTATTAAAGAGAATAATGCCATATATACCTAAAAATGGTTTAGTTTCTGTTGAATACCAACCAACTAAAGGAAGACGCGCAGGTGAAACCTATCGATACTATTTTCTAAATGGAGCATTAATCGTATGGTTAAAAGATAGCGCGATTAAAAATGACGTAGAAAAAAGCGTCTCAAAACTAGTTAAAAATAATAATTTATGGACGGAAAATTTACATCAGGGGATTGCCAAAGAAGGGGGCGTCGAACTTAAAGCAGGTAAGAAGCCGGAAAAACTGCTCAAAAAGATCATGGATATGGCAACAGACAAAAATGATATAGTTTTAGACTATCATCTTGGCTCGGGCACAACTTGTGCTGTGGCTCATAAAATGGGGCGGCAATATATTGGTATTGAACAATTAGATTATGGAGAAAACAGTGCAGTTGTAAGATTAAGAAACGTAATTGATGGCGATCAAACAGGTATTTCAAAGGAAGTTAACTGGCAGGGTGGCGGTGATTTTGTTTATTGTGAATTAATGGAGCTCAACGAAAAATTTATCAAAGACATACAAGATGCAAAAACGACAGAAGAACTTCTCAAACTATGGGAAGCGATGAAAAGACAGGCGTTTTTAAGCTATAAAATTGATCCAAAAGACATCGATAAAAATGCAGAAGAATTCAAAGACTTGTCCTTTGAAGATCAAAGGAAGCTTTTGATAGAGCTCCTTGATAAAAACGACCTTTATGTCAACTACAGTGAAATAGAAGACAGTCAGTACGAAGTGAGCAAAGAAGATATTGAGCTTAATAGGAAACTTTATATGGAAGCAGGATACTAATATGACTGCAGATCTCACATTAAAACAAGAGTATGACTCCCTTTCAAGAAAGGGCTTCATAACTAAATTAATTAAAAACGTGCCCGAATATGTTGAAGACAACTTAAACTCTAATTTTAAATTAAGAGAATACCAAAGAGAAGCTATTAAAAGGCTGATATTTTATCTTGAAGAAGATAATTCTAAAATAAAACCTTCGCAATTACTTTTTAACATGGCAACTGGTTCAGGAAAGACTTTACTCATGGCTGTAAGCATCCTTTATCTTTATTATAAACATGGATACCGTGACTTCTTATTTTTCGTTAACAGCACGAACATCATCGAAAAAACAAGGGATAATTTTCTAAACCCTTTTTCTTCAAAGTATTTATTTAATAAAAGAATTATGTTCAATGATAAAGAAACCAAAGTCAGGGAAGTCAAAAACTTCAGTGAATCAAACGATGAAGACATAAACATCATATTCACAACGATTCAAAAACTGCATTCTGACATGAACACCCCAAAAGAAAATGCAGTGACATTTGAAGATTTTGCCGATAAAAAATTTGTCATTATCTCCGACGAAGCCCATCACATCAACGCTTGGACTAAAAACAAGCTAAGCACAACGGAAGCTCAAGCAAAAAATACTTGGGAAGGCACTGTTGTGAGAATATTTAATTCCAACCCCGACAACATCATGCTTGAGTACACAGCTACAGTTGACTTAAATAATCCTGAAATTTGGAAGAAGTATAAAAATAAACTAATTTATGAGTATAGCCTTAAGGAATTTAGGCAGGACGGCTATTCTAAAGAAGTGAAAGTTTTAGACGCTGATATAGAAAAAATAGACAGGATGATATTTGCTGCAATTTTAAGTCAATATAGAAGAAAAATAGCGGAGAAAAACCGTATTTACTTAAAACCAGTGGTGCTTTTCAAGTCTAAAACCATCAAAGAATCCACCGAAAACGCGAGCCTATTCCACGAAAAAATCAAAAACCTAACAGCAAAGGACATCGATAATATCAGACAAAAGTCCACTGGGACTGCCTTAGAAAGGGCTTTCAGTTATTTCAATAAAGAAGGGATAGCAGATGAAAATTTAGCAGTTGAATTAAAAGAAGACTTTTCCGAAGAAAAATGCATGGTATTAGACTCCGAGAATATTGATGAAGAAAAACAGGTGAAACTAAACTCCTTGGAAGACGAGAACAACGAGATTAGGGTTATTTTTGCCGTCAACATGCTAAATGAAGGTTGGGACACTTTAAATTTATTTGACATTGTAAGGCTTTATGAAACTAGAGATGGACAGTGGACCAAAGACGGCAGATACGTCCCAGGTAATACCACTATTTCAGAAGTTCAACTTATAGGGCGGGGTGCAAGATACTTCCCATTTACTGTAAATGAAGGGGATGACAAATTCAGGAGAAAATTCGATCAGGATCCAGAAAACGAAATGAAAATTTTGGAAGAATTATATTATCACAGCTCTTATGTTCCAAAGTATATAGCTGAGTTAAAAGCTGCCCTTAGAGAAAGTGGAATAATGCCGCCGCAGGAGCCTAAAACATTATTTTTGAAAGTTAAAGAAGATATCAAAAAAACTAACTTTTGGAAAAACGGGTTTATTTTCATAAACCAAAGAGAAAAGACTGATGGATTAAAAATTGAAAGCATCAGCGAAATTGCACAAACCAAGACCTATGGCCCAGTTAAATTAAAAACTGGCGAAGTACAGGAAGATATGCTTTTTGAAAACGGTGGCCTTCAAAACCAACAAATAAAGACACAATCAATCAAACTTGAGCACTTTAGTGAAGCTGTAATAAGGAAAGCTATCGCTAAAAACGATTTCTATAGGTTCAACAACCTTAAGAAGTATTTCCCAAAACTAGACTCATTAAATTTATTCATCGAGCACTTCAAAGGAACGAGAGTTGACATAATAACTTCTGAAAAAAGGTTTCAGGAGCTGACCCCGGACGATAAATTAGAGATATGTCTTACCATTCTAAAACAGTTAGAGTTATACATTAAATCAGAGTACGTTGAATATAAAGGGTCACACTTATTTGTGCCTTATAGCATTAAAGATATTGTCACGGACAAAGTATTAAACATAAATATAGGAGATAACTCAGATCAGGAAATAGGTCACCCAATAAGCGATCCGAGAAATGTTGAGTTGAGATTAGATTTATCTAAGGAAGATTGGTATGTCTACGACGAAAACTATGGAACTTCTGAAGAGAAGTATTTTATTCGATTTCTTTACGGAATTATAAATAAACTAAAGGAAAGGTATATAGATGTCTTTTTGATAAGGAATGCGAATTTATTTAAGATATACAACTTCTCTGACGGGCGTGCTATAGAGCCTGATTTTGTATTATTTTTAAAAGAAAGTGGAAACGATGAATGGCTCCAATATCAGGTGTTTGTAGAAGCCAAAGGGACACATTTACTTGAAACAGACCAATGGAAGGAAAAATTTTTAAAAGAGATAGAAGAAAAATGTGAGATAATTGAAAAAAACAAAAATTATAAACTAATTGGCATGCCTTTCTACAATGAAGCAACTAAACGTAACTTTATTAAAGCTTTTGAAGAAAAATTTCTTAAATAGAGATGTATTATACCAAAACTATAGCTAATCAAAAAGTTATGTTTGAATTTTTATTTATCTTCGGGCTTTCGATCACAGATTAGTTAACCTTACCCACGACATAAAACCGTAGCTTCCAAGCTCTTCGGGGTTTACTTTGGTCTTTGAAGTTCCCCGCATGAATATGTATGCGATATATTAATAGTTTAGACAATATAAGTACACAGAGTGCTGAATTACAACACATAAACATAAATACAATCTGCTGTTTTTATTCCTTAGGGGGCTGAATTTCCCTGTTGCAATAACGGCAAACTTTGGCTTCGTTTCGTATCCACTCGGCACAGAAAGGGCATTTTCTAAACCCTTCTTTTGCCTTTTTTCGATTTATGCTCTCGATGTCGGGCTTAACAACCAAGGCATGTATAAGGGCAACTATAAAAACAAGCGCCCCGTATATCCACCACTTAATAAAACTGCGACCCTTTCTGTTTGCGATTAATGCAGGCACAATTCCGACCAAAACGTTTAGCGCTCCAAGCGTAAGATCACTATATAATACTAAGCTGGGAATAATTCCAATTAAAAGATTATCAGCAATTTCTCCGATAAACTCTTTCTTGAGCCTATAATAATAAATGTAATTTTGTGCATGAGCTGGTTCCGCTATTATAATAGCAAATAAAACTGCCATTATAACAAGCAGTAGATTAGCACTGATCTTAAATCTATTTTTATAAAGCATCTTAAGGTTATTATCGTATAAATCGTGCATTATTAATTCACCCCCTACTAAAGTTGTATACACTTCACGCCATTTATAACTTCCATTTCAAGCGGCCTTTCTCTTTTAATTTAAATTTTAAAGTTTTGTCTGCCTACATCAATGCCGTTAGCGTAGGCCGGGCCTAAGGACAAAGCACCTATCCTAGCTAACAATTCAAAACGACTTAAATTACTTTCTTCAAGCTACTATCGACCCGTCTTCTGGATTCAATTCTACTTTTTTGGCAGCTTGTCCAGCATTTTTTCACATTTGTCAATTGGTATCGTCCTTCAGTCCGTCAAGAAGGGCGGTATCCCAGACAGCTCTTTCTTCCTTCTCTTCTTTCCATGCCTGTGAGTCTGTCTTCAATTTAGCGAAGGCGTCATTTGTCTTCTTCAGAAAAAGTTGACGACGATACAGTTCGACAGCTTCACTCAAAATCTCCTGCGTCTTGCGTCCTGTTTGGGCAGAAAGGTTTTGTAGGACCTTATAAGTCGAAGAGTCAATACGCACGGTGCAACTTGCCATTTTTATCATCTCCTTCCATATGAAGTTGACTTAGTCCATGACTTAGTCTATACTTCTAACAAAAGGGGTGAATCTTGATGCTGCTCAAGGTAAATGTTCATGAAGCCAAAACCAACCTTTCCAAGCTCTTAGCTCGGGTAGAAGAAGGCGAAGAAGTCATCATCGCAAAGGCTGGCAAACCTGTCGCCCGACTGGTGCCGATAGAAAAACAGACAGCACAGCGTATTCCCGGAAGCGCAAAGGAAAAGCTAGTTGTCGCTAACGACTTTGATGCGCCGCTTCCCGAAGATATCCTTAAGGATTTCGAAAAATGCGACTGCTGTTAGATACCCACGCGTTTTTGTGGTGGATCACGGACGATCCAAGGTTGTCCGAAAAGGCTCGCGAAATTATGGGCGATGGCAAAAACCAATTGTTCTTGAGCGCTGCCAGCGGTTGGGAAATTGCCATCAAAGCCAAACTTGGCAAACTAAAGGTTTCTGATGATCTTGAGCATTTTATTCCTGAACAAGTGGCCCTTAACGCCATTGAAAACCTGCCCATACTTTTAAGCCATGCCCTGCATGTTTATACCCTTCCCGATTATCATCGGGACCCTTTTGATCGCTTGCTCATCTCTCAAGCTCAGTTGGAAGGGCTGCCCATTCTGACGGCTGATTCTCAAATCTCTCAATATCCGGTGGAAGTCGTTTGGTGAGCAAAAGCGCGAAATTTCGGTTTATTTCGGCAGCTTCTTTAGCAGTTTTTCGCACTCGTCGATCAGCTTCCTTCCGGTTGTTTTAAGTTCTGCCGTAAGGGATGTCCTGTCTTTGTAGTACGCATCGGTCAGCGACAGCCTTTGCGCA
>Ga0134095_1002006_pt1 | contig 12095 bp, 5 predicted proteins | sample 6_2taG_FD_94449 | JGI IMG/M metagenome (GOLD analysis project Ga0134095, IMG submission 94449) | Switchgrass degrading microbial communities from high solid loading bioreactors in New Hampshire, USA - 6_20_20_110_A2 metaG | ecosystem: Engineered > Bioreactor > Semi-continuous > Anaerobic >... | reverse complement strand
TTTCGGTTTCAATCACAGCTTTTTTATCCATAAGATACTAAACTTCCTCAATCAAAATTCTTGAAATGGTCATCTTTCCGTCAACAATAATATTTATAGTGCTTTCAAACTCTGCCTGACCTTGCGGTGTCCTCACCTCGGCATATAATACATTTTTTTCCTGCTTAAACAACTGCGGTTCTTTCGTTATTTCTTTTACGGTAAATTGCAATCCGTTATTCAATTCCAAACTTTCAAATTCTATTGTTATGCGGTAATTGGTATTGGGCCTAAATTTCAGCTTCCTCGATTCAACAATTCCGTTTTCGGCATCTAGCATCAACCGGCTGCCATTGTATCCAAGCTTTACATTTTCTCCCCTAACGATACTCCATTGGTCGGGGATACTGTCCGAATCAATATCCATATCCGAAATACTAAAGAAGACAATCTTTTCTGCATCCGTTTGACCGGATTTATTTATATTTTCTTCAATATATTTTAGCCTTTCAAGCATTTCACTTGTTCCTGCATTGAATATGAACGGTGCCATATTGTTTTTATTCTTTTCCCTGGCTTCATTTATGGCTCCTATTGCCTTGTCAAGATATCTCAATGCCTCATCCTTTTTATTTTCATTTAAATTCATCATAACCAATTTGTAGTATACATCTACTTTTTGCTGCCAAGCATCAACGGAAAGAGGCCTCAAATAAACCAAAGCCTCCAGATGTTCCAATCCTTTTTCAATATTGCCTACACCAAAATAGTACTCGGCAATTTTGGCCCTCAGTCCGTAGTTATATTTCGACAGCTTTTCTGCATTGGCGATATATGTATTTGCCTCATTAAACTTGCTTTCGGTAATCTCCCGCCTTGAAACAAGCAATTTGGCATATTCAATCTTATACTCGGCTTTAAAAATATCAATATCTGCAGCTTTTTTCATAAGAGAGGCAGCAGTATCGATATCGCCTTGTTTGGTAAAACTGTCCGCTTTCCTTGAATATATGTCCCCAGCTACAAAAGCTATAGGAATTACTGAAATAAATATACTGATAACCAATCCAACGATTGGATTGAGATTAATCGGTTTAATCCTTACAGTTTTACAACACAGCTCAATTATTTTCTTAATTCCTTTTTGACGATATTGAACCCTTTCTTCGTTCCTTCCTTCTTTGCCTCTAGCATTAAACATTGCCAGTAATGCCCACATTAAAAGGGAAACACCGGCATAGGACAGATCGAAATCCAACAGTGAGTGCACAATCAATACCGTTACTGATGTAAATATTGCTCCTTGAATTACTCTATCCCCAATACCGTTATTGCTTCCATATCGATATTCATTTAAAAAGGCTGCGGCTATCGCTACCAACAGCAAAACAAAACATATTACACCTACAATACCGCAATCTGTTGCAATTTGCAAAAGAAAATTATGGGCTTGTGTACTTTTGTAATTATACGATTGGTAATAAAAATATTTTTGCAGCCATGCTCCTCCCCCGGAACCAAAAAGCCATTTGTCTTTAAACATCTTAAACCCGTCTTTAAAATAAATCCTTCTTTGAATCAAACTGTCATTGCTGGTCATACTCTCAAAACGGGAAAGAATATTGTTGAAATATTTATATTTCAATGTAATCTTTTTTATTGTTTTTTCCGATTGTGCATCGACAACTTTGGCATTATCAAATGTAACAAAGGTGCCTCTATAGTAATTGATAAACTTAATGTCAACTATAGGCATATTTTCCGGAACTTTAAAGTACACTTCATGCTGTTCCATACCGTTAGTTTCACCTTTAGAGAAAGCGGCTATCTTTTTTGATTTTTTCGATATTATATCCTTTACATCCTTTGCATATATTTCAATAAAAAAGGCATACGGCTCCTTTAGCTCGTTATTCGCCCGGGCATCAAACAAGAGCTTGTACTCCTTCTCAGGCTTTAGGTTTATTGTTTTTGTGACAACATAATAACTGTTTTCTTCTTCAGTACTATGAAAGAAATTCAAAGGTGATGTGCTGTTAATCAAAAACAATAAAAACGATACTGCAAAAACAATAAAAACGGAAAAAACTATCAAATAGGCCTTAACGCTTAATTTCTCAAAGAATTTTCCAGTGAATCCCAGCAGCAAATTTATCGCTGCTGCCGACAATATTGCTATTGCCAATATCAATAGCATCTTGCAATTTATTGAGTTACTGTTTTTTAACAGGTAAAAGAAACCTGTCACTGTTAATCCCGATATAACAGCACCGATACTGTATATTGCTCCCTTTACTTTATAACCTCTAGGCAGGGTAAGAATAAACAGCAAAAGACCCAAGGGAAACAGCAGATAAACCCCTCTACTTATAGTCAATATACCCGTTGCCACATAGAACGTACTGCAAATTCCCGCAGCTACCTTTGTCCATTTTCTTGAACTTGTAATCGATAAAACCGTGGCAATAAAAAATACCACCAATAGATATGCAGCAAGGGTATTGGGATATTGAAATGTTGAATGAATCCTACCGTCGACATAAAGACCGAAAAAGCTGAAATTGCAACCTATCAATTTAAAGAGAGCATTCAACAGATTTACCGTTCTACTATCTAATGCACTGTCAATTCCCAACAAACAAACACCCATCGCAGATATTGCCATTACCCATAACATCGCCCTTTTTCTGCGATAGCTGTTCATAACTTCCGACATCATAAAAAACACTGAAAAATACATGCAGTATTTCATCCACTCACTTAATGCCGCCCTCAAACTTGCTGCAGCAAAAAGGGAAATGAAATAAACTATAAAAAAGCTAAAGGCTGCATATTCCAGCAAACTTTCCATAAAAGCTTTTCGGTTTGAAACAATCCTTTTAATCCAAAAAATCAATAATACACCCAGTACAAGAATTTCTGTCGGATATTGATCCTTTTCGAAATATAATCCTTGAAGGTAAGGTGTATAAAACATGACTAACGACAATACCGAGACTATTAATACGGTAAAAAAGTCGATACTTTCCGGTTTAGTACCATTATTACTTCTATTAGCAACCTTTGCCACGCAGCTCACCTCTAAAGTACTTGCTTAATCAACTATTTTAAGACAAAATACCGGATAAATTTTTAAATCGATTTATCAATTTGCCACGCTGTACTCCGAACTGTTCCAATACTCCTTTACTGCAGTAATTAAAATACCCAGTAATAGACCGATTACTATAGATAAAATAAAAATAAGTAATTTTTTCGGAGCAATGGGCTCAATTGGCGGTAAAGCTTCTGAAACGACAATTATACTCTCTCTTCCGGTATCAATTGACTGTTTGATAACTGCTTCTTTATACTTTTGCTGGTATGCTTCATATGTTTGCTTTATAATATCCCGTTCTTGCTTCAATAAATCGTATTCCCTCTGCTTTTGAGCTTGTTCAATTTGAATCTTTTCTATCTCTTTCTGACATTCTGTTATGCTTTTTTCAATATTCTCCCGTTGTGCCCGCAAATTGGTCAAATTAATCTCCAATTCATTTACCCTGTTTGACAGATAAATAAATATGTCATTTACCTGTTCGGTTGACAATTCCAGATTTGCAATTTCATTAGTTTTAAGACCAGTTTTATCTCTAATGGCATCGGCCAATAAATCGTTATCAAGCAGATTAACATTTGTCACCAATGTTTTCGGTGTATTTTCCAATAGCTTTTTTCCCTGTGCAAGGGATGCAGCTACAGAATTTTCATCTATTTTAATCTGTGTCAATTTTGTTTTAAACTCTGTCAACTGAGTAAGCTTTGACTCTAGTTCCATCATAAGTTCCGAGGGACCTCTCGGTTTAGACAGAAAATCTTCAAGTTTTTTCGATGCTTCGTCTAAATGATCTTTCTCTTTTTCCATCTGTGCTTTCAATACCTGCCCGGAAGACTCCGCCTGTTTTTGGTTTGTTTCTGTAATAAACTCAATAAAACGTTCACTTAGACGGTTTGCAATTTCAGCGGCAGTTTCCGGATTTTCATCGGTAACATTGATTGTTATGAGATTTGTGTTTTTAATGTTATCCACTGTTATATTTTCGGCAATTTCCTCAAGAGTTAGATGCTCCATATGCATCTCTTTTCTTATGAATTGCAGCATCGTAGGTGCTTTTATTTGCTCCCTGTACGTCTCAATGGAAATTTGATCTCTCTGGGACATTGCACTTAACAAACTCGCAATAGTCGCACTGTCCCCCGTTATATTGCTAACAATATTGTCATTGCTGGCCTGGGATATTCTAAGCATTACTTGTGCTTCATAAACCGGTTTCAAAATAAAAAAACTCAAGATTGTACTTATAACAACACAAACAAGTATTGTTATCAATATAGTTTTTTTACCTTTTACAATAACCTCTATAATCTGCCTTAAGCTAACTTCTCCCACTGTTTATCCACACCTATCCATATTATAGCAAACTCACCAATTACTGTTATATTTCGATTATATTATTGAACATAGTTAATTGTATATAATTAGAATTCAATCGTCAAATAGTAATTTTTAAATGCTATGCAGCATAAGTAAAATAATGGTAATAGCAAGCTTTATATCAATTGAAGTAGTTCCTTGGCTCATACTCCTTTAAATACATTCTAATGAAAGAAACCGGTGGAGTTCTTCTCCACCGGCTTTATACTTAGAGTCTTTCGTAAGAAGGCAAAAGCCTTAAAAATCGAAGGGCTCGATACCCATTTTTTAATCAACCGTTGCTGTGAAACTAAAGTCGTCAAGGGCATTACCTGAATCATCTATTATTGTAGCTTTAGTTGCCCTATAGAATATAACTTGTACTTTATCTCCTCGATAGTTTCCGTCTATTACCACCTTGAATCTTGCAAAGGTCTCATCCTCGTCCGTATATTTGTCATCTTTAGCCTCTGCATCATAGTAGTATATTTTTGCATCAACAGTTTTACCGTTAACCTTGACCCTAAATTGAGAGGAGTCGTTTTCATTAAGCTCATCTCCATCGGAAAGTTTCAAGTTTTCCGAAAGTCTAATGAAGACTACCGTACCAACCCCTTTTTCATAGTAAGCTGCATCTATGAGCTTCGCAACAGGTTTAAAGTCTTCCTCCACTTTAATACGAGAAGATATTGTCAATTTCTGATTGAATACATTAACCGTGTCAATATACTCCTCATCTTCCAAATCCAAATATATCGTTTTTCCATCAAAAGTTCCATCGGTGTCGATATCGGTATTTACAGTTAAAGTTATTTCGTTTTTATTTTCATCGTATTTTGCATCCCATGCCGTTATCACGATATCATAGCCCGATTTGTCCTTACCCGCTGTTATATAAAAGTCATCGGGATCTAAAGTGCTGGCATCGATTGAACCTTTAATTTTTACCACAATTGTGTTTGTATCAGTTACTGCTGCTGAAACAACTATCGGAGCAGTACTTCCTGTGTCTTTAAAGGAACCACTGGAAATACTTGCCACCGACATACTATTCCCCTTAAGGTCCTTAACCGACTCTATCTGAATACGTGATATTTTCTTTACATCTACAATCTCATCGTCCTCGTAATCATCCTTATCAGAGGGGAATGAAATACACACAGTCTGATCATCGTTCAGTAATTCCAGCTTTATTAAGCTCTTATCCAACTTTTTGGCAATACCGTCTACAAAATAGAAATAGTTCAAGTAATCGGTAGCAGAACCCTTGTCCACATCTTCACTAAATTTTATAAATAGCTGGTTATTATCAGTATTGATATACACATTTGAAACTTCCGGAGGAGTTTTGTCCTCAACAGTTATTTTTACAGTTTCTTTATCTATTTGATTTTTAAACGGACTTAAGTCTGTTACGCCACTTATTGTCAAGTCGTAATTTCCCGATTCAAACTCTTCTCCGTCATCTCTTTTAAGAACCAGTTTTGTCCTTACATATTCGCCATTTTCCTTGTAATACTCAGCTTTTGATAAAGCTATAGTATCACCGTCAGAATCTTTTAGTTTAAATTCTCCAGTATTAGAAAGTATCTCTTCAGAGAATTCCAATACAATTTCCTTCTGATTCTTTATAACATAACCTACCAATTCCGGACTTGAATCGTCAATCTCAGGTATCACTTTAAGCTTTATATCCGCTGAATTTCCGCTATAGTCGGTTACATCTTCAATGATAATATTACATCCTGCTACCGGCAAAGCATTGTCAACATCAAAATATATAGTTAAAGTCATATTATCATCGTCTAATTCCATGTCTTCAATCCTTGTCCGTACACTGGTACTTATATTATCTATGTCCGGTGTTTCAATCTCTTCGCTGAATTTTATTACAATCTTTGTCTGGGTGGCACTTACAATTTTGGCTGTAGGTGCATCCTTGTCTTCTATAACTGTGAAATTTAATTCATTATCTTCAACCATATATCCGGCATAGTCGCTAATTTTGTCTTTAACGGTTAATTTATGGTTACCGGAAGTTAAGCGTTTTGTCAGTTTAATGTTTACCGTTTTTTCATTGGCCGACAAACTCAACTGTGCCGCGAAAGTTTTACCGTCAATTGCATAACTTGAGATATTTTCAGCATTTTGAACCGGTTCACTGAAGGTCAGTTTTAAAAGACTGTTTCCTACCGCAGTAACATCAACTACCTCAGGTACGGAAAGATCTTTTACATTTTTAATCTGCAACACAGCATTTTTATCAAGCCCTACCTTTTTGTCAACTCTAACTTCCACATCCGACTGCTGCTTAAGGGCGTTTTTAAGAAGTAGTGTAACAGTAGTTTTATCCTTTGAAAGCTCGGCATTTATTACACTATTGCCTTCCACATCATAATTGCTCTTGTTTTTCGCCTCATTTTCATTTTCAACAGCCCTGCTAAATTCAACTATTACCTCTTTCAGGTTTCCGGAAGAAATTGCTTTTGCAGTCAATTTATCGGGAACAACAATGATTTTTACCTTGGCGGTAATCGATGTGCCGCTTATTGTGCCTGAGATTGTCTGTTCACCTGCTACTGATGTGTCAACCTTTGGCCAGCTGACGCTAGCAGTACCTTTTGTTCCGTCGTCGTATTCAACTTCAACAGAAGACGGTAATTTAGGAGTTTCTCCCACTGTAACGGTGATATCGTCAATAGATTCTACCGATACTATAATGGCAAATTCGATTCCGGCCTCTCTAACTTTATCCGCCGAAACAATTCCCTTGTCCACCAGCTTTTTAATAAGTTTTTCTCCGTCAGCTTTGTATACTGCCTGTAATGTTCCATAGGAGATTCCGACCAGGAAATCTTTATTTATAGTTGTATCACTGTTAAACAGATTTGCCTGTATGGAAGTAAGACCTCCTACTTCGCTTAATTTGGTTGCTGCCTTGTTGTACTGGAAATCCCCGTCATAGCCCAATTGCTGGAGTATCAATGAGCAATAGGCTTTACCGTTAAGTCCTGCTGTAGGTCTGAAAGTTGAATCTTCCGCGTATCCCTTAACATAACCTTTTTCAACAGCATATGCCACTTGCCTTTTAGACCAATTGGCAATATTTCCGGAATCTTTGAATACCGATAATATTTCATCCGCTTCCTCATAGGTAAGCTCTTTTGCCTCCTCCTCCTGTCCGAACATTCTAAGAAGCATTACAACTCCCGTCTGCCTGTCCAAATTTGTCCCCAAATCCGGTTCAAACTTCACTTCACTGATACCCTTGTACAAGCCGAGGGTGTAAAGTGCATTAGCTTCTTTCTCATATATAAATGTATTTGCTGAAGCAGGCACTGTTGCAATTGCTGAAATCATAGCCATAGCCATTAAAGATGCAAGCAGTTTTTTTATTTTCCTCATAGCTTCCCACCTCTCATTTAAATCAAAATGGATAGTTATAAAAAACTGGCAGGAGGTTTCTCCTACCAGTCTTTATAAATCATTGTCAATGCACTTTTTTATTATTTATTTACTATAGTCTTAGTCATTCCTTTTTTAGCTCCAAGTGTATTTCCTTCTCTGTCTAATAAGATCTTACCAGCATTCTTAGTAGTATTTGGTAGCGGGTTAAAGTCAATTGTAATAGATTTCTTACTGTATTCACCTTTTGCTACTACTACAAGTCTTGGCTTAGATTCGTCAACACCTTTTGTATTCTTATCATCTGTGCCACCTGCAACATAGTATACTTCTACGTCTACACGGTCACTACCAATTGTTACAGTAAACTGTGATGCTATGAAATCTCCAAGCAACCAAGCTCCATCATATCCTAATGCTTCTTTTAAATCTTCAAAAGCTTCTTCTGCTGCTTCAATATCTGTTAAGTCTAATTCTTCAGATATTTCGATTTCAGCGTAAACACCTTCATCATCGCCAGTTACCTTTGTAGCTTTTGCTATAGAAGATATTGAAGGATTGAACTTATCTCCAACAGCTATTGGACCTTCAGCTAATTCTAACTTCTGGTTAAATACATCAGTTGTATCGATTTTCTTTTCATCCTGAATAGTTAATACAAGTCCACTACCTTCATATTTTCCGTCTGTTGTGAAGTCTTTGCTGAACAATAATTTTATTTCATCCTTACTTGAATCATATTCAGCGTCATAAGGTTCAAGAGTTTTCTCATCATCTTTAGCATCTACATAATTAATGATGAAATCATCAGGAGATAATGTCTTTCCGTTTATCTTACCAACAAGGTGGAGTACTATTGTATTTTCTCCAGTTACATTTGCTTCATCTACACAAGGTGCTTCACCTATAGATTTGAATTCTTCACCAGTTGCAATTAATCTCTTTGCTTCATTTCCTGCTGTGTCTTTAACATTTTCAATTATAATTCTTTCGATTTCATCTTCATCAATATCGATTCCATCTTCGATATCTGCAAAGGTTATTGCTACAGTTCTATCATCGGACAACAACTCAATATCATCTACATTGTCACTATCGAGGTCAACAAGTTCATCACCTAAATCAACGGTATAGTTGTCAAGGTCAGTTACTGAATCTTCATCAACATCTTCATTGAAGTTTACATATAATATATTGTCAGTACTATTTACGTAAACTGCATCTATTGAAGGTGCCTTTTCATCATCAATTTCAATAGTTAAGGTTGTCTTTTCCAACTGATTTCTCATTGGTGTAAGATCTTCTACACCTTTAACTGTCAATTTATACTTTCCGGAAGCAAATTCTTCGCCACCTGATTTTGTTATAACTATCTTATTCTTAATATCATTACCTTTTTTATCTTTTTCATATTCTGGAGAACTTATAGCTACTTCATCACCGTCAGCGTTAAGAAGTTCATAATCGCCGCTATCATCATATACATCTTCACTAAATTCGATTACGATTTTTGTTTGATTATCTTTTATTTCATATCCAACAATTTCAGGATTTTCTTCATCGTAATCAGGTTTAACTGTAACTACGAAGTCAGTCTTGTTACCGCTATAGTCTGACAAGTTGTCAATTGTTATTTTACCGCCTGATGCTGGCAATGGATCGTCAAGCGAGAAGGTTATTGTATAAGTTGTACCGTCATCGCTGAGCTCCAATTTTTCAATTTCAGCTTTTGTATTAGTGTAAACATCATCTTCGTCCGGAGTCTTAACTGGTTCGCTGAATTTGAGTACAACTTTTGTCTGAGTTGCACTTTCAACTTCTCCAGTTGGTGCTTCTTTATCTTCAACAACAGTGAATGTTGTTTCGTTATCTTCAATTGCAAATCCAGCAAAGTCAGATACTTTGTTCTTTACAACCAATTTATGCTCGCCATCGGACAATGCATTTTTAAGAGTAATGTTTACTACTTTTTCATTGCTTGCCATTTCAATTTTTGATGCAGCGAAGGATTTACCGTCGATAGTATAGTTGCTTCCAGTTTTAGCAGTAGTTTGTACAGGCTCAGTGTAAGTCACTCTTATATAAGTGTTACCGATTGCTTCAACTGATGCAACTTCAGGTGCACTTACGTCCTTAACGTTTTCAATTGTTACAGTTGCATCTTCTTTAAGTCCAACATCTTTCTTAACAGTTACTTCTACATCTGATTGGTTTGCTATTGTATCCTTAACAAGTAATGTTACTGTCATTTTGTCTTCTGAAAGTTCTGCGTTTATAACCTCATTTTTCTTAACTTTGTAGCTTCCTACATCTTTTGCCTTGTCAGCATCGCCAACAGGTCTGTTGAAGTTAAGAATCAATTCTCTTCTGTTACCGGATGTTGAACCAGCTACTCTTAATTCTGCAGGCATAACAATTACTTTAACTTTAGCTGTTACGTCAGTATCAGCTATTGTACCTGTAATTTCAAATTCGCCAGCTGCTGAAGTATCAACTGTAGGCCAAGTAACTGCTACTTCTGCTGTAGTACCATTGTCATAAGTTGCTGTTACTGTAGCAGGAAGTGTAGGAGTACCTCCGATATCTACTGTAACGTCAGCAATTTCTGCTACTGATACTATATCAGCGTAAGGAATTCCAGCTTCCTTAACTTTTTCTTCGTCTACATATTTGCTTTCGATTAAAGCTTTGATAACTTTCTTACCGTCAGCTTTAAATTTAGCTTGTAATGCTCCATAGGAGATACCTACCAAAGCATCTTTGTTCAATTGAGCATCGCTGTTGAATGTTGTTGCTTGAGAAGCAGTCAATCCACCAACTTGGCTCAATTTAATTGCTGCTTGATGGTAATCGAAATCTCCATCATAACCTAATTGTTGAAGGAGTAATGAAGCATAAGCTTTTCCGTTCAAACCAGCTGTTGGTCTGAAGGTTGAATCTTCATAACCCTTAACAAAACCTTTTTCAACTGCATATGCTACTTGTCTTTTTGCCCAGTCTGCTATTGTTCCAGCATCTGAAAATTTAGCAAGTAATGAATTTGCTTGTTCATCAGAAAGCAATTTTGCTTCTTCTTCTTGTCCAAACAGTCTGAGAAGCATTACAACACCAGTTTGTCTGTCGAGAAGAGTCGCCAAATCCAAATCTGGGTTGTTAGGATCTGTACTGATACCTTTGTACAAACCAACTGCATAGAGTTTTTCTGCTTCTGCTTGATAATTAAATGTTTCAGCAAATGCAGGCATTATAGCCATAGAAGCCATCATAGCAACTACAACTAATGACGCCAACACTTTTTTGAGATTCTTCATACTCTCAAATCCTCCTTGTATTGTTGTTTTTTTGGGAAGCAGGCTAAATACTGAAAGTCAGGCTACGCCCTATCCCTTTGTGTCTAACCTGACCTATATTGCATTTTGCTCAAGACCGGCGCACTTAACCTATCTTGAATTCAAAACTAATTATATCATCGGCTTTTTGGTGAGTCAACATCTTGAAATCAAGTGTAAAGAAATTGTAATAGAATTGAAACAAACCGAATAGACTTCCTACTAAGTTAAAAAGCCGGATTTACCGGCTTTTGTCACGCATTTAGGCACTACTATTTGCTGCTGAGATTTCTTTCAGCCATTTCAATGGCTTTTTTAACAATATTTCCGCAATCCCTCGATGAAACTGAACCCCAGCCTTCGTTCTTAACGATATTATACACGCCCAACTCTTTAGCTATTTCAGCTTTAAGACTTTCGGACATTATACCGCCACGTCTGCTCATAGTTCATGCCTCCTTATTATATAAGTAGAAACTACTTATATTTTTAATTGCGTTCTTTCTTATTATAAACAGTTTCAAAATTATAATATCATGAAATTTTTTCTTTCATCCTAAAATTTCAGTAAAATGGGTTGCACTTTTTATCTTATGTTAATATAATACACTAACCGCATTTATTGAAAGAAAGGTGACATATAATGTCTTTTTCCACAAGAGAACTATTGGCACGATTAATTAAATGCGAAGCCGGTGGCGAAGGTTTGGACGGAATGAGAGCTGTTGCAACCGTTGTTATGAACAGAGTACATGTTTCCTACGGGGAGTACTTAAAAGTTTGCCAGGGTGACCTTCGTAAAGTTATATTTCAGCCCAGGCAGTTTACATGTGTTATGAGTACGGTATATGGTGAAGTAAATCCACAAACCATTTGGGCGACACCACCTGATGAAATCCACTATGAGGTGGCCGACTGGGCTTTGTCGG
>Ga0134095_1002003_pt1 | contig 12137 bp, 7 predicted proteins | sample 6_2taG_FD_94449 | JGI IMG/M metagenome (GOLD analysis project Ga0134095, IMG submission 94449) | Switchgrass degrading microbial communities from high solid loading bioreactors in New Hampshire, USA - 6_20_20_110_A2 metaG | ecosystem: Engineered > Bioreactor > Semi-continuous > Anaerobic >... | reverse complement strand
TTAGTCAGTTTTTCTATTACAGAAAAAATTTTCTCGGCAGTATCATAATTTTCTTTTGATTTGGCTCTCAAAACTTTAACCGACTGAAGTCCGATATTATTCAAATCCTTTATTTTTTTTGTATCATCGGTAATACTGTTATAGCTGTTATAAACCAGGCTGATTTGCTCCGATAATTTTTCTATTGCCAACACTCCCTGCTGCGCATCGTTTGCCTGCATTCCCACTCCTTTTTCTATTTGTTCCACCGTTTGCTTTATTTCACCCATTGCAGTTGAGGCTAATTCCGATGCAGTATGAACTTTTGCTGTAGATTCTACAATAAGGTTTGATATTGAAAAGAAATTATTTAATATTGAACGCATTTCGCTGATTATAGAATTTATGCAAATGGATATTTCTGTTACAACTCCTGCATTTTCAGTATTCATCATGGATGAAAAATCTCCCCGGCTTACTTTCTCAATATCCTTATTCAAAGAATCCAAAATTCTTTTAAAAGTTTTGTCGGTTCCAACTTTTATAGTAATTGTAATCAAGACACTGCATATAATGACAATTATTGCCGACTGTATTATTCTTCCCGACATAATATATATATATGTCGAAGTCAGGATTATAATTATAAACACAATGATATATGCTAATGATAATGGAGTAAACTGTCGGATATTTTTCATATAAATACCTCCTACGAAATTCAGTATTTTTTGCTGTAAAGAATCCGATGAGCAGTTTCAAATCAAGTCGGAATTATGAGTTCTATAGAATTTAATTTGATTATCCGCAAATTCAAGGTATGAAAAAATATCAGTCTCAATTTTTAGAAAAGATATACTAAAAAATACTGAATAATTACCCTATTTTATTTCGACATTTATTGCCATTTATATAATAATTCTATCTTCATTGGCAAAATCCTTCTTTTTTTATTAAAATAGATACTTTATTGACAGTTTTCAATAAACAATCTTAAGTCTCTAAACATAAAATATTTTATCAAAATTATTCAGTTGTACTAAAATGCTTTTACTGATATATTAATTAATAAGAAAAATTATTGTCTGGAGTAAGAGGATGATTTTATTATTTATCGCTTTTGTATCTATTTTTATAGCCCTTGCTTATATGCGTTTTGAAGCTTCTAGCGTTAAAGTAAAAGAAGTGTTTTTTACTAAAATATCAACCACCTGAAAGTTGTTCAGTTATCCGATGTTCACATAAGTTTGCTTAGGGTTGATATAAAAAAAATCAAAAAAGTTCTAAAAAAAGAGAACCCCGATTTGGTCATTTTAACAGGAGATTACATAGACAGCACCAGGCATATACCTGCCTTTTTTAACTTCCTCGAAGAAATAAAAGGTGACTATGAAATATTCCTGTGTTACGGCAATCATGACTATAAAACATTTCGCAAGAACGAAGCAGGACTTAAAAAACTTACGGCAGATCTCGAAAAAAAAGGAATAAAAGTTCTTCTTAACGATTCGGTATTATATAAAAAAGGTGACCGAACTTACAATATTATAGGTATAGAGGACTTTAGGTCTAAACGCCATGATGTAAAAAAAGCTTTGGCAAAATGTAAAAGCAATGTAACGGCAAATATTGCCTTCTCTCATAATCCCGACATAGCCCTTGAAATTCCGGATGATGCAGTAGACTTTTTATTATGCGGTCATTTTCACGGGGGACAAATCTGGATGCCCTTCGATATTGAGTTTAAACTTTTGAGGCATGAAAGAGTGTGTAAACTGGGAATAAAAAAAGGACTTAATAAATTAAACAACCTGATAATATATATAAACAGCGGCATCGGTAATGTATTATTCCCATTAAGGTTTTTATCTCCTCCGGAAATAACAGTTATTTATTTTCCATAAATTCCTTTATCTTTTTTAATTTATTAAAAGAGGCAGAACTCTTAAAGTTCTGCCCCTCTTTATATTACTTGGAAAGACGCTCTTCGAGCTTCTTCTTTTGGTCCTCAAATCCGGGTTTACCAAGCAGTGCAAACATATTTTTCTTATATGCTTCAACACCGGGCTGGTCGAAAGGATTGACTCCAAGTAAATAACCGCTTATTCCGCAAGCTTTTTCAAAGAAGTAAACCATGCTTCCGAAATAATACTCATTCAATTCCGGTACGGAAACCACAAGATTTGGAACTCCTCCGTCATTATGGGCAAGCAGAGTTCCTTCCATGGCCTTTTTATTTACAAAATCCACATCTTTTCCGGCTATAAAGTTCAAACCGTCAAGATTGTCCTTGTCTTCCTTGATTATAATGTTCTTTCTTGGCTTTTCAACCTTGATTACAGTTTCGAAAATGTTTCTTAAACCATCTTGAATGTACTGACCCATGGAATGTAAATCTGTTGTGAAATCAACGCCTGCAGGGAAAATACCTTTTTGGTCCTTTCCTTCACTTTCGCCGTACAATTGTTTCCACCATTCGGTAAAGTAGTGAAGGGAAGGTTCATAATTTACCATAATCTCAATAGTCTTTCCTTTTCTGTATAAAGCGTTTCTTACAGCAGCATATTTGTAACAATCGTTCTCATCCAGATTTTTATTGTTGTACAAGTTATAAGCATCATATGCCCCCTTCATCATGCTGTCAATATCGGCACCGGACACAGCAATTGGAAGTAAACCGACAGCTGTCAATACCGAGAATCTGCCTCCAATGTCATCGGGTACAACAAAAGTTTCATAGCCTTCTTCCGTTGCAAGTTTTTTCAACGCACCCTTTTCCTTATCTGTTGTTGCATATATTCTCTCTCTTGCTCCTTCTTTTCCGTACTTGTTTTCCATGTATTCCTTGAAAATTCTGAAAGCTATGGCCGGCTCGGTTGTAGTACCGGATTTGGATATTACGTTAACCGAAATTTCCTTTCCTTCAATAACTTCCAACAGGTCTGCGATATATGTAGAACTGATGTTGTTTCCTACAAAATAAATTTCAGGTGCGTTTCTCTTTGACTTGGGCAAAAGATTGTGGAAGGAGTGGGAAAGCATGTCAATGGCAGCTTTCGCTCCAAGGTAAGAACCGCCGATACCTATAACTATCAAAGCATCGGAGTCGGACTTTATTTTTTCGGCAGCTTTTTTTATCCTTGCAAACTCCTCTTTATCATAGTTTAACGGGTGTTCAACCCATCCTAAAAAATCATTACCTGCCCCTGTTTTATTGTGGAGCATATCGTGAGCCGATTTTATAAAGCTATCAAGACAGCGTATTTCGCTTTCCTGTATAAACTCACTGGCTTTTGAATAATCAAATCTGATTCTTTCCATACGCAAACCTCCTATTTATAAAAAATATATATTTAGCTGTTTTTAACAATTGTCACATAATGTTTATATATTAACAAATGATTTATTTCAAAGCAATAGATTATTCTAATTTTTCCAGCCTCAATCCGTTTTATTCCGATAATAATTAAACCTTCCATTTAAGTATCTGCTAAATTCTGGCCGATTATCCTTATTAATTTCACAAAAATACAAGCCGCATTATACGATATTTTTCTGCAAAAATATCAAGTTATAAGAATATATACCATATAATAATCCTTAAATTTCTATGTAACATATTTTAATTTATGCAAAAAATATATTCTGTAAACTGTATGAACCGTGAAAATAAATTTTCACAACAGATTTTGCTAATCACGTTCATCATGTACATTTATTGTATACATTGTAGCTTATGTAAACTTTTTAATGTATATTCAACACACGAAAAGGCAGGTGAATAATATGTCAAGACCGAAAACACCATTAGTACCCGAAAGCAGAGAAGCTTTGACAAAATTTAAAATGGAATGCGCACAGGAAATCGGTCGCTTGCAATTTGTTAAGGAAAACAATGACCATTACAAGGGCGATGTACCTGCCAGGGTAAATGGTTCAGAAGGCGGCCCGATAGGCGGCCAAATGGTAAAGCGCATGATTGAGATGGCTAAAAATCAATTAGTTTAATATTTCAATCCCCCCTCTTAAAAGCGAATTTTTTGATATGTCAATTGCAAAAAGCTGAGCATCAGTGCCTGTTTTCCTGCCAATGCTCAGCTTTTGTCAATTATTCTCTAAGTTGTGCTCCAAGATTGCTTTTCAAGCCATCCAGTATTTTTGTCATTGCCTTACCCACCTCTTCGTCGGTAAGAGTTCTGTCCGATGCCCTGAAAGTTATGGAATAGGCAACACTTTTCATACCTTCAGGAACCTGTTTTCCTTTATAGACATCGAATAATTTTACATCTTCAAGTATTTTGCCTGCTCTCTGCTTAATAATGTCTTCAATTTGCTTTACCATTATTTCATCTTTAACAAGCATTGCAATATCCCTTGAAACTGCCGGGAACTTAGGCAATGGCTTGTACTGAGATTCCAAAGATGAGTTCTTTACAAATTTTTCAATTTCCATTTCTGCTACATAAGTTCTTTCCGGACATTCGAAATTCTCCGATACAACAGGGTGTATTTCACCTATTATGCCGACATACTCTCCATTAACTTTAAGACTGGCTGTTCTTCCCGGATGGAATGTAGGATTGTCCTTAACCGGTTCAAACTCATATTCTTTTATGCCAAGTCTTGAAAGCAATTCTTCAACAATTCCCTTCAACTCATAAAAGTCGGTTTTTCCGTACATGCCTATAGTAAGTACCGGTTTCTCCTTGGGAAGCTCTTTTATCGGCAAGCTTTCAGGCAAATATACAAAGGACATTTCAAAAAACCGTGCTTCCTCTATTCTCCTGTTGTAGTTGGTACTAATAACTCTCAGCATATCGGCAACAGTAGTTGTTCTCATTATGCTGTAATCTTCTCCTAAAGGATTGGATATAACCACAGCCTTTCTCAAATCACTGTCCTGCGGTATATTGAGCTTATCAAAATCCTTGGGGCTTGTGAAAGAGTAAGTAAAGGTTTCGTATAGCCCGCAAGCAACCATTGTATCTTTTATCAAGTCCTCAATTTTCTGTTTATAAGTTTTTCTGCCAAGGGTAGCTTCCTTACCGGACAAAAGAGTTGGCTTAATATTATTGTAGTCATAAAATCTGGCTATCTCCTCAGCCAAATCGGCCTCCCTTTCAACATCGGGTCTGAAGCTCGGTACTTTCACTGTGTTGGTACTTTCATCGATTTCAAATTCAAGAGCTTTTAAAATATTTACCATTTCTTCCCCGGATATATCCGTACCCAATAACGCATTTATTTTATCCGGTCTTAAGGTTAATGTCACCTGCTCAGGCTTCTTCACATAGCAGTCAACAATACCTTTACAAACAGTTCCCGCACCCAGCTCTTCCACAAGTTGTACAGCTCTTTCAAGAGCCGGAATAACATTTTCCACATCAAGACCTTTTTCAAAGCGGCTTGACGCCTCAGTTCTAAGACCGAGTTTCTTGGAAGTGAGCCTTACCGACGCACCGTTAAAGTTAGCCGATTCAAATAAAATGGTTTTCGCATTTTCAGTAATTTCGGAATTTGCCCCTCCCATAACTCCTGCCACAGCTACAGCCCTGTTTTCATCAGCTATAACAAGCATGGACGGATCAAGATTTCTGTCCTGGTCATCGAGAGTTTTAATGGTTTCACCTTCCAATGCCCTTCTGACAATTATCTTGTTTCCTTGTATGTCCTTAAGATCAAAAGCATGCATTGGCTGTCCGTACTCAAGCATAACATAGTTGGTTATATCTACAATATTGTTTATAGGCCTAACCCCTGCAGCTCTTAACCTGTCCCTCATCCATTTGGGTGAAGGACCTATTTTAACATCTTTAACAACTCTGGCTGCATATCTGGGACATAGGTCAGGATCTTTTATTTCCACCGAAATATAATTTTTAGCCTCATCGCCCTCTTCCAAAACTTTAATCTGAGGTTTCTTAAATTCTTTCTTTAAGGTTACCGCAGCCTCCCTTGCAAGACCTATTATGCTCAGGCAGTCGGGCCTGTTGGAAGTTATTTCAAACTCGAAGGTAGTTTCATTAATTCCCAAAACCTCTTTAATGTCCTTGCCCAGTTCAGTTCCCGGTTCAAGTATATATATACCGTCCTCCGGTGCGTCAGGGTAGTCATCCCTGGTAAGACCCAGTTCTTCAATTGAACACATCATACCATTGGATTCAATACCTCTGAGCTTCCCCTTGGATATTTTTTTACCTCCCGGAAGAGTCGCTCCGGCCAAAGCCACCGGGACATAGTCATTGAGCTTAATATTTTGAGCTCCGGTAACAACCTGAATCACTTCACTGCCGATATCAACCTGGGTAACTTGTAATTTGTCTGCATTAGGATGCTTTTCAATGGATATAATTTTTCCAACTACTACATTACTTATTTCCTCCCCCTGCACTTCAATGCCTTCAACTTTCGAACCCGACATAGTCATGGCATCTGCAAATTCTTTGGGTGAAACATCTATATCAACATAATCTTTAAGCCAATTTAGTGGTGCCTTCATATTTTAATACTCCTTTCTCAAAATTATCTTACTGCTTTATAAAATTCCAAAGGTTAATCCGGTAATTTTAATTATCAATACTAAAAACCATCAATTGCTTACAGCATGTTTTTGCAATAAGTTTATTTCAAAACACTAAAACTGCTTTAAAAATCTAAGGTCATTTTCATACAACAGACGCAAATCGTCTATATTAAATCTTCCCATAGCAGTTCTCTCCACTCCAAGACCAAAAGCAAATCCACTATAAATTTCAGGGTCTATTCCGCACACCTCAAGAACTTTCGGGTGAACCATTCCTGCTCCAAGAATCTCAATCCAGCCTTCATTTTTACAAACTCTGCATCCCTTGCCGCCACAGTTCCAACAGGATACATCCACCTCGGCACTGGGTTCGGTAAAGGGGAAGTGATGAGGTCTAAGACGAATATCGGTTTTTTCTCCAAACAGGCTCTTTGCAAAAAGTTTCAGAGTTCCTACAAGGTCGCCCATTGTCACACCTTTGTCCACAACAAGTCCTTCCACCTGATGGAATATGGGTGAATGGGTTGCATCCACAGCATCGGAACGATAAACACGGCCGGGACAAATAATCTTTATAGGAGGCTTTTTGTTCTCCATAACCCTTATCTGAACCGGTGAAGTCTGCGTTCTTAAAAGTATGTTTTCATTTATATAGAAAGTATCCTGGACATCTCTTGCCGGGTGATTCTTAGGTATATTTAATGCTTCGAAATTATAATAATCCATTTCAACTTCCGGACCTTCCGCTATCTCATATCCCATTCCGATGAAAACTTCTTTAATCTCATCCATTACAATGGTAAGAGGATGTTTTTTGCCCAAAACCTTTCTCTTCCCGGGAATAGTAACATCGATAACTTCCTGAGCAAGTTTGAGTTCTCTTTCCTTATCCAGAAGTTTCTTCTTTAACTCTTCAATTTTATCTTCCAAAACTTGTCTTACTTCATTGGCAATCTGGCCGATAATAGGCCTTTCCTCCGGGGACAATGCTCCCATACCTCTTAATACTGAGGTAAGCTCTCCTTTTTTTCCCAGATACTTGACCCTTATATTTTCCAACTCCTGTATTGTCTCAGCAGCAGATAGTTCTTGTTCAGCCTGAACTCTGATATTGTTCAACTGCTCTCTCATTTTTAAGACTCCTCCTTAAATCCCTATTTGTATTAAAATATGGTATTTCCAATAATATGTATTTATTTCGCGCTTTTCTCCAATTAGCCATTAAAAGCAAGTACATTTAATTAATCTGTTTTCCAGCTAATAAAAAAGCTTTCGAACCCAAAAGGGACGAAAGCATATTCCGCGTTACCACCCGTATTCTTATATACATAAAGTATATAAGCTCTCTTAAGCTTTTAACGGTCGCCAACCGGCATCTCCTACTGATAAATTACCGCTGAACCGGTAATACGTTCAGGATGCTGCTCAAGAGGGAACTTCAACAGTTTGCTTGATGAAGATACTCTCAGCCGGTGATATCTTCTCTCTTATATCAGCTTCAACTGCCTACTTTTCTCTTTCATCGCATTTGATTCATTTTTATTGGATTATAACACAATTTAGCTAAAGCTGCAATAATTGTTTATCTAATTTCAAGCTGTCACATAAAATATTATATCCAGTTAATTTTTTATTAAAAGGTATAGCGCATTTTGATCAGGTAAATGCTAATCTTCCTTCTTGCCATACAATACCGATGCAAACATCGAAGCACTGGCCGGTTTTTTATATATCATATATATTTCCCCAAGACAGCTTTCAATTTCCTCTTGGGTCGGTGACCAGTTTAAAATTTTAAAATTATACATTTCATCGGGGTCTCCGAATGATTCAATAATCTTTTCCTTTAACTCTTTATAGCTGCTTACATATAAATTATTCACATAGTAGTAGTCATTCTCGTAGGAATCGGCAATGTATTTTTCAAGCTGGCTGTCGATTTCAAACTCGTTATTTAAAGCATATTCCAACGCCAATGATTTATCGGGAGCATTAAATACCGGATGGTCAATTCCAATATCGTTATTGGTTGCGTCAACATGAGCCCACTTATCACCTATTCTTACCATATTCCAGGCATGTGGAACCGTATTCATTTCGCCGGTGACAACAACACAAGGAACACCTGCTTCATCACAAAGCAGTTTGAAAGCTTCAGCATAGCTCTGACACACTCCAAGACCGTTTATCAATATTCCATAAGCATTAAAGGAATCGGGATAAGTTTCAACTATTTCTGCAGTTGGTTTTCCATCATAATATGCTTGCAATACCGCATCATGATATTTTCCATTTTCAATCAACCAGTCATGCAAAGCCAACTCTTTTTCATATACGGACATACCGGGCTTAATAACTTGCTCCACAACACTTTTTACCTTCTCTTTTATTTCCTTCTGTTTCCTGGCAACTTTATCCGCAGTGGATGTATATCCAACATTTAAGGATTTGGTTTTATAATCATATCTAAATCCACCCTCATCAAGAACTAACGGGTTTTGAACTATAACCTTCAAGATAACGTCTTCAAGGTATGCAGTATCCTCAGCTTCAGGATAGTCACCCACATAAATTGATGTTTTTCTTTCCATTAATCCTTCAAGTAAATACTGTTCAAAGGACTTTCGGTTTCCTTTAGATTCGGATACCTCAACAACATTGTCATTGCTTTTAAGGTCTGATACAACCTCATCATTATCAGGAACAGATCTAATATCTATAATATCCTCCAATTCTATTGCTCCGCCTACTGCTGTGTTCCCACCGGAATTGGAATCATCCAAAAACCTTTTTATTTCATCGGCGGTAGGTTGATAATCATAAAAATATGCATATAGCTTAAAACTGGTTCCTACAACCTTTCCTTCATATTTTTGATAGTATTCGTCAACAGCTTTGGAAAAATCCCATATTACTTTATGGTTTGCTGTTTTATAGCTTCCGAATCTTCCAGGAACATCACTCGATATATATTCATGATAGTCAACACCTACAGATTTCGGCAGAGAGAAAATATCCTTATATTTCTGATCCTTTCCAACACTAAAGATCGTTTCTGTTGATGTTAACTGATAAGGTGCAATTGAAAGATAGTCTTCTCCCTCTATTATGTTACTGAGTCTGGATTCTTTTCCTCCCACTACTGAAGTAACTGCATAGCTATATGCCGACGATAGGTATGTGTTCATACAAACATCACTGTATTCTTCTTCGGTCATTGACATACTGGTAGCTGTTGTTTCTTTTAAAAGCTCCATTCCATATCTGCTGCCTCTATAAACTTTATATTTTTCTGCCCCTTCAATTTTATTCCATGTAAAAATTATATTACCGTTATTATCCTTTTTAACCTTCAAGGTAGGTATTGGAATATCCGACCCCACAGTGAACATTAGTCTCATAGGTCTATCCAATGGAGTAACTCTGGTTGCATTTAAGTCGTGATAAATAACTATGTAGTATTTTTGCAATCCACCCCAAGACAGTCCTTTAACATCAACGCCCTCTCTCGGGTACATTCCCCAAGAACTATCATCAGGTTTTATTGAAATAGTATTTGATTCTTCATCATAGTCTATAACTGCAATTAACTCTCTGGTACAATCCCTATCGGAAAAAACTTTAAACATGTCTTTTATACCGAAAGATGCAAAGGTATCTTCACTGGAAAGTTTCAGCTTAAACTTAAATTCCTGATCTTCGGCAACATTATAAATTGGCTCAAGATCCTGATAATAAGATATGTTATCTTCATATGTAGTTCCATCATGAATATATTCGTCATCAATTTTCGGGCCTTTTCCATTGCTGGTCATTGTTATTGTACTTGTAGCACCATCCCATTGCACATCTACCCCTACCGCATCGCACAAAGCTCTGAGGGGTAAATATGTTCTGTTATTAACCAAAACAGGATAAACTAAAGTACCGTCTTCTTCTCTTGGACTGAAAGGTCTATCATATAAAACCATTTTTAAGTCAGTATCTCTTACCGCTTTACCGGTGCGAAGGCTTTTGTCTTTGGTACCTATTGGAGTTACCTTTTTAGGCGGTACCCACTCTCCTCCTCCGATAATAACCGTTTTGCCAGATGCATTCCAGTCAACAAATAACTTTAAAGCATCACATAAGGCCCTTACCGGAAGATATGTCCTGCCGTTATAAATAACAGGAATAAGATAAGTCCCGTCTGTTTCTACAGGAACAAATTCTTCACCGTCTAAAATCATTGTTATTGCACCATTAAAGTGTACTGTAATTTCATACTGTTCCGCATAAACCGGGCTAATAAAGCCTAAAAGCATAACTATAACCAAAAAAATACTTAATGTTTTTTTGACGTTCATTAAACTCACTCCTTATTTTTAATACGTAATGCAAGTTAACATTTTTCCCGGGTATTGTCAATTATTCGTTTGACATGCATCTTTTTTCCTCCATTTGGCTGCATAATTAAATTAAAATATTACCTCCTGCATCCAGAATCTAATTAATATATCGGAATATAAATATAGAATTGCCATAACTTTTCATGATTCTTACAATTACTTTGTTACAACACTTTTTATATAAAACCCATGCAATATGGGAAAAATCCGGAAAACAAGATATACTCACAGCAAAACTTTAAACAAAGGCAGAAAAGATACATCTTTTTTTATGTTTCAGAAATTTTGGTATATAAATAAAACAAAACTGGAATATAAACCTTAATTTTCGGCTCATTCCAGTTTATATAAAAGCAAACATTGTTAGATATTTCAGTCCCATAAATTATCCATAATGTAATTTGGGAACTTCAAAATATGAAATTTAGCTTTATTCAAGCAATAGTTTATGACCTTAACAATACTAAAAATTTATGTTCTTTATTTATACTTTATCTCCCTTTCATATAACAAACTTCCGAATTCTTTCAAAGGCTTCTTTGAGCCTTTCATCACTAATTGTAAGAGATATTCTTATATATCCCTCTCCATATTCACCGTAACCGCTTCCGGGAGCCACTACAACGCCCGTCTTTTCCAAAAGCATGTCGGTAAAACTCTTGGAAGTATATCCTTCAGGAACTTTTATCCAAAAATAAAAGGCTCCTTTAGGTATTTCAAATTCAAACCCCAATTTCTGAAGTTCATTAATGGCAATTTCCCTTCTTCTTGCGTAAATCTTCCGCATCCCTTCAACAAATTTCTCACAGCCCTTTAACGCTTCTATTCCTGCAATCTGTATTGCCGTAAACACTCCCGAGTCAATATTGTTTTTCATTTTTTTCAGTTTCGAAATTGCCTCTCTGTTTCCCACAGCAAATCCTAAACGCCAGCCGGTCATATTATAGGATTTTGAAAAAGAGTGAAATTCTACGGCAATATCTTTTGCATTACGGGCATTCAAAATACTGGGAGCTTTTATTCCGTCATATGTAAACTCCGAGTAAGCATTATCATTACACACTACAATGTCATGTTCCAGACCGAAATCTATCAATTTTTGATACTGTTCCAGATTTGCAACTGCTCCGGTTGGGTTATTTGGGTAGTTTACAAACAATATTTTTGACCTCTTAATTACTTCTTTAGGTATTGCTGAAAGATCGGGGAAAAAACCGTTTTCCTTTGTAAGAGGCATGTGGTACGGC
>Ga0134095_1001974_pt1 | contig 12350 bp, 10 predicted proteins | sample 6_2taG_FD_94449 | JGI IMG/M metagenome (GOLD analysis project Ga0134095, IMG submission 94449) | Switchgrass degrading microbial communities from high solid loading bioreactors in New Hampshire, USA - 6_20_20_110_A2 metaG | ecosystem: Engineered > Bioreactor > Semi-continuous > Anaerobic >... | reverse complement strand
GGGCCCTCGCCAGCGCCCGGCGTTATCTCCACGCTCCACTCGCCGCTCACGTATGGCGTCGGTGGGACGGCCTGTGGGCTGACGATCGAGTAGTATGTCAGGCCGTACACGCTAGGGCCAAGGCTCACCGGGTAGACCGGCGCGCCCAACTCAACCAGCGTCACTTGGTCCAGCGCGACCCGCGCGGGGAGATAGTTCGGGTTGAAATCGAGTACGCTCTCGAACTCGCGGCGCGCCAGATCGGGGAGCTGCTGCGCGGCGTAGACCATCCCGCGCCAGTAGGCGACTTCCTCGAAGAACCCGGCCTGGCTCTGCTCGTCCGCCAGCCGCATCACTGAGCCCTCAAGGCTGCCCGCGCCGAAATACGCGGCGTAGGCTTCGGGGCGATACCACAGCACGCGCCAGGGCAGGCCGAGGTCGAATGCCCGGTCAAACGCTTCCGCCGCGCTGAAGGGATCCCCCATCGCAACCCACGCCGCGCCGACGTTAAACATGGTCCAGGCGTCTGCATCTTCCCCGGCGTCTTCGCCTGCGAGCAACAGCGCCGCCTGATACCCCGCTGCCGGGTCTGCGTAGTGCGCCAGTTCGTCCAGCGCCTCGGCGCGGTCTTCGGGCCGGTAGACGATCAGGAACGCCCGGTTGAACTGCCGCCACGCGTCGTCCAGCTCGTCATACGACACTTCGCGCGGCCCATCTTCGCCTGCGCCCAGATAGCTGTCATACACCAGGAACGCCTGCGCCTCGTCGTCGTAGCCCGTAACAACCCAGTGATGCCCGTACCACTCGCCGTCCAGTTCCAGCCCGACCGGGATCACCACCGGGAAGCCATACGCCACCAGCCGCTTGAGCAGCGCGGGAACGCCGCCCTCGCGATGCAGCGCGCCGAACTCCGTCTCCTGCTCGACAAAGTAGACCATCTCCCACAGCATGATGCTGCGGTCGTCTGCGTCGGCGCGCAACCATTCCGCCGCCTCGGCCTGATCGCCTTCCCAGCCGAGCGCGCTCAGCGCCATCGACAACGCGGCGGGACCGCTGTTGTTCCACGTCTGCGCCTCGAAGCGCACGCCCTCGATTTCGGCGCGCGGCGGCAGGCCCAGGTCCAGCGGGACTGAGGTAATCGACGACGACATGCCCGGCGTCATCGGCCCGAATCCCGGCATCACCGGCGTCGCGGTCGGCGGGACGACCGTCGGCGGGAGAACCTGAAGTTCTTCAGGCAACGCAGCCTGCGTTTCCCGGTACTGCTCAATGAAGGCCGTCGAGGTCATGTGCGGCGGAAGCACCTGAAGTTCTTCGGGTAGCGCAGCCTGCGTTTCCTGATACTGCTCAATCAACGCCGTCGAGGTCATCTGTGGGGCGTTCAAGTGCTCCGCTGTCGGGCTGGTCGCCGGGATGGTCGGCGTCCCGGCCTGGATGCCGGGTGCGGCGGGTTGATCGCCTTGCGGCGCGCCCGGCTCCTGCGTGGATGGGTCGCCAATGCGCTGCGCTAGCAGAATCGCACCCACTCCGAACAACACGACCAGCAGCACAGCCGCCGCCAGCGTCAGCAGGGAGCGGCTTTGCGGCGCGGGGCGAAGATTCGCGATCTCAGGGAAATGAACCGTCATATCGGTATTCTCCGTTTGCTCAGGTTTGCGTGGAACTCCGTCGAGTGAAGGAGCGTCCTGGGCGTGGCCGTTGCGGGAGAAGACGTCCGGCAGGTGCAGCGGCGGCAGCGCCTCGACGCGCGCGGCGGCATCTTCGCGCACCGCGCCCGCGATCATCGCCCACGTCTCCAGCGCGGCGCGACACGCCTCGCACCCGCTGAGGTGCGCTTCAAGCGCGGCGCGCTCCGCCGGGTCAAGCGTTCCGGCGGCGTAGTATGGTAGCTGGTCCTGCCATCGGTCATGCATCGGCGTTTTCCCGCAGTCTTAACACCCGTTCAAGCAGAGTCTTGGCGCGGTGAAGGCGGCTCTTGACCGTCCCCGGCGCGACGCCGAGCACTTCGGCCGCTTCGGCACCGCTCAGCCCGTGGTAGAAGACCAGCTCCAGCGTCTCGCGCTGATCGTCCGGCAGATCGCGCAGTGCAGCGCGAATCGCCTGCTGCTCCGACCGGCGCTCGACCAGCTCAAGCGGGCCGGTGTCGTCGGCGGCGCGGTCATCCAGCGGTGGCTCGTCGGGTGGGCGGCGCTGGCGTGCGGTGATCGCCCGGCGCCGAGCGATCGCCAGCAGCCACGTGCGAACTGCGCTCTCCCCGCGAAACTGGGCTGCGCTCCGCCACACCGCGAGCATCACGTCCTGCAACACCTCTTCGGCCAGATGTGGATCCCCCACCTGTCCAATCAGGTACGCCAGCAGGGCGCGCCCGTGGCGGGCGTAGAGCGCTTCAAGCGCCGTCGCGTCGCCCCGCCCGATCCGCTCCACCAGCCAGATATCCGGCTCGCCAGCGTCGGGCACCTTCCACCAGGGCCTGTCTGCCAAGTCCTCTCCTCTCGCTCCTTGCACCTAATTAGTCGTGCAAACCGTCCAAACGGTTCCCATTTCGGTGCGAGTTATGCGAAGTTTACCTTAGGACAGTGTGCTGAAACACACGCACGCTTGCGCGGGTGTCAATATTAAGAGGGGGACTTGGAGGAAAAGAAAATGTCGCTCGGTACCGCTTGCTTTCGCAAGACGGGTCAAGCTATACTTATAGTGTTCGCATACGGGTTAAGACGCGGCAAGAGACTTTGACATTGAAGATGTTATACACATCACAAGAAGTCCATTGCGGCGCCTAACCAGGCTCGTGCGTCGGCGTAGGTGGGCCGCGCGGCGCGCGATGAAACCGTGCTCGCCACAGTTCCGAGCAGCACCCACAACACAAGGCGGATAACCACAAGATGGAATGGGAGAACAATCACCAGCCAGAAGACGAACAGCCCGAGGAGTGGCAGTCGGAAGGCGAGAGCTTCGCAGAGATGCTCGAAGCTACGTTCGACTATGCCCCACCGCGCCGAGGTGAGATTCGCAACGCGACGATCATGCAGATCGAGTCGAACGAGATCATCGTCGACATGGGCGCCAAGCAAGACGGCATCGTCACCGCCCAGGATCTCGAACGGCTCGATCCGGAATATCGCGCCTCGCTGCGCGTCGGGCAGGAAGTCCCGGTCTACGTCCTCAACCCCAGCGGCAGCGAGGGGCAGCTCGTCGTGTCGATCAACATGGGGCTTCAGCAGTACGACTGGAACCGCGCCCGCGAGCTGGTTGAAAGCGAGGAAGTGGTCGAGGTCACCGTCACCGGACACAATCGCGGCGGGATCCTCGTCCGCTGGAGATTGCTCGAAGGCTTCATCCCCTCGTCGCACATGGTCACGGTAAGCGCCGGGCTTCAGGGGAACGAGCGCCGCGAAACGTTGAATCACCTCGTCGGTCAAAAACTGCACGTCAAGGTGATCGAGGTCGATCAAGACCGCCGCCGGTTGATCTTCTCCGAGCGCGAGGCGCAGCGCGAATGGCGCGCGCAGCAGAAGGCGCGCCTGCTCAGCGAGCTTTCGGAGGGAGATGTCGTCACCGGAACGGTCACCGGGCTGCGCGATTTCGGCGCGTTCGTCAACCTCGGCGGCGCGGATGGGCTGATCCATGTCAGCGAGCTGGCGTGGCATCGCGTCGATCACCCGCGCGACGTGCTGAAGGTCGGCGATCAGATCAAGGTGTACGTCCTCAGCCTCGACCTGGAACGCAACCGCATCGCGCTAAGCCGCAAGCGCCTGCTCCCCGATCCGTGGGATGATGCGCTGGAACGCTATCACGAAGGGATGCTGGTCGAAGGGACCGTCACGAACGTCGTGGACTTCGGCGCGTTCATCGCGCTGGACGACGGCCTCGAAGGGCTGCTGCACCTGAGCGAAATGGGCGACGGCACGCTCAAGGAGCCGTACAGCTACGTCAAGAAGGGCGACCGGCTCCAACTGCGCATCAGCCGCCTGGAGCCAGAGCAGCGGCGCGTCGGCTTCACGCAGCGCTGGGGCGTCGACGCGGTCGAGGAGCCGCCGGAGTCTGAGCTGGCCGAGCCAGAGCCGGAATCCGAGGGACTGCTGCCGCCGATCGACCTGCCCGAAACGGAGCCGCCTGTGGACGAAGTTCAGGAAGCGGCCGCGCCGGGCATGGAGCTTCCTGACATCGACCTGCCGGAGATTGAGCCGCCGGTCGATGCAGTGCCGGAGGCGCAGCTTTCCGAGGAACTCGCTTCGGAGTCGGAAGAGTCTGAGTCGGACGTCGAAGAAGAGGACGATGATGAAGAAGACGATGATGACGATGATGACGATGAAGACGAGGACGAAGACGAAGACGACGAGGATGACGAGGACGATGAGGACGACGAGGATGAGGACGACGATTAGCGTCTCCCTCGGCGCCTAAGCTCGCCGTCGCCTAACGTCTCGACATTCGGGCCGGGTGGGAATTACCACACCGGCCTTTTTGCGCCCCGGCGCTGCGAGAACTCGCCGCGAACCTTAAAATTCGGCGGATCGATTGTTCCAACCTTCTCAACTGGTTGACAAAGGACTCGGCGCCAGGCTATAATGCCTTCGACCCTGGAAAGGAGGGCGCGCACGCGCAGGATTCGCTTGATCGCTGGAAAACTGATTCGGCTTACGGCACTCCCCGATCACAACCCAGACACCATTACAAGCGCTAGCGCTTCGCCCGCAGATCCAAACAGCTAAGCCGGTCCGGCCCACTTTTCGTGGGCGCAAGCCGGTTTTTTGTTTGCCCTGACCAGGGTTAAAAACAAAATGGCCCCTGGGGGGAATAGACACACACGCTATGACAGAACTCACTCAGCACGTATCCACCGATTCACCGGACGAGATGGACTTCCTGACGCTGCTGGAAGAATCCCTCTCGATCGAGCAGCCGACGCGCGGGGACATCGCCGTGGGCACTATTCTGGCGATCGACAGCCAGGGCATGGTCGTCGATCTGGGCATGAAACGCGACGGGATCATCCCCCGCAGCGACGTGGAGCGCCTCGGCGAAAATACATACAAGGTCGGCGACGAGATCCCGGTCATGATCGTCCGCACTGAGGACGAAGAAGGCAACATGATCGTCTCGGCGACCAAGGCCAAGCAAAACGAGGACTGGATCCGCGCCGAAGAAATGATGAACAACGAAGAGATTTACACGGGCGTGGTGGCCGACGCCAATCGTGGCGGCCTGATCGTCCCCTTCGGCGAGCTTCGCGGCTTCATCCCCGCCAGCCATGTCGTCGATCTCGCGCGCGGCCTGAACGAAGACGAGCGCAAGGACAACCTGTCCAGCATGGTCGGGCAGAAGATCTCGGTCAAGATCATCGAGGTCAACCGCCGTCGCCGTCGCCTGGTGCTCAGCCAGCGCGAAGCGCAGCGCGAAATCCGCGATGCCCGCAAGGACAACCTGCTCGAATCGCTGCAGGAAGGTGAGGTCCGTCGTGGTGTGGTCAGCGGCCTGCGAGACTTTGGCGCATTCGTCGATCTCGGCGGAGCTGACGGTCTGATCCACATCAGCGAGCTGGCCTGGCACCGCGTCAAGCACCCGCGCGAGCTGCTGCAGGTTGGGCAGGAAGTCGAAGTGTACGTCCTTCGCCTGGACCACGAAGGCCGTCGCATTGGCCTGTCGCTCAAGCGCCTGCAGCCGAACCCCTGGACGCAGGTCGATGATATGTACCACGTTGGCCAGATCGTCGAGGGTACGGTCAGCCGCGTGACTCAGTTCGGCGCGTTCGTCAGCATGGAGCCCGGCATCGAAGCCCTGCTGCACGCCAGCCAGATTTCCGACCCGCCGCCCGCCGATCCGACCCAGATTCTGCACGAGGGTCAGGCCATTCAGGCGCGCGTCATCAGCATCGAATCGCATCGCCAGCGCCTCGGCCTGAGCATCCGCGATGTGGACAATGGCGACCTGCTGGACACCACCGAAACGCCCGCCGAAATTGAGGCTGGCGAACTTGACGACGAGCAGGTAGAATACCCCTCGGTTGAACCGGGGGTCGAAGACGAGCCAATTGCCACACACTAGCGTCTGAGCGCGTTTGCGACCAACGGGCAGGCCAATCAAATGACCTGCCCTTTTTTCTGCCCGGCTTGAACATCACAAAACTAGCACAGAAGGGTGGTGAAACTGCATGGCGCATGTCGAACTGCAATCTGGCGAATCGCAGGAGCAACTGCTCAAGCGTTTTCGCAAGCAGGTCGCCAAGGACGGTATCCTGAGCACGGTCCGTCGCAAGCGGTGGCACGTCTCGAAGAGCGAGCTACGCCGCATCCAGAAGAAAAAGGCGATCCGCCGTGCTCGGCGCAAGCAGCGTAAGTCCCGCAGCTACTAAAGCCTAGCGCACCCTGAATGTGAGAACTCCGGCGCCGGGCGCACGATGGCCCGGCGCTGCCAATCCACATTCAGCGCCAGCCAGGCACAGCGGTTAGCGGATGTGCTCCGGCGACCGCTCTCCGCACATCGCAAAATAGCACGTTACTAAGGAGCAATATGGCAAAACAAGCTGATGATAAGATTGAGATGGAAGGCACGGTAGTCGAGGCGCTGCCCAACACCCAGTTCACCGTCGAGCTGGACAACGGGCACCGGGTGCTGGCCTATCTCTCCGGCAAGATGCGCAAGTACTACATCCGCATCCTGCTTGGCGATCGCGTCCGGGTAGAGCTTACTCCCTACGACCTGACGCGCGGCCGCATCACCTACCGCTACAAGAAGGGCCGTCGCGGGGACGACGAAGAAGAATAAACCGTCCCGCTCCATCGCCCCGTTCCCCCGCTCCGGCTTCAGTTCGTTCGGAAGCCGTTTCGGCTGTTTGTCCCCTGAAGCCAACTAGCAAAAAACAGCCAGATAAAGCAAAGGCAGCCGCGCCAGGCGCTCGCCCTGCTACATTTCCGCTATCCTTCGCTGTTTCTAGCTGCTTTTCGCCGGTGTACCGCTAATTATCCGGCATCCCTGGCGGCACGTTCGACGGCACGCCTTCCAGCCCGCGCTGGCTCTCCCAGGGATAGACGATGTACGCGTCGGTGATCGCGCCATAGAAATCCGGCTGGGCATTGCGGAACAGCGAGCGGTAGGGGTTGAAGTGGAAGACGCAGGTAAACGCCGCCTGCGCGCCCGCCGCCTCGCACCGGCTCTTGACCGCCGTGCTGGTGCGCCCGCTCCCCCACACGTCGTCGACGATCACCAGCCGCCGCCTGGCGACCAGCTCGTCTTCGGGGAACTGGATGAACGACGGCCAGACGAGCAGCCGCGCTTTGTCGTCGCGATCCAGCTCGCGCGGAAAATCGACCGCTGCAGTAAGCACGTTCGTGATGTCGAGCGCCTCGCACAGCAGCCCGCCAGGAACGATTCCCCCACGCGTGATCATAATCATCGCGTCAAACGTCCCGGCCGAGCGAAGCTGCGGCAGAAGCACGTCCACCAACTGATCGACATCGTTCCAGGTGAGCCATTCCTGCCGTAGAGGGCGGCGCGGGGATCCCATCAATGCGCATCCTTTTATGCAACCGGATCAAGTCCGAACACCCGACAGAGCTACCAGCGACAGGGGAACGGTGCTAAAATACCCGTCGCGGCGCTTCCGTCCAGGCACAACACAACCGGCGGGCGTCGCGGTAGTCAGCACAGCAATCTGCCGTTCGCGACAGAGCGGTGGCAACAGTTCGTGCACACACAGCGGGACACCTGCACGCGACCCACGCGAAAGCGTGATGAACGTGCGTGTGCCCGTTCACTTTTGCCAACGGCAAACCGGTAACCGCTGAAACCACTACAGTTACCGAAATTATGTCCGCACTTGACCGTAAAGTCAAAGCTACACACGCCTAGCGCTGTCTATGAACTTTCCCCGTGCTCTTTCAAGCTTGCGGCCAGGGCGCGGCTATGCGCTGCGGCGCTCCGCCGCCCTGGGAGTGATCTGGTCGCTCACGCTGGTTGTGACGGCCATCATCGTGTTCGACTTCGTGCCCTGGCTGCGCGGCGACGCGCCCTGGATCCCCGACGATGGACAGTGGGTCTGGCCGTATGATGCGCCGAACTGGCTGTGGATTATCCCGGCCGGGGTCGCGCTGGCGATCTACGTCTCCGGGGCGATCGTGCTGCTGCGGCGGGCGCAATCCGCGCGGCGCTATCCGATCCCGCTGATCCTATGGACGTTCGGCGGCGCCGCCCTGCTGACGCTGCTCTTGCTATACCTCGAAGAAAGCCCGTTGTTTCTGCTGCTCGCCCGCCTGACGACGCAGGGGCGCTTCCACGCCACCTCAGCCGAGATCGCCAACCTGGCGCACACGTTACGCCACTGGCCGGAGTTCACCGCCGAGCAGCTTGAGCTCACCGGCCAGTCGAACGGCGTGGTGCTCAGCCCGCCGGGGATCACAGCGGTGTACTATACGCTGACACGGGGCTTCGAGCAGATGCCGGGCCTATCCAGCGCGATGGCCGGTGTGACGCGCCAGATGCAATGCCAGAACCTCGCGATGGCGGCGTGGAGCAACGCGCAATGGGCGAGCACCTGGCTGCAGATGACCATGCCCTTCTGGAGCGCGCTGACCGTCGCGCCACTGTACAAGCTGGGGACAATGCTCTTTGACCGGCGACGCGCGCGGTGGGCGGTCGTCGTGTGGGCGCTCGTGCCGGGGATGGTCTTCTTCCAGCCGCGCTTCAACGTCTTCTACCCGCTGATGACGTTGGTGATGCTCATCTTTCTGTGGCGCGGGCTGACAACCGGACGCGGCGGGTGGATCGCGCTGGCCGGATTCGTGCTGTCGGTCGGGCTGATGCTCAATCTGACGCTCGCGCCGCTCGGGCTGCTGGCCGGGCTGATCGTGATCGGGGAGCGGCTGCGCACGCGCGCCGGGCTCGCGCCGATCGTCCGCGATCTGGCGCTGTTCGGCGCGGGCGTGGCGTCAGTCTGGCTGGCCTACTGGCTGCTGAGCGGCCTGTCGCCGCTGGACATTTTCGACGCGGGCCTCTCGCAGCATTACAAGTTGAATCGCCCCTACCTGCCCTGGCTGATCCAGCACCCGCTCGACATGGCGCTGTTCGCTGGGCTGCCGTTGATGGGGTTCGCCGCATGGCGCGCGCTCGGCCTGCGCCACCTGCGGCACGCGCCCGCCACACGCGCCGACGTGCTGATCGGCGCGGCGGTGCTAACCCTGGTGATCGTCGTGCTCAGCGGGACCGGGCGCGGCGAAACCGGCCGGGTGTGGCTGTTTTTCGCGCCGGTCTGGGTGCTGATGGCGGTGGACATTCTGGTCACGCTCGCCCCACGCGAGAAAGTCATCTTCCTGGCGCTGCAAGCAGTTTACATGCTGGCGATCATCTCGTTCTGGCGCGGCGCGGACTACGCCAATTTCACCAAGCCGGTCCGCGTGGCCGATGCCGCCACCGCGCCGACCTTCCCGGTGTTGGCGGCGTTCGAGCGTGACGGCGACCGGCTGACCTTCGTCGGGCTGGACGTCGCCGCGCAGCCGGATACGGTCGAGCTGTCGCTCTACTGGCGAGCGGACGCGCCCATTACCGACGCGTACGTGCTGACGCTGGTGAGCGTCGCGCCGGATGGCACTGCGCTGCCGAGCTATGAGTGGAACCCGCGCGATTGGGACTTCCCGCCCACCTGCTGGACGCCCGGCCAGACGTTCGTCGATACGGTGACCGTGCCGCTTGGCGAGGCGGCGCAGCCGGGAGATTGGCTGTTTAGCCTGTCGATCCTGGACGCGTTCAGCAAGGAGCCGATGCAGGTCACGCTGCCCGATGGAACCATCAACACGCAGGTCGGAATCGGCCCCGTTCCGGTGCCATCCCCCTGATTACGAGGGGAATTTACGCGTGGGGCTTGCGGCGCTTCTTAAGGTAGCGGATAATTGTAGGTAGACGGTTTGAATCGGGGCACGATCCGTAAGCAGCGCGCCCCAATCGATCGCGAGGAGAGACCGTGAAAAGTCGCGGAGAACGCAGCGTCGAAGCCTTGACCTGGGCCGCTGTTGTCATGTGGCTGGGTTTTGCGCTGATCATGCACCTGCTGGATTATGCGTGGCTGGTGCTGATGGTGCTGGGGATCATCCTGCTCAGCTCGGCGATCTACCAGCGCAGCCGAGGCTGGCACACGTCGCTGTTCATCTGGATCGGCGGCGTGTGGATGGCGATCTTCAGCGTGATCGAGGTCACCAACGAGATCGTGTCCGCACTGAGCACCGACGGTCAGGGCCTGGAAATCGACCTGTGGGTCTACCTGGGGATCGCGCTGATCTCGATGGGGCTGGCCGTCGTGCTGCGGCACATCCAGCCGCCAAGCCTCGCGCAGTCCGGCGGCGGGCGCACGTCCGCCCTGGACAGCCAGGAGCGCGCCGCGAACATCATCCCGCGCCGCGTGGCGGAAGACTATAGCTCCGGCTATTTCCCGCCCGATAACGCGATTCACAGCCTGACCAGCAACACCGCGCCGCCTAGCACCTCGCGCGCCCGCGCCATCGCCGAACAGTCGGGAGCGGTCACCAGCCGCGCCCGTCCCGCCGATCCGTCAGGCGCCGGGGGCTGGACCCAGCGCGCGCCGCAGCCACGTTCATCTCGCAGCAGCCGCCGCGCCCGTCCGGCCGCGCCCGCCGAAACGCCGTCCGATCTGGAATCGCGCGTCGAGGACATCATCCGGCGCAGCCGCCAGCGTCGCGGCCAGGATATCAACGACGACAACCTGCCCTACTGAACCGGCTGGTTCACGTAAAGCAGCACCGCACCCAGCACCGCGAAGACGAAATACGCCATCGCAACGACGGCGCGCACTCGCCCCTCGCCGTAGCGTGTGACGTAGCGCTCCATGCGCTCAGGGTCGTAAAACATCTTGACGCGAAGCAGCGTCCCGAAGAACCCCGCCACGCCGCCAAGCATAATCAGCCAGTCCAGAAAACCCACGTTTATCCCTGCTTTCTAAAGCGATCAGCGGTTAGCAATGAGCGATTAGCAAGAGTCTGTTTTTGCTAACTGCTAACCGCTAACAGCTAACGGCTCTTTCTCACCCCAACAGGCGGGCCGCGCCCACCACGCCGAGGAACAAATAGCCGAGCGCCGCGATCCAGCGGATCGTCTTCCGCCCGACCTGCCCGCTCAGCGTCTCCATGCGAGACTCGTTAATGAACGGGCGCTGCCCCATCAGGCTGCCCACGAAGCCCGCAACCCCGGTCACGAGCAGCAGCCCGTCGATCACGTCGCTCACCGTCATGTCTCTCTCCCCAGCGGCTCCCCGCAAATTAGCGCGGCGTGCTGCCCGGCGACGCGCGTCAGCACCACCACGGCGGCCCGGCCGTCCCCATTCAGCTTGAGGCGCGCTTGCAATGTTTCAGGCGCAATCGGGCTGCCGCGCTTCTTGACCGTCACCTGCCCGACCCCCCGCGCCACGAGCGCCGCCCGCAGCCGCTTGAGGTGAAACGGCATCCACGCCTCGACCGGCCACACGCGCACCCACGGCGAGTCGATCGCCGTGTCGCTCGTCAGATACGCGATCGTCTCGTCCAGCCGGTAGAGCGCGACGCCGAGGTATGCGGCAAGCTCCCCGAACAGCCCGGCGCGGATCACAGCCGGATCCGGCTCCAGCAGGTAGGCGCGCGGCTCGCTGATCGGCGGCGCGGGCAGCCCGGCGGGAGCGAGCGTCACGGCGCGGCCCTCGTCATCCAACCGCGCGGCACGCCGTCCCGCGAACCCGAACGCGCCCATCCACAGCACCGCTTCCTTCAACTCGCCGCCCACGCTGACAAACTCGACCCCGGCCCCGGCGCCTGTATACGGGGCAAGCTCGTCAAGCGACACGCCGGGCGACAGCTTGACCGCCAGCGCCTCGAACGGCCAGGCGCGAATCACGTCGAGCGGCGGCTGGTAATCGCGCACCGAGAAAATACGCCGCCCGTCCTCGCGCCGCGCCGGGTCGAAGAAAGCCGCCGGAACGCCACGCAGCGGCAGCGGATCGCGCAGGTCCGCGCAGAGCCAGTCCGCCTCGTGGCCGTAGGCGCAGACGTTGGCGCGGGCCATCTTCAGGCGCAGCGGGTCGCGATCCACGCCGATCACTCGCGTGCCGGGCACGCCCGCCAGCGCCAGCGCATCGCCGCCGATCCCGCAGCCAAGATCCGCGATCCGCGTGTACCCTGCTGCGGCGAAGCGGCGCGCGCGATAGCGGGCGATCGCCTCGCCGCTGGCCTGCTCCAATGCGTCGGACGTGAAGAACATCGCCCCTGCCCGGCTGAACTTGGCCGCGCCCCGCTCTCGCAGGCGAGCCAGCGTCAGCGCCGCGCCTGCCAGATCCGCCGGAAGCGTCTTGCGCAGTTCCGCCAGCAGCGAAAGTGTGTGCGCCTCGTTGAGATCGGCCT
>Ga0134095_1001957_pt1 | contig 12435 bp, 15 predicted proteins | sample 6_2taG_FD_94449 | JGI IMG/M metagenome (GOLD analysis project Ga0134095, IMG submission 94449) | Switchgrass degrading microbial communities from high solid loading bioreactors in New Hampshire, USA - 6_20_20_110_A2 metaG | ecosystem: Engineered > Bioreactor > Semi-continuous > Anaerobic >... | reverse complement strand
TTTATCACGACGGCACAATTTTTTGGCGGGAGCGCAAATACAAGGGGGATTACCACTCCTCCTACACAAGCATTGAAAACATCCTAAAGCAGGCCCAAAAGCAGGGCTACCGATTAGAAAGCGATACCGCGCCGGTGTTTGAAAAAAGCAAGGAAGACATAACGCCGCAGGGGCAGGCGGTAAATAAAATTGAAATACCCTACGCTAAATTTTATAAAGTTTCTTATATTTATGACGAAAATGAGAAAAAATACATAAGATATATTAACGGCCAGCCCCATCCCATTGTTGAGGATGCCCAGTTGATGGCTAAAAACATTATTATTATGAAAGTAAAAAGCTTTCCTTTGGGTGACGGCTCTCCCCGGCTTGATTTTAGCACCGTTGGAAAGGGTGAGGGGTACTACATCACCAATGGACAAATGGTGCCAATCACATGGGAGAAAGCAAAGAGGGCTGAAAAAACCGTGTATAAGTTAAGCGACGGAAGCGCGCTTTCAATTAATGACGGTGGGCAAACCTATGTTCAAATTGTCCCGCCTTCCATGAATTTGATTTTTGAATGATATGGAGGTAATTATGGTCTGTCCGAACTGCGGCTCAAGAAGAATTCATACCATAACTGACAGGTACACGGAAAAAGATGATTATAACTTGTGCAATGCCTGCATAGGGGTTTTGCTCTTTGACTGGGTTGGGCTTTTGTGCGGCTTTTGCGGAAGGGGCGAAAAAACCACAACGCGGGTTGAGCACATTTGTCAGGACTGCGGGAAAAGGTTTTAGGGTGATAAAATGCGCGATTTGCCTTTTAAACTGTACCTTAAGGCTTTTAATCTGGCGGGGAAAAGGTGCCATCAAAGGGCGGACAGGAGTTTTCATATAGGGAACTGGCAGTTTTCCTACTGCGCACGGTGTACCGGGATAATTTTTGGGCAAATCCTTATGCTTGTGCTGCTCCCCTTTGGTATAAGGACCCACTTTTTATTTGATTTAGCGTGCTTGTTTTTGCTTTTTATTGACTGGGGCTTGCAGTATGTAAAGATTTTGGAGTCCAATAATTTGAGAAGGGTTGTAACCGGCGCCCTCGGGGGGATTGCGGAGGTTTCCCTGATTTTTAAGGCGTTTTATTATATTTATGTGCTTGTGTCAAAATGGGTATAAAGCGGGATTTGCCGTTTTATGAAAAAAGCATATATTGTTTAATAAATAAAAAGCAGGCAAAAGCCTGCTTTTTTGTTTCATGCAAGCCTTGCGGCGTTTTCCCAAAAGAGCGGGGCGCTGGCAGAAGCTTTGGGCTTTATAAAAAAATGCCCCCCGTAAAGGGGGGTTTTTATTATCTTCCTACAAACAGCTGGGTGAACAGATACCCGTATTTACTGCTTTTCACAATGCCGATACCGATATAGTTGTAATTTGCGTTTAGGATATTTGCCCTGTGCCCTGGCGAATTCATCAAGGATTCATGGGCAGCCTGAACCGAGCTGTTTCCTGCCAAGTTTTCACCCGCGTATTTATAGCTTATGCCGAAGGATTTTAGCATATCAAAGGGTGAGCCATAGGTTGGGGAGGTATGGGAGAAGTAGTTTTTGTTTGCCATGTCCTGGGATTTTAGCCTTGCAAGCTTAATAAGCTCGGGGTCAAAGGACAAAGGTTGTAGCCCCGCGCTCTTGCGGGCCTGGTTTACAAGGTTTAGCATTTCCTGCTCCATAGCGGTCGGGGTGATTGTTCCCGTGCCGGGAGTGGAGGTTACTGTGGGGGTCTTGGCAGGTGTCGGCGTTGGTTTTGGTGTTGGTTTAGGCGTTGATGGGGCTGGGGGATAATAGGGCTGGGCATAGGATCCTGAAACACACCCCACGGTATCGTTTTCAAGATGTACTACAAACCAAGAACCGATTTTCCCCACACAATCTATGATTTGGCCTTTGTAGACCATCCCGACTTTCATAAAGCTGGTGGAAGGGCCGCTTCTAACGTTTACGGCGCTTCCCGTGATTTTAATCTGCGCGGGATAGTTTCTGAAATTGTATGGGGTTTGTGAATAAGCAGTGGATGTTAAAAGCAGTATAAAGGTTAAGACAAGCGATAACAAAACCTTTTTCTTCTTCATTCTATCGTATCCCTTCATTTAGTTTTCAAGTATCTTTCGTAATTTTATTTTGCGCAAAAAAACTTCATACATTCTAGGATAAATCTGGCAATTTATTTTTCCTTGATGTAGGATATAAGCCTTAATGAAAGCATGAAAACCAAATAATACGCCAAAAGGGCCAAGGATTTCTGCCAGGTATCCTTAATGTCAGGATATGTACCAGCCGAGGTTTTTATTGCTATGGGGAATATTTTTAAAATTAAAACCGAGTAAAGCCCCGTAAACAGGCCCGATAGTGCTTTTCCTATAAAGTAGGTTTTAGGGGAAAACTTGCCTTTAATAAGCCCAAGCGACTGAAAATGCACGCTCAAACCCCCCCATCCAATACAAAGGCCTATCAGGAACAATTTTAGAAGGGATAATTTCCCAACACTGCCCAGGGTTTTTACCCCTAAAGACACTTCAAAAAAGCCACGGATTATGCCTTTTGAAAAGGGGGAGGATTGGAAGATGTATTTTTCAAGGATGAAAAACGCCCCAATCTTTTCTAAGAGGGTTAAAAATACGGACATAAAAACAATATAGCCGCATACTATTAGTATGGTTATGACAGAATCAGACACGGATTCTGAAAATATTATCCCGAAATTTGTTTTTTTATTCTTTGGGAAAATATCCATTTTGCCAAAAATATTTTTATCCCGCCTTTTGTAAAATCTAAAAATTATCCCGCAAGTTACGGCCGCCAAAAGGTGGGCAATATATAGCACATGCCCGAGGGCCGGGCTTTTTAAAATCCCCGCCCCCACTGCCCCGATTATAAAGAGGGGGCCTGAGTTATTGCAAAAGGCAAGCATTCTCTCACATTCGGTTTTTGTGCATTTCCCCTCTTCATAAAGGGTAACCACCGCCTTTGCGCCCTGGGGATAGCCGCTTAATATCCCTGAAAAAAAGGCAATGGATGAATACCCGTTTAAGTTAAACAACGGCCCCATTATGGGGGAAAGAAGTTTCGCGGTTTTATCCGAAATGGGGGTTTTTATAATTACCCTTGTGCAGATAAAAAAGGGGAAAAGGGAGGGGATGATTACGTTCGCGCAGGTTTTTAAAGCCTCCATGCCGCCGTAAATGGCGTTTTGGGGAAATAGCGCGATAAGGATTGCGATTATAAAAAACAGTGCGCCCACAAAACCACTCCTTTGTATTTTTATATAATAATATTGTTATTTAAACTTTCATATTCGCATAATCTTATATAAAAGACTAAAAAGGAAATGGTGGGAAATGAGGAAAAAAAAGAGCAAAAAAGATGAAGTAAAAATAAAGGAAAAAATCACCGAGGCTCTGGAACTTCCAAGGGATATTGTGCTGGATGAGCCTAAAATTTATCTTACGGGGGATTCGGAGCTTATTTTGGAAAATTACAAGGGGATAATTGATTATGACGAAAATTCCTTTAAGGCCAACTCAAAATGCGGGGTTATCAAAATTGAGGGGGCGGATTTAAGCATTAAAAACATAACCGATGAGTCGGTTTTATTGAAAGGGAAAATAAAATCCATACAGTACATAAACTAAGGGGTATGTATTATGGTTATAAGCACGATAAATTATCTTAGGGGATACTTGGTTATTGAGGTGCAAGGGCCTTTTTTGGAGCGCTTTATCAATATGGCAATAAAGCGCAATATTTATCTTTGGGACATAAAAAAAGTCGGCAACAGCCGCATGATTTTAAAAATCAGCACGAAGGGCTTTAAGAATTTAAAAGGGATTTCAAGAAAGGCCCATGTGAAGATTAAAATCTTAAAAAAAGAGGGCCTTCCCCTCATATTATACCGCTACCGCAAGCGCAAGGCTTTTTTTGTTTGCGTGTTTGTCATAGCGCTGTTGATTTTGTTTTTAAGCCGGTTTATCTGGGCAATTGAAGTAAGCGGAAACGAAAGGGTGAGCGTAGAACATATAAAAGAAGTGCTATCATCTTGCGGTCTTAAAGTGGGTGTGGTAAAATATAGCATAGACCAAAACAAGCTAAAAAATGAGGCGCTAATCCAGCTTGACGAGCTTTCATGGCTTTGGGTTGACATAAAAGGCACAACCGCTTATGTAAAGGTGAAGGAAAGAGACGAGGCGCCCCCGGTTTTATCCGAGGATGAGCCCTGCAATATTGTTTCAACAAAGGACGGGATAATCCAAAACATGATTGTAAGAAGCGGGCAAAGCCTTGTAAAAGTAGGGGACACGGTAACGAGGGGGCAGCTTTTGGTAAGCGGGATTGTGCAAAGCCAAAACCAAGAGGTTGGCGAAATCAGAAGGGTACACGCCGACGCGGAAATATATGCCCGCACTTGGTATGAAAAGGTAGTGGATTTGGAATTTATCGAGGAAAAAAGGATAAGGACCGGACAATCAAAAAAACGATACGGGATAAAATTTTTGGACAAAAAATTAAATTTGGGCTCCAAAAATAGCTTTTTTTATGAAAACTATGATAAAATAGAAGAGGAATTCCAGTTGAGGCTTTCTAAAAATTTAAGGCTTCCTCTTTCAATTATAAAGGAAGAATTGTTTGAAGTGGAAATAGAAAGGCGGCTGCTTTCCGAGGAAGAAGTGTATAACAGGGCGGCAAATGAGTTTATGCAAGAATTAAAAGAAAAAAATGCGGATATTACTATAATTAGCATAAAAGTAGACCCCAAAACTGAAGAAAGCGGCAAAACCGTGTATGTGCTAACCTGTGAAAGCCTTGAGAGGATTGATATGAAAGATAAAATAGAAAAGGAGAATACGGGTGACTGAACTTACTTATGAAGCGCAAAATGTTGAAACTTTAATGAACATTTACGGAAGCTTCGACGCAAATGTGAAAGTCATTGAAAAGGAGTTGAATGTTAAAATCATCAACCGCGACACAAATATTAAAATCATCGGGGATGAGGAACAGTCCAAAATAGCCCTCGACGCGCTGACGGTTTTGGCTGAAATGGCAAAATCAGGCGAGGTTTTAAACGAACAAAACGTTAGGTATGCCATCAGCATGGCCATTGAGGGCATTTCAGGCGAAATTGTGAACCTGACAGGGGATTATATCTGCATAAGTTCCAAAGGAAAGCCCATTAAAGCAAAAACCATGGGCCAGAAAAAGTATGTGGAAACGATAAGGAACAACACCATCACTTTCGGGATTGGCCCGGCAGGAACAGGGAAGACCTATCTTGCGGTAGCGCTGGCGGTTGACGCTTTCAGGAAAAAGGAAGTGAGCAAGATAATCCTGACCCGTCCTGCGGTGGAAGCCGGGGAAAAGCTTGGGTTTTTGCCGGGGGATTTGCAAAACAAGGTTGACCCGTACTTGCGCCCCCTTTATGACGCCCTTCAGGTAATGCTGGGGGTTGAAGGGTATCAGAAATATTTTGAAAAGGGATTGATTGAAGTGGCCCCCTTAGCTTACATGAGGGGAAGAACACTGGATGACGCCTTTATAATTTTGGATGAGGCGCAAAACACCACCCCTGAGCAGATGAAGATGTTTTTAACCCGCATTGGCTTTGGCTCAAAAGTGGTAATCACGGGGGATATAACCCAGATAGACTTGCCTGACGGGAAGCGCTCGGGGTTAAAAGAGGCCATGAAGGTGCTAAAAAATATTGAGGGCCTTGAATTTGTGACGCTTACCCATAAAGACGTGGTAAGGCACCCCCTTGTGCAAAGGATTATAAATGCCTATGAAAAGGCTGACGCCTTAAAGAGGAAGTGATTAGGATAAAAAGAAATATAAAAAATATCCTGCTGTGCGCAAGTATTTGCGCCATGCTTTTTGCAAGCCTTGCAAGCCTTGTGAGGGCTTCAAGGAAAGGGGTGGGCTATGATTTTTCAGAAGGTGAAATCAGCACCGTGGATATTTTCGCTCCCCGCGACATTGTGGACAGGTATACCACCGAAAATTTAAAAAACCAGGCGGCGGCAAAGGTTTCTGACAAATATAAAATTGATTTGAGGATAAAGACAAATGCGCTAAACAATCTTGCGGATTTTTTCGCGTTAATTTTTAATACAAAAAACGGACAAGCCCAAAGCGATTTGGAGGGCGCGGTTTCGTCTTTTTCATCCCTTAGCAGGGTAAAGCTTTCTGAAGATGAGATATTGTATCTTCTCACCATGAGTGATGAGGAGTTTTTGCATTTTCAAAAAAATATATCCGATATTTTGGACAGCACCTTATCTGAGGGGGTTTTAAATAAGGACGAAGCCCTTCTTGACGTAAAGGAAAAACTGCAAAACTCAAACATTGGGGATATCGGGCTTAAAATAATTTCGGCTTTTTTGGTTGAAAACAAGTTCTTTGACGAAGAAGGGACCCAGCGGGAAAGGCAGAAGGCAAAAGACGATGTGGCGGCGGTTGTTTACAAGAAAAACCAAAGCATTGTAAGGAAAGGGGAAATTATAACCCCTGCCCACATTGCCATGCTTGAGGATTTGGGGCTTTTAAAAAGCGCAAACTCCATTGACAAGTTCGAAGTTTTCGGGGTTTTTTCCCTCCTTATTGTGCTTTTTGGGGCAAGCGTTTTATATATTTTAATTTTCAATAAAAATTTGTTTTCAAAGCCCGACATGGTTTTGCTAATCGCGGTCAGTGTCTTAATAAGCATGGTTTTGTGTTTTTACATGGATAAGTTAAACCTAAAGATTTCAGCCTTGCCTGTGGCCCTTTCGCCCATTTTGGTCGCCCTTTTGATTGACAGGAATTTGGGGCTTTTTTTGAGTATCCCCGTATCCATTGTGGCAGTTTTTATGTTAAATGAAAACTGGCTTTATGCCATTTGTTTTATTATAATTTGCACCTTTTCCATCTATATTTTGAAATTCGCAAAAACCAGGGTCGGGCTGGTTACGGTTTCAATTTTGTCAAGCGTAATTTCCGCCCTTGTGTTTTTTGCCTTTTACATGCACGAGGTCAGCGATATGGGGGAACTTTTGTCCATATCCTTACACAGCCTCATAGGTTCACTTTTCATGATGATTGTAATAATCGGGATTTTGCCCTTTTTTGAGCTGTTTTTTGACGTAATCACGCCTTTTAAGCTTATGGAGCTGACAAACCCCGACAGGAAGCTTTTAAAAAGGCTGCTTTTAGAAGCCCCCGGTACATACCACCATTCATTGACAGTTGCGAATATGGCGGAAGCCGCTGCGGAGGAAATCGGGGCAAATTACCTCCTTGCCCGGGTTGGGGCGTATTACCACGACATTGGGAAACTAAAAGCCCCCCAGTATTTTAAGGAAAACCAAAACGGGGATAACCCACATGATTATTTAAACCCCAAAGACAGCGCACAAATTATAATCAGCCATGTAAACGAGGGGGTTGAGCTTTCCCAAAAACACAGGCTTCCAAAGATGGTGGAAAAGATTATACGGGAGCACCACGGCGTTTTGGTTATGGAATATTTTTACAAAAAGGTTGAAAATATTGACGGGGTAAATAAAGAGGATTTTACATACAAAGGGCCGAAACCCTCTTTTAAGGAGTCGGCGGTTGTGTCTTTGGCCGACAGCATAGAGGCGGCGGTGAGAAGCCTTGACAGAAAGAGCCTTGATACGGTCAGGGAAATGATTGATAAAATCGTAACATCAAGGCTTTTATCGGGGCACCTTGACAATTCAAACCTTACTTTGTCCGAAATTGAGATAATTAAAAAGTCTTTTTTAAATACATTAAGCGGGTACTACCATGAAAGAATAGAGTACCCAAACTGATTGAAGGAGAAGAAATATGATTGAGCTAACAATTGAAAATTTACAAAATGAAGTGGAATTCACAAAGGATTTGGAAAACATAATTGAAAAGGCGGTTAGCTATACTTTGTCAAATTTAGGCTGCGACATAGACTGCGAGATTGGCGTTACCATAGTTAACAATGAGGAAATCAGGAAGTTAAATAAAGAATACCGCGGGAAAGACAGCGCAACCGACGTGCTGTCCTTTCCCATGATTGAGTTTGACGCCGACGGGGTTATGATTGAGGAAAGCGCGGAATATAACGGAAACTTGCTGGTTTTAGGCGATATTGTGATTTCCCTTCCCCGGGCAAAGGAACAGGCGGAAGAATACGGTCACAGCCTGCTTAGGGAAGTGGGTTTTTTGACGGTTCACTCAATGCTCCACCTTTTCGGGTTTGACCATGAAGGGGAACAGGACGAGATAATCATGCGGCAAAAGGAAAAAGAGATTTTGGAAAGCATGAATTTACCTAGAGAATAAGTTGAAAGGCAAAGTCTTATGAAAAACAAAAATTTTTTGGAAAGCTTAAAAAATGCTTGCCGGGGGCTTTTGCAGGCGGCAAAGACCGAACGGAATTTCAAGGTTGATATATTTTGCGCCTGCCTTGCCTTTCTCTTGGGCATAATTTTGGGTTTTTCATACCTTGAAATGGGGATTTTGACCGTTACCATATTCATTGTTTTGGTATGCGAGCTTATCAACACCGCCGTTGAACGGACGGTGGATTTGGTGACGGAAGAATTCCGCCCGCTGGCAAAGGCGGCAAAGGATATTGCCGCGGGGGCGGTGCTGCTTTCCTCGGTGATGTCAATAATTGTGGCGGTGCTTTTGTTTTTAAGAAAAAGCGTGATTTTAAAACTGTTTAGCTTTTTTAATTTTTAATTTTTAATTTGAGGTGGGTTTTTTGAAAACTGCGCTAATTACCGGCGCGTCCCGCGGGATTGGGGCGGAGTGCGCCAAAGTTTTTGCCAAGGATAATTACAATGTTGTGATAAATTACAACAATTCAGAAAATCAGGCAAGGGCGCTGGAAGAAAGCCTAATTAGGCAGGGCTTTAGCGCAAAGGCCATAAAGGCCGACGTTTCAAAGGAAGACGAGGTGGGGTATTTAGTTAGTGAAACCGTCAAAGCCTTTGGCTCCATTGATGTTTTGGTCAACAACGCAGGCATTTGGCATTTCGGGGTTTTGACGGATATTTCAAGCGATTGCTGGGACCATATAATTAACGTGAATTTAAAAAGCGTGTTCTTGGTGACAAAAGCGGTGCTACCCTATATGATAAACAAAAAAGAGGGGAGCATTATAAATGTTTCCTCCATCTGGGGCTTGGTGGGGGCAAGCTGCGAGGTCCCATATTCTGCCGCAAAGGCGGGGGTTATCGGGTTTACCAAAGCTTTGAGCAAGGAAGTGGGGCCTAGCAATATCAGGGTAAACTGCGTTGCCCCCGGGGTGATTGGAACGGATATGAACAAGGATTTATCAGATGAGGAACTCGCGGATTTAAAAGACAAAACCCCCCTTGGAAGGATTGGCTCCCCTGAGGAAATCGCCAAAATTATCAGGTTTTTGGCCTCGGACGGCGCCTCATTTATCACAGGCCAAGTGATAAGCCCAAACGGGGGGTTTGTGATATATTAAAAAAGTACCTGTTATCTTTGGATAACAGGTACTTTTTTATATTAAAGCATGTGCAGGATATATTATTTGTCCTTTTTTTTGCGGAATAATGATAAGCCCCCAAACCCGCTTATGATTGCCATATAAAAGCCCAAATCGTACCACCAGCCGTTATTTGAGGTTTCATATATGCCAATGTTTTTGTCAAACAGCCCCAAAATCAGGGACAATGGCGCAATCCAGCCATGCCATACGCCCCAGAAAAAACCTGCCGGGTTTGACGGGGTATGGGTGCCGTCTCCCGGGATACAGCCCGTCAGGGAAAAGAGGGCCAGCGTAATTGGAAAAAATACTGCCAGTTTTTTCATATAAACCCCACTTTTATTCAATGATAAATTTTAAAACCCGCAAGTTTACAGTTCTTCAATTTCCTTTAGGAAAGCGCAGCATGAGGCGTCGCTTGGCATTCTGAAGTCCCCCCTCGGGGAAAGGGACACGGTCCCCACTTTCGGCCCGTCGGGAAGGCATGAGCGCTTGAACTGGTTTTGGAAAAAGCGGGTGAAAAACACTTTCAGCCACTTTTTTATGGTTTCGTCATCATACGCGCCTGAAAAAGCGGTTTTTGCAATCCTGTAAATTTTTTTGGGCGGGTATCCGAAACGGATGAAGTAGTAGAGGAAGAAGTCGTGAAGTTCATAGGGGCCCACTACTTCCTCGGTTTTTTGGGAAATCTCCCCGTCCTTTGGCGGGAGAAGTTCGGGGCTTACGGGGGTGTCAAGGATATCCAAAAGCGCCTTTTTTAGGTTTCCCTGCGCCCTTTGGGCCTCATAGGAAACAAGGTGGCGCACAAGGGTTTTCGGGATTGAGCAGTTTACCCCGTACATGGACATATGGTCCCCGTTATAGGTGGCCCAGCCCAAGGCCAATTCCGACAAATCCCCTGTGCCGATGACTAATGCGTTATATTTATTGGCAATATCCATTAAAACCTGTGTCCTCTCCCTGGCCTGGGCGTTTTCATAGGTAATGTCGTGGGTGTTTTCATCATGGTTTATATCTTTTAAATGTTTTTTCACCGTTTCGGATATGTCAATTTCCAAATATGTGCAGCCGTAGCTTCCGATAATTTCTTTTGCGTTGGATTTTGTCCTCTGTGTGGTGCCAAAGGCGGGCATGGTCACGGCAATTATGTTTTTGCGCGGAAGCCCCAGCTTGTCAAAGGCCCGCACGGTTACCGCCAGCGCAAGCGTGGAGTCAAGGCCGCCTGAGATTCCCAATACCGCCTTTTTTATATTTGTGTGCTTTAGCCTTGTCACAAGGCCTGTGGATTGTATGGAAAGGATTTCTTCGCAGCGCTCGGTTAAGTTTTCCCTATTTTGCGGCACAAAGGGAAGGGGTGAGAATTTGCGGATTAGGTTTAGTTCTTTAACAGGCAGGGTAAAATACACTTCATTATAGTCATTTTCTTCAATGTCAAAGGTGTTAAGCCTTGCCCGCTCAAAGGAGATTTTATCAAGGTCAATGTCGGCATAAATGGTTGTTTCTTCAAAGGGCTTGGATTCGGCCAACAAAAGCCCGTTTTCGCAAATTAAATTGTGGCCTGAAAATACCAAATCCGTTGTGGATTCACCGCTGCCTGCGGAGGAGTAGATAAAGGCAGATACTGTTTTTGAGGAGTGGATTTTGGCAAGATCCCTCCTGTATCTTGCTTTGCCTATGAGTTCATCGCTTGCGGACAAATTTGCTATAACCGTGGCCCCCCGCTTCGCCAAATCACATGATGGCGGGGCGCTCACCCATGAGTCCTCGCAGATTTCAACGCCGAATTTGAAATTGGGCATATTTTCACAGGCAAAGATTATGTCATAGCCTAAAAGCGCTTCTTTCCCGTAGTAGTCGATTACCTGGCATTTTGTGCCCTTTGAAAAATGCCTCAATTCATAAAACTCGGTGTAGTTTGGGATATTTAATTTTGGCACAAAGCCCAATATTCCGCCTTTGTACAAAACCGCGGCGCAGTTATACAGCTTATGGTTCGCCCTGACAGGCGCGCCTACAATGGAAATTATATCGAGGTTTTTTGTTTCTTCCAAAATTTTAAACAGCGCGTGGGCCGAAGCCTTAATCAGGGTTTCCTGCAAAAACAAATCCCCGCAGGTGTAGCCTGAAACTGAAAGCTCGGGAAAGACAATCAGGCTAGCGCCCGCTTCGTGGGCTTTTTTTATTTCATTTATTATATTTTCCGCGTTGTTTTCACAGTCGGCGGCCCTTACTTCAACCGTTGACGCCGCCACCCGGATAAAACCATCTTTCATATTGATTTCTCCTTATTCATAGGTATATAAAAATTATACCATAGTATTTCAGAATTTCAATAAATCCTTTATTCACATTGACATTGGCTTGGGGCTGTATTATACTTATTAGTATCAAATACAAAATTTTGGCAAGAATAATTAAAAAAACGAAAGGTAGTGACATGTATGGATAATTTTATGTTTATTAACCCTACCCGCATTATTTTTGGAAAAGGCACCGAAAATGAAGTGGGCAAGTACGCGAAAATGTATTCTGACCGGGTGCTTTTCCACTACGGCGGCGAAAGCATCAAAAAAAGCGGGCTTTATGATAGAGTGAAAAAAGCGTTGCAAGATGAAAACCTAACCGTTTTTGAACTTGGCGGCGTAAAGCCAAACCCAAGGCTTTCCTTGGTTTATGAAGGAATTAAAATGTGCAAGGAAAACAATATCGGCCTTGTTTTGGCGGTGGGCGGCGGAAGCGTTATAGACTCCGCGAAGGCCATTGCCATGGGCGCGGTGTATGACGGGGATGTATGGGACTTCTTCACAGGGCGCGCAGAAGTTGAAAAAGCCCTTCCTGTGGGAACGGTGCTAACAATCCCCGCGGCGGGAAGCGAGGCAAGCACGGGCTGCGTTATCACAAAGGAAG
>Ga0134095_1001936_pt1 | contig 12533 bp, 14 predicted proteins | sample 6_2taG_FD_94449 | JGI IMG/M metagenome (GOLD analysis project Ga0134095, IMG submission 94449) | Switchgrass degrading microbial communities from high solid loading bioreactors in New Hampshire, USA - 6_20_20_110_A2 metaG | ecosystem: Engineered > Bioreactor > Semi-continuous > Anaerobic >... | reverse complement strand
TCCAAAAATCAAAAAAGCCGGGTTGCAACCCCGGCTTTATACTTCCTCACCTTCCCCAGGACTGTGGACAGGCGTTTAACTACCCGTTCTCGCCAACCAATTTATCCATCCATTCGGCAGGAATTTTACTTTCTGTCCTGCCCCACAGGTGAGCAATGGATTTCAGCATTTCATTCATGTTCTTCTGGTAGACACCACTGACATCCTGATAAGTCTGAATATAAGCGCGCAGAACATCTTCATTAAAGTTATTATCGTCAAGCGTGAACGACTCATCAAAGAGGGCGTAAATTTTGAACTCCGGCAGGCTCTCATCACTGGAACGAAGGTGCATCAAGTAAAGAGAACCTTCCGGGTTTTTTGCAAATTCCCAGGTGACCGCCAAAGGCTCGAAAGTTTCCATCGCAAGGACGGCGTTTTGGGTCAGAAGAATGTAGTCGCCCACATTGGATAGATACGTGATATCTATCCAAAGAGCGTAGATTTCCCTGCCGTCCACCCATCTAACCCGAACCGCCGGGTTGATGCTATCCTGGTCAACCCTTTTACCAGATATCATCCATGCGAGAGCGGATGCTACTTCGGTTGGGTTTTGGATTTCAAAATGGGCTTCATTGCCGTACTTCGTGATATTCCAGATCTTGTGCAGGCTTGACCGGCTGAAACCGGCGAATAATTCGGGCTTTTTACAGGCAAGCTCAAGAAGTTTTTCATAGGTAAGAGGTTTGTTCTGGTTTGCATCTTTCAGGGATTGGCTGATGAACGGGTCCAGCCCGTATACCAGTCTCCGCACCAGCGAAGCAAGAACGATGGCATTTTTAATTCCGGTCAGGTCAGAAAATGTGAATAAAATTTCATCCAGCAGTTCGTAAAATTCACTGCGTTTCTCCAGCTCTTTCTGGGGGAACGCCCTACCCTCTCCCCAACGAAGTGCATTTTCACGTCCGAGCTGGTCGGCCTCGCGTTCATGCTCTAAGAAGTTTGAAATATCTCGACGGTCACGGATAATCCCCCTTCGTTCCTGCTCTAGATGACCAGATTCATGCAGAAGAACCATGACAGAGCGGTCTTCTGGCATCTCCGGGTGAATAAATACAGCAACCGTGTTTTCTTCAGGAGAGAAAAATCCATCCGAAAGCCCCAAAAATCTGTGAGGGCGAGGTAAAACCCGGCACCCATACTCTTTCTCGATTGTATCTACGAGTGCCTGTAAGCGCGGGGTGAGTTTTACTTCAGGGATGGGCTTTCCTGAATCAAATGCCTGTTGGATAAGAAAGCGGTCTATTTCATCAAAATCTAATCTCACAAAATATCTCCGCGAAATTAAGTTATTCTATATTATTTAATTATTTTAACAATTATACTACACAACAATTTTTATGAAAATAAATATAAGACCGCGCCGTGCGGTCTTATATTTTAAATATTATTATTTCAGTCCCACCAGAAACGGTAGTATTTTACGCCATCCAGTTCCAGGGGCGGATCAAGCGGAGCTGTTTCGTAATCATATTCCTCGTAATCGTTTTCGTACAAATTCAACCCTTCTGATGGTCGATTCTGCCGGATGGCAGTTTCAAGATGAGTGCGTTCAAACTCATCCACAGGAACTAAAAATCCCTCAATATGAAAACTGCGCCCGCGCCCAACAGCCTCATCAGGTCTGAACATAGAATCGATCAACATCATCCCAGGACATTTTTTCAGCCCAGTACAACACCAGCGGTAGACCGGGAAAATCATTAAACTCCGTCCCCTTGAACTCCTCCGGGTAGGCATCATAGATTTTACGCATCTCGCCCACTGGGATACCACCTGGAATGCGGCATTGTTTTTCCATGTCATAACCAACATCGAAGCGCAAAAGCGGATTGCTCCGGTATGCTTCCGCGAGAGACAGACGGTTTCCATTCCAGTCATAAAACGCCGCTCTCCACAAATAACCGTTCACTACCACTTCGAATAATTTTTTCTGTTCATAAAATAGTTTTTCGCATAATTATTCAAAAAGATCAAAATGAATGCGTTTGCCATCCAATTTTTTAGCCAGTACCTTTTTCCTAATTCTCCTTCCTATAATATAAATACAGAAAGATATCGGTGTTTACTTCAGGTAACTATGATTACAGAACTCCTTCCCAACAATCCATCATCGCTAAAAACTTCTAAAAATATTCAAGATCGAATCCAGTATGCACAGATACTATCTTTCTTTGCATATTTAAAGGAAATAGGACGTATCGATCAGGAAATGATCGAGGCATCGTATTTCCAGAACACTGCCTACGATCCGATCATCCCAAGTCCATATGACTGGAATACCTGGGCAAATTTAGATTGGGTGAATTCCGGTGCAGATTCGCTGGCTTTATATTTGGAAAAGGGAAATTTGCCTGATGGGAATTATTTGGGCTACTTCATCTCGCAGGTTCTCATCCCTTATGTAACTAAAGCTCTCGAAAACCGCATCATCAGTTCCCCCATTGAAGCTGGTTCTATACCGGATCAATCCGTAATTCTGGAAGTCATTAATGAGTTAGAGAACAAAAAGAAACAGAATCTGAGGCGTCTGGCCTACAGTGAGTTATTGATTATGCTTTCATCGCGCTTCATTGAAAACGTAATCAATAACGAAAACGGCAAGTTCCACTTCAATTTCGAACTCAGCTTCGCTTCGGAAACTATCGGCGCTGATTTTATTGACGCTTATATTTTTGTCGAAAAAGGGCTAATGAAGATTGGTGACTCGCGCGAAGTTGACACTGCCCCAACTCTTATTGATTCCGCAGGCGATCAATTGATCGCGCTCAAAAATCTGCTGATCAGAAAAAGCATTGTCAGAATCAGCGCGGAAAATAACGATCTTGGAATTCCCCGGGATCTTTTATCCGAATCCACTTCGTTTCATTTCCTACCAATCCTTCGGCAGGAAGACCCCGTTGGTCTACTGCGGATTGCTAATGGCCCAAGCGATCCCGAGACAATGGTAGTGATGAAGATTATTATGAATATGATCGAGACTTCGCTGGACAGCCGACAGGTGCGGGTGGTTCTCGCAAAAAAGAATCGCGAGCTGAACAGCATTGTCGGCAGTTTGAGAAAATATAATCACTGCCTGCGGTTGTTTTCCTCAGGGTCGGAAATACTTTTCAAGTGTCAGGACGAAGATGAGTTCTTCCAGACAGCCGCATCATTAATAAATGATATCTTCCCGAATAAGATGGGCGGTATCTACCTGTTAGACGCGGATATGTTGCCAAATCAACTGGTGGTGAGCTGGAACAACTATACCCCTGACCAAAATGTGGCTGACCGCCTTTCGATCCCATTGTCCTTGAATATTCCTGCTGTGAACGATGATTCCTCTATCTGGTATTTCGTACCAATGATCAGCAACGGGATGAAAGTGGGGTTACTGGTGCTGGAGAAGACCTTTTACAGCCCGTCAACATCCCCAGATGTTATTGAGGCAATGGAGGCACTACCTTATCTGATTGCCGACAAGATTGGGTCGGCGCTACTCAGCCTGCGGGAATTCCACAACCAGAAGTATATTGATCCGCTTACAGGCGTGTATAACCGCGCATATTTTGAGCGGATCAAGCACCAATCGACCCCGACGAGCCAGGGTGTGCTGGTTATTATCGATCTTGACCGGTTTAAAGAGATTAACGATACCTACGGACATCTGGCCGGGGACTTCATCCTGTCGGAAGTTGGACGCATTTTCAGCCACTTCTTCCGAGCCAGTGACATTATCTGTCGGATAGGCGGTGATGAATTTCTGGTTTGGATGGGCGGCGCTACCATCAGCAATGTACAGGAAAAGATTGAAGAGTTATGCTGTCGCATCAGCAAGCATGACTTTGTTTTTCAGGGACAGAACATCAGGATTACCATCTCGACAGGGATGGTGGAAACAACAACCGAGAGAACTACAATTGCATCGCTTTTCGCAACCGCTGACTGTGCCCTGTATGAAGCCAAGCATCAAGGTAAAAATCGGGTGTGCATCGGAGATACCAGTCACCTCGAATGACTTGAATATACCCGGGTTGCGGAAGTAGGACTAGGAGGCAAGGAAAGAAGAGAAAAACCTGGATTAATTATCGGCCACCAGCATTAGTGATATCCAGTACAGGATCGGGGAACGGAGTGCTTCTAGTTCCCCGATTTTTTTAATGACAGCACATATTCAACATTAATTTTGCCTCCATTCCCTTTTCTAGGGATGGAGGTTCTGTGATCTCTGATTTCGTAATAATAGAAGTTCGTCAAAACAAACCCAACGTTTTCAGCCAGCCTTGCGATCAATTCATCGGTAGGGATATAGACGCCGCGCATGGTGTTATTGCCGATGATGATGTGATATTCCCCCTGATTTCTCAGACTGAAATAAACACAACGAAGATTCCTGTACATATCTTCGAAGTATTCCAGGACAGTTCTGCTTCTCGGATTGTCTAAGCAGGCGATTCTGTCCGTATATTCTGCCAGCAACCCGATTACTATAGGGCTAATGGTTGTATGTTTATTTGAATTATCGCCAACCTGCAGTTCGCGAATCTTCTTAAAGGTTTCGTCACATCCACAATCAACCCATGCACTTTCAATCTTCACACAGCGCACATAATCAAGGGCGTTGATGTACGGGGGTGAAGTGATAGCAATATCGACAGGCGTGTTGGAGCTGAAATTTGTAGCATTATCACCGACCCAGAATATTGGAAATCCATTCCCGCCTGTAAATGCGGAAAATTCGCAAACCGCTCTGTAATGACTTGTGAAACTTTTGTGAAATGCCTCATCTACAGGGGTTGGGGTTTTCTTATACTTTTTGGAAATATATGGTTTCAATGTCTGTCGTTCGGCCAGAGAACAGGGGTGAATCATGTCTGCCAGAACGACACGGAAAAATCAAATTCTACGCCATCGCACCCCGTAATCTCATAAATCGCTTTTTTGAGTTTCAGGAGGTTGGCATAGTTTTGGCTGTCAAACCAATACACTACGTTTTTCAGCTTAGGGACGTAGCGGTTATCTATATCATAATTCTCCCAATTCTTTTTTGATTTTCTGATATATTTTTTCCAGCCGTTGTAATTTTTCCGAATTAAATGCGGCTACACGAACATTTGAAATAAGCCGGGCAAATGGATCAACTTCCACCCCTACCGGATACATATACTGTAAGCCAGCTTCTACTGCAGTTGCACCAGACCCCATAAACGGATCGAGAACACGTATATTTTTTCGATGCGAATGTCTTGCTTTGAATGCACAGAGTATTGATCGGGGTACGAGAAAAATGCTTCTCGCCGGATAGCGACTGTATATTCTGTGTGTAAATTGGGTAAGCGTTCGAGAATTGGGAAGTTCTACTTCGTGTCCTCAGGGAATTTTATTGTGGTCGTAAAACTGTTCTAAATGGCTACCAGTAATCATCTATTTCCAATGCCTGCGGCTGTGCTTCTCTGTATGCCGATTTAAAATGATCTCCACACACTACCACCCGCAATAGCGGGCGGTAGTGTACAACAATCAGCTCTCCGATCCGCAATTCACCAGATAACTCGTGACTTTCAACCTGACCTTTGCTACCAGCGTTGCTACCTGGTCAGCATTAAGACCGACCGAAGAAATTAAATCTTTATCCAATGAGTACCGGCTGTCCCGGCGGTTCTCCGAATAATGGGCCAGGCGATTAGAGACTTGAAGAATCCTTGCAACCGGTTCATCACACCCTTCGGCTGAATGCGATAACCGGATGGCTTCTCCAATTTCTTCCGTCAAATTCCATTTATCAACAATCATCCCGCCGATCTCAGCGTGATCCATACCGAAAATTTCCCGCTCGACTTCTACGAGAGGTTTCTTTGTTAGATTAGAATCGTGGACAGACTGAAAAAACAGCTGGGGGGAATATTCCTGCAAAAACAGTTTCCCAACGTCGTGGAATAAACCTGCCAGATAAGCCTGATTCGGGTTCAGGTTATTTTTAGAAGCCAGTTTTTCGGCAAACAGAGCGCAGGTAAAAGCATGTTCCCATGCCGCAGCGGACTGGGCTCTTCCAAAAATAGATCGGGCAGAAAGGGCATAGATGATTTTCAAGGTTTCATTCAATCCAAGAAACGCAATCGCGTCTCTTATGCTTGTCACCGTTCTTGCAAGGCAGTAGTAGCTCGAATTAACCGTTCGCAACACCCGTGAAGAAAACGCCTGGTCACTGGCAATAACATCGGCAATTTCGCCAATGCTGGAATTGGGCATTGCCACGATTTCCATCGCAGTTTGCACGATCAGAGGAAATGGTGGAACATGCACACCATTCTCAATAAGCTTTTGAACCTCGCCCTTTGTCATCTGTTCACCTTTCTCAATACATCCAAACGAACAAAGGCTTCAACCGCTTTTGGATCAAAAGTTTTCCCGGCTTCTTGCTTCAAATACGCATAAATCTCCTCGAAGCTCCACGCTTTTCGGTACGGACGTTCACTAGCCAGCGCATCTGCCGCATCCACCACCGTGAATAATCTCGCCGCAAATGGAATGTTTTCGCCTTTCAGCCCCAGTGGATATCCTGATCCATCCCAATGCTCGTGGTGGTAATAAGGAATTTCCACAACAGACTTCAAGTATGGCGTAGAAGCCAGCCATTCATAAGCAAATACCGGATGGCGCTCGATGATTTTGCGTTCTTCCGGGGTGAGTTTTCCTGGTTTTAGAAGGATGGAATCTGGTATTCCCATCTTCCCGATGTCATGCAACAGCGCTCCGCGACGGATGGATTTTCGTTCATCTTCGGACAGGCCGAACTCGCGGGCCAAAATATCCATCATCTCAACGACCCGGCGAGAGTGTCCACCTGTTTCGTGATCGCGCAGTTCTAATGCCTTCGCCCATCCTTCGATGATCGAATCGTATGCCCCTTCAAGGTTTATTTGATCTTGCGCGATCATCTGTTCGCGTTTGCGAAAACCCATGAAAAAATAACAAATACTCGCGACAGAAACAAAAAAGAAAAATGTAAATGCTTTGATCGATTGGGGCTGACTGATATTGTGTACGATGTTCTGAGCAAGTGTGAGGATCAACTCATCGGTTAACGAAACCCATAAAAGGGCCAGTGAAAAATAAAGCAAAAATACTTTTAAAATTTCGCCTTTTAAATTCAGGACAGTATCAGCAAAATTCGTTTGGCGCATCATAAATTAGACCGATAAAGGATAATGATCTTAGTGATTGATGAAGCGTATCAATTTATATAATAGCAATGACCTTCTTCACTCCTACCGCGCCATTAGAAAAAATACTCATTATTGGTCTTGAATAGCTGGCATATCGTCCTTTAAAACAGCAATTCAAAAAAATAGGAAGATCATAGAAATGGCCTGTCGCCAACAAACAAATCATGCCAATCAAGCGGCCCGATCAGCAGGAGGCGCTCCCATACAATCGGCATCAGAAGGCACAACAATCGTCATTCCGATCCCTGACCACTTTTTCGAATATGCCAGGCCTCAGATAACGGATTTTCTAGATAAAAAAGGGGGAGGTCTGATGTACAAGGTCGGCGGGGAATTTGCCTACGAGTTGGCCGCCAACGATTTTTTTGGGGGCAGTGACCCTGACGATCAATGGTTAATCGTCAGCCTGTTGTCCCCTTACGTAACAGGCGAACACGGTCTTGATCTTGATGGTCTGGAACTGCTGGAAGCCGATCTGGATAGCAGAACCGTGCGGATTTATAAGAAGAAGTCCTGCCCTACCTGCCATTGCTACATTGACAGCTCTGGAGAAGGACATGCCGCTGGTTGTAGTGATCGCGGCGGCACTTCCTTTGTGAATTAAATACGGAGACTTCCCCCTGATCCTCCACATCATAAGAATAAGCCGCCTTAGTTCGGGCGGCTTATTCGATTAATAAAGAGAGTGCTTGATTTTTCACAACCTTGAAATCAGGCGTATATTCGTCGCATAAATCCCGCGCTCATTTTTAGCAATTTCGAATTCAAAAATATAACGGCGGGATGGCAAATTGCGAGGGTTAATTTCGGGTGGAAGCGCGCTGTCATGGAAAAATGCGGCTTCAAACGGGCTGTCCTTATGACGCGGGTCGAACAACCACATTTCCGTAGACATTTCACGCAAATAACTCAAATAACCGTAGCTTTCTTCAGAATGATGCCAGTAGCATACGCCGCGTACGGTAGACCCCACGTCTCCCCAGGCAGGCCCACCTCCCGAACGCCATGTTGCAGGAACTAAATCCGGGATAATGTACCCGCTGGTGAAAGCATCAACTTCCTCACGCAAAGCCCTGGATACGTTATCAAATCCGACTAAGATCACGCGGCGGCCCGTGTTGCGAAGCGCCTGAACTGCACGCACAAAATCACCATCCCCTGTGAGCAGAAGAACAATATCAAGATTCCCGGCCTGTAAAACCAAGTCAACCGCCATTTCCACATCTACATTAGCCTTCCCGACCCGGCGGTTGGTTTCAGGATCGTAATACCACTTGACCTCTTTGACGATTGTATGGAACCCAAACCCCCTCAGCATTTCCTGATAATTCAATGCCCGTTCACGGTATTCAAAATCTTCTTCTGCACGTTCAGCGTCATAGGAGAGATAAGCATTTAGTCTGATGACTTGCCCCCACATTTCCGCGAATCGGCGCAGTACATCCATGCGAACCTTTTGCCCACCGCGCGAGATGTTGGCTAGATCAACAAACACGCCAACCTTTATAAATCGGTTTCTGATTGAATAATCAATTGGTTGTGAGGATAATTCAGTACGCGATTCAATATATTCTTCAACCGCATCACCATCACTGTTCATATCAAATCATCCACTTAATAGAAAAAATATTAGGAGTATATTTGCCTGTTTATTGTAATCCAAAGACCTTACTTTATATGCCCTTAACCAGACAGCATTCGAATTTGACAGGTAATAATTAATTCCTAATTCGAATTATTGAATTTAGGGACTTCATGGTGCTGGCGGCAACGGGCCTCATACATTTCTTTTGCCCCAACGACGACCACAGGCGAATCGTAATGCGCCGGTTTTCCATCCACAATTCTCTGCGTCCGCGTAGCTTCTTTACCACACACAACGCATATAGCAGATAGTTTATCCACCCGTTCTGCCCTTGCCATTATTTCTGGCATTTTACCAAAAGGTTCCCCGCGAAAATCTGTATCCAGTCCAGCAACGATAACTCGAAGCCCATTGTCTGCCAGTTGTTCAATCACCGGCACGATATTTTCATCAAGAAACTGCGCTTCATCAATCCCAACAACTGTGGTTTCTGGATCGAGATAAGCCAGAATTTCATCGGCGCGGCAGATAATTTGAGCGTCAAACGTGCTTCCCGCATGAGAAGCAACTTTCGTTTTTTCGTAGCGGTTGTCAATGCTTGGTTTAAATACCTGAACCTTTTTTCTGGCAATCACTGCCCTTCTCAAACGGCGAATCAATTCTTCGCTTTTTCCAGAAAACATGCTACCACAAATCACTTCAATTGATCCCGACCCACTCAAAGGTCACCTCCTATACGGCTGTTATCTCGATCTTACAGGTTTACAGGTGCAATGTCTGCCTGATATAACACGCTAAATGCTTTTATTTTTCACAAATTTGCATATAGGGCTTGAATTTCAAATCGATGTATTTTGCCATACTCTGACCAATAACATATCAAAAAGTGTATAATAATTGTACTATTTTACTAATAAATTTCCGCCAGCTCTTATTTTGTAATAATTTTGAATCTCTATTTGTGCGAATATTTCAGGCATACCCCCCATATATGGGGGTAATTCTGAGAAAAAACAATAAAATTTAGATTATTCTGGGGGCTTGATGGTCGCTGTTGCTATAATTAAACTTAATTATGGACTCTATTGTTAACTTCTCCGATATCTTCTGGATGGTAGGTCGAACTATATGGGTTCTTATGACAGCCAGATGAAGGTTGACCTATAGACGGATTCAATCCCAATGGGTTAACCTCTGGGGTTAACAATACAGATTCATATATCCTCATTTTCTAAGGGGGATTCGAAAAGATACTGTTTTCAGCAAAAAGGGCAGTCAAGTAACTGCCCTTTTCTGTACTGTATTCAGTTTATCGTTCCGAATTACCGATCAATTCGCCATACAGGGTTTTGAAAACCCTGATTTACCTTCCAGCTAATATTCGAAGTCAATACTCGGGTTCAGTCCAACTTCCACCTGTTGAAAAATCTCGAAATCAACATCGGGATTCCATTCCCATCCAACGTGATTTGTTACCAGCGGTAGAAATCGGGATTTTCCCTCGAAACCAGGGGGACTAGATGGGTTTCGGCCATTAGGATGGCGACATATTCGGTTGGAGTAGGAAAACAGCCTTTTTACCTGTCTCCGAGGGAAAGGGGACTCGCGTAAGAGAGTTGCCGGTAAATGGATCATTACGTAGATTCCTTTCCTGTAAATACTTACATACGGGTCTCGCTTGAAATGAAAGATCGGTTCGGAACGTAGCTATTTAACTGGATGGTGAAAAAAGGGGTTAATCGTTGCCATCAACGCAAATGCAATTCTACCGCAAAGCTGAAGAAAAAGAGTTTTTTTTACATTTTTTTTACATCTAGCGTATCCCTAAAGCTGAATACAAGCATTTTCCTTCTTTTTTCAAAAAAAATCCCGTTGCTAACATAAAAACAGATAGATTTGGAGGATTGGCAATGGGATTTAGCCCATCTTATATTGATTTATCTCAGTTAAAAAAACACCTTATCGAAGCGGCAGGCGAATCAACCGCCTACGATGCTAAGTCTTATCGAAATTCATGCCGAACCAGCAGACTCAGCGAACATTGCTATGTTGTCGCCCGGTTTATACAGAAATATTACGGCGGTAATTTGAAGCGGGCGAAGATTTCTGGAAAAACCCATTACTGGAATCAACTGCCAGATGGAAAAGAAGTTGACCTGACGAGTTGTCAGTTCCCAAATGGGGATGGGTTTCACCCGCTCGTCAAAGGAACTATCGCCCCAAATCCCAAAACTGAAAACCCGCGTGTCAGACAGTTCGAAGAACGTGTGCTCGCATCCATCGCTAAAAGCAATCCCTCGGAGGAATAATGACAAATTGTAAAAGTAGCCCCACACTGGAATACGAAATTAGCCTGAGTTTGGAGGGATTCAAGCGGGTTGTCGGTATTGACGAGGCGGGGCGGGGTACATGGGCTGGCCCGGTTTATGCGGGTGCCGTTATTCTGGAAATCAGTGACCAGACAATCGCCGCTCTCTCGGCAGTGAACGACTCGAAAAAGATGACCGAAGAACAGCGGGAAAAGTGTTTTCAGCTTATTCAAAATATGGCGCTTGCCTGGGGAATCGGTCAGGCAAGCAACGAAGAAATTGACCAATTAGGGATCGTACCAGCTACGGAGTTAGCTGTTGTCAGGGCTGTACAGGGGCTATCTATCCAGCCTGACTTTGCTCTGGTTGACGCATTCAATATCCGTTCACTCAAGCTACCCCAGCAAGGATTGGTGAAAGGTGATGCAAAATCGCTTTCAATCGCCGCCGCTTCTATCCTGGCTAAAGTAGCTAGAGACAGGCATATGGTGGAACTGGCACAGTTGTACCCCGGTTATGGTTTCGAGGTGCATAAAGGGTACGGAACTGTCCTTCACAGGAAAAAATTGATTGAGTTAGGCGTTTCAGATTTACACCGCCGAACATTTCGTCCAATCAAAGATATGATACTCTCGAAGACATCAGTCTGACATACCATACACACATGAGAAAACAAAGCCCGTTCTAGTTGGGTGACAAATTCTGTCACCCAACTTCTGTTTGCGTCATAGGCATGTCGCTTCCTATCCGGCATCAGGAGACATGCTGAACAATGACGTATCAAACAACACTCTACGAAGGTGATTCTGTTGCTTTTAGAAACCAGGTACGGCCTTTCAAGTCACAACTCCTAAAGTGGATCGGTAATAAACAGCGAATCGCCCACAAGATTATCCGCTACTTCCCCGCATCGTTTGGAACATATTACGAGCCCTTTTTGGGAAGTGGGGGAGTGCTGGGGGGCTTGCGCCTGAAGTTGGGGTTGGATCAGATATCTTTGCCCCTCTCATGGAGATATGGTTCACCCTAAAGGAAAGTCCTGAAACGCTCAAAAGGTGGTATGCAGATCGCTATCATCTGTTCCAATCAGGAGACAAAAAGGAAATGTACGAGGAAATTAAAGCCTCGTATAACAAGCACCCTAACGGTGCTGATCTGCTTTTTATCTGCCGCTCGTGTTATGGCGGCGTGGTGCGCTTCCGCAAGTCCGATGGCTATATTTCAACTACAGTAGGAAGTCATAATCCTATATCGCCGGAATCGTTCTCGGATCGGGTAGATGCATGGCATGAGCGCGTAAAAAACACACAGTTCCTTTGCCTCGATTTCCGAGATGTGATGAGGATGGCACAACCTGGCGATCTGATCTACTGTGATCCCCCTTACAAGGAC
>Ga0134095_1001905_pt1 | contig 12687 bp, 9 predicted proteins | sample 6_2taG_FD_94449 | JGI IMG/M metagenome (GOLD analysis project Ga0134095, IMG submission 94449) | Switchgrass degrading microbial communities from high solid loading bioreactors in New Hampshire, USA - 6_20_20_110_A2 metaG | ecosystem: Engineered > Bioreactor > Semi-continuous > Anaerobic >... | reverse complement strand
CCAATAAAACTATTTCAAAATTAGAATTTTTATATATTTCGGTGTCAATAGATGCTTTTGAAATCGTAGTGGCTAGAATTTTTGTATCTTGAACCAATTCGCTTTCACGGTTATGGATTTTTTTGCGTATTTCTTGTAATTCAATTTCAATATGGAAGAGTCTGTTGTTATTTATTCCTTTTGACTTCAATGCTTCTTTTTCTTTTTCCAGATCATTTTTTCTTTCAAATAAATCTGGGAAATTATCCATAATTAATGTGTATGAATTCAGTTCTCGTTTATCAGCTAGTTCTTTTTTCCTAGTATAACCGTAGCGTAATAAATCTCCATTAGGAATTGAAAATTCTTCTTTCTCCAGTAACTCATGTATTTCAAGGATTGCTTCGTCAACTGCTATGTTACTGTGTGAAATAATCAAAACCCTATTACCGTTGAGAAAATGTTTTATAGCAATATTGGCAAGAGTGTGTGTTTTACCGGTTCCCGGGGGTCCCCAAACAATTGTGATTGGCTTATGTAACGAAGAATTTATAGCTTCTTCTTGACCTTTTTTCATTATATTATTGTTAGCTATTCTGTTGCCTTCACACAGCAATTTATATACCATATCATGATTGAAGTTAGATGAAGTATTCAGTTCATTCAGTCTTTTGCTCAATTCCTCCAACAGCTTCCAAGGTTCGCAAATAACTTCTGCATTTTGAATATTTTTTCCGATATATTCTTTTAGGATAATAGTTACTTCAAATCCAATACAGGAGAGAATCTCTCCCATATAATTTCTTCCGTTGAATTTTATACGTACTGGAGAGCTATCAGGTAGGTAGAGTTCAATGTCAGTTTCAAAGGTATAAGCAAAAATAAGAGAATTATTATACAAAAGTTTTCCGTTGAATAGACGGTATGCCTTTCCACCTTCGTTTTTAAGATAGTCAATTTTGTCCGAAAGGGCCGTACAGAATTGATAAATATAGCTCGATAAGTTTGCTGAATTCATTGTATTCACCCTTAGATTAAATATTTTTACATATTGTGTATATCGGTATAAATAAATATATTGTTTATTTGTAATACAAAGTTTTTAAGTGTAGAATAGAGAATTTTGTATTTTATTTGAAATTGGCACCACAAAGCAATCTGAAAACAATTTAATAAATAGCCTTATCGTAGTTGCAGAGAGATATAAAAAAAGATACAATGGGAATAGAATTCTGAAAAATTATGTCACAATATAAAAGGTGATGCTTTGAGCAAATTATCAAAATCTTTATTGGCATATACTTTCTCACATTTTTGTGTTGATTTTGCATGTTTCTTTATTCTGTTCGGTGTGTTTAAGGTTAGCCAAAACAATCTAAAAGATGTCTCAATAGGTTTTCTAATATACAATGTAATAGCCTTTGGACTTCAGCCGTTAGTGGGCAAGGTTTGTGACGATAAGCCTCGAATTCCAATTGGGATTATCGGATGTTTCATTGTATTGCTGGGGTTGTTTGCAACAAGTTTTCCTTGGGTTTCAATGGTTATATGTGCTTTAGGAAATGCATTCTTCCATGTTGGAGGAGGTATTGACAGCTTGGTGTTTTCAAAGGGTAAGATGGCTAGAAGCGGTATATTTGTATCATCTGGAGCATTGGGCGTGTTTTTTGGGACATTAATCGGTAATAGTTATAATGCTTTAAATTTTATACCCATGGCATTAATAGTTGCATCAATAATTTTACTGACGTTATTTGCAATTAAGTATGAAAATGGCCAAAAGTGTGAAATTGATGTGGCATCGGAGTTTTCCTTTGCTATAGTGTTACCCCTTATTTTTGCTTCAATTATGGTTCGTTCATATGTAGGTGGAATAATTCCGATGGAGTGGAAAACAGGAGTATATGTATTTTTACCGGCATTCAGTTCTTGCTTGGGAAAAGCAATCGGCGGGATACTGGGTGACAAATTTGGAGCAAAAAATATTGGTGTTGCTGCGTTAATATTATCCATACCCTTTTTGTGCTTTGGGAAAAATATTGTTTTACTTTCAGTAATCGGCATCATTCTTTTCAACATAACAATGCCCATTACGCTGGCAGTGGCAGCATCAAAATTGCCCTATAACCCGGGACTTGCTTTTGGGTTAACGACATTGGCTCTGTTATGCGGGAATATTCCGACATTTTTTATTGAAGTACCTAAAAATTTAGTTTTTTTGCTGTTGATAATACTGATTATACTGTCTTCAATATGCATATTGCTGTCAACAAAAAATCATTTTAAAGGAGATGAAGTGTTATGGAAGGAATATTTGGACAATTAAAAAATGTGTTTTTGGATGTTGCTCCTTATCCTACTGTTGTAGATTCCGGTAAGAATGAAATTGCTATCATTGTTTCAGTAATTGCAATAGTTGCTGTAAGTGTAGTTCTTATAGTAAAAGCTGTAAAGAAAAATGGGGATAAAACTGAAAAAAATATTTCGAATAATGATGTAGATGAGAAATGATATATCATATATTTGCTGTAAACTTGTTATTAACCTGCATTTTTGAAGGCATAGCCATACTTTTATTATTTAGAAAAAAAGAATATTTTTATTACAGTTTGTTGTGCAATATGCTTACTAATCCTGCACTTAACTTGATTTTATATTTTATTTGTAAAGCATTAGGTTATGACTTATACTATGCAGTCGTGATATTTCTTGAATTGATAGTTGTAGTAGTAGAAGCATATGTATATAGACTATTGTGTAATTTTAAAATGCATAAATCATTGCTTTTATCCGTTTTATTGAACACCATTTCCTATATTTCCGGTGTTGTGTTGATAAATTAGTCTTTGTCGATGAAAACGCCGGTTCTCTTTATAAAATGTCAATTTTAATGTACCAATAATAAGATGGCATTTTTATGAAAAAGTTTGTTATTTTGTTGTAAATACAACGGAATATGTTTCTTATTTGTATTATACTAAAATCACCAGTAAGCTAAAAACGTTTGAATTTAAAGCAATATGGACTTCAGAAAATGAAGAATCTTCGGAAAAGTTATTGAGGATGAGAACTTCACTGCATCCGAATTCTTTTAAATAAAAACGAAGGTAGAAAATAAAACGTTAGGAGGGACTACTATTATGAGTATGTTTTGTTATCAATGTCAAGAATGTGCAAAGGGCACAGGATGTGAAGTCAGAGGTGTATGCGGTAAAAATGAAGAGGTTGCAAAGTTACAGGATTTATTGATTTACACCCTAAAGGGAATTTCCGAAATAGTCGTTAAGGGGAAATTGGATGCAAAAGCCCTTGGGACCGTAAATCATGAAGTACTGAAAAGTTTATTTATGACCATTACAAACGCAAATTTTGATGAAGCATCATTGGAAAAGCAGATAGTAAAAATGCTTTCTAAAAGAAACGAATTGAAGAATAAAGTTACCGGTGTTCAATTAGGAGATGCGGCAAACTTTGAAGTTTCGAATAGGGCATCTATGCTTGAGAAAGCCTCAAAAGTAGGCGTACTTGCCACAGAGAATGAAGATATCCGCTCTTTGAGAGAATTAATTACCTATGGTGTAAAAGGTATGGCGGCATATACACATCACGCACTAAACTTGGGTAAAGAAAATCCTGAGATATATAGCTTTATATATGAAGCTTTGGCAGCCACCTTGGATAATTCTTTATCGGCGGACGATTTGGTCGCTCTGACCATGAAAACCGGGCAATTAGGTGTAACTGCCATGGCACTCCTTGATGAAGCCAATACATCAAAGTATGGAAATCCTGAAATCACAAGTGTTAATATTGGAGTTAGGAAAAATCCCGGTATCTTGATTTCCGGACATGATCTTACCGATCTTGAACAGTTGCTTGAACAGACCAAAGGGACTGGTGTTGATGTTTATACCCATAGTGAAATGCTTCCTGCCCACTATTATCCTTTCTTCAAAAAATACGACAATTTTGTAGGAAACTACGGAAGTTCATGGTGGAAACAGACTGAAGAATTTGAGACCTTTAACGGACCGATTTTGTTTACAACCAACTGTCTTGTACCGCCAAAGAATGAGGAAGTAAGAAAGAGAATATTTACTACCGGTGCAGCAGGTTATCCGGGATGCACACATATTGAAGCCGATGAAAAAGGAAAGAAAGATTTTACTCCAATTATTGAAATGGCTAAGAAATGCAAGGCACCAATAGAAATTGAAAACGGAAGTATTGTAGGCGGTTTTGCCCATGCCCAGGTTCTTGCTTTGGCAGACAAGGTGATTGATGCAGTTAAGTCGGGTGCAATCAAGAAGTTCTTTGTTATGGCCGGTTGTGACGGTAGAATGAAATCTAGGGATTATTATAGAGAGTTTGCTCAAAAACTTCCGAAGGATACGGTTATCCTTACTGCAGGATGTGCCAAATATAGATACAATAAGCTTCAATTGGGAGATATAGGCGGTATTCCGAGAGTATTGGATGCGGGGCAGTGTAACGACTCTTACTCCCTTGCCGTTATTGCATTAAAGCTGAAAGAAGTATTTGGGTTAAACGATATAAACGAACTTCCCATTGCATACAACATAGCATGGTACGAGCAAAAAGCTGTCATAGTACTGTTGGCACTGTTGTACCTGGGGGTTAAGAATATCCACCTTGGACCTACATTACCCGGATTCTTGTCACCAAACGTGGCAAAAGTCCTTGTGGACAAATTCGGTATAGCCGGTATCGGAAATGTGGATGACGACATAGCAATGTTTATGGCATAATAAATATAAGGATTAAAGTTGATAAAGCAAAGGAGCTTAAAAAGCCCTTTGCTTTTTTGTTATATCTGTTGTTAAGCAATTGATAAAGGGAAAACTAAAATTTTATCTATAATTAAAAACAATTTAATAAAAAGTTGAGGAGGGAAAGATAGTGGGTAAAAAAAGTGAACTGATTAATGAAATGATAAAATACTATGCAGGGGATGTTAAAAGAATCAATCATTTTATGAAAGTATACAGCTTTGCAAAAACAATCGGTGAGATGGAACAACTTGAGATTGAAAAACAGGAGATACTGGAGTTGGCAGCGATCGTCCATGATATTGGTATAAAGGTCAGTGAGCAAAAATACAATTCAAGTGCGGGAAAATACCAGCAAATTGAGGGCCCGGGCATTGCAAAGGAACTTTTGCAAAAACTGGGCTTTAGAGAAACAATAATATCGAGAGTTTGCTATTTGGTTGGGCATCATCACACCTATAATATGATTGAAGATTTGGATTTTCAAATTCTTGTGGAGGCAGATTTTCTGATAAATATACACGAGGATGGTATGGATATGGATACAATCTGCAAAATTCGTGATAACTATTTCAGGACAAAGACTGGAACCTCCTTTTTGAATATGATATATTTGAGCTGATTCTATTACGGTTCATCCTATGAACTTGATTTTTTTGTTTTGAGTATTATTGAAGTTCTATTGCCAATAATAAATAAGGAATAATAACTAAACTGACTTTACAGCAAAAATATTGCTCAATACCTGCAGGATTTATTAACTTGGACGTAGAAAAAAAGATTAATTTATTGTCGGAAGGAGAAAAATAGATGGAGAGCAAGGAACTAATCAAAAATGCAGGGAACTCTGACGAGATAACCAGAGAGTATTTTGATTCGCTGTTAGTTGAGATGAGGCACATAGATTCGGTAATACCTTCAACAAAACTTGAGTTATATGGAGAAACCTTCGATACTCCAATTATGATGGCTGCATTATCCCATTTGAATAATGTGCATAAGAACGGACTGGCTGAAATGGCTAAAGGGGCATTAGCAGCAAATGCGGTAAACTGGGCAGGTATGGGGGATGAAGCGGAACTCGAAAGAATTGTTGCCACCGGTGCCAGGACAATAAAAATTATTAAACCCTATGCCGATAATGATTACATTTTCCACAGGATAGAACATGCTGAAAAGTGCGGAGTAATGGCAGTGGGAATGGATGTGGATCATTCTTTTGCGGGAAACGGCCAATATGACGATGTCTTTGGAATGAAAATGTCCTCTAAGAATCTCAGTGAAATTAAGGAATTTGTAAAGGCCACAAAATTGCCTTTTATAATAAAGGGTGTTTTGAGCGAGCAGGATGCATATAAGGCTTTGGAGGCAGGTGCAAGGGGAATTGTTGTGTCCCATCATCATGGGATTATGAAGTATGCTGTTCCTCCTTTGATGATATTACCCAAGATAGCAAAGTTGGTTGACGGTAAAATTCCTATTTTTGTTGACTGTGGAATTGTTAGCGGTATGGATGCCTTTAAGGCATTGGCCTTAGGTGCAACTGCAGTTTCGGTAGGTAGAGCCATTATGAAACCCCTTGCCGAAAATGGAGCTGAGGGAGTAAAAGATCTGATTGTGAAGATGACCGGGGAGTTGGCAGGAGTTATGGCAAAAACTTGTTCACCGGATATTAGACACATCGATCCTTCAGTTATTTGGCACAAGAATAGAATAGTATAACTTCAATTCATAAACAAAGGAGAAATTGATATGAGAATTGGCGGTTCTATAGAAAGGCCCTATAATAATCCTGAAGAATGGTATCAACTGGTGAAAGAACTGGGATATAGAGCGGTATTGGCACCGGTTGACTACAAGGCAAGTAAAGAGGAAAAACAGGCATATATTCAATGTGCAAAGCAGCATGATATTATAATTGGCGAAGTCGGTGTATGGAGAAATATTTTGGCTATAGACGATAAAGAGCGTAAAGAAGCTATGGAATTTTGCAAGAATCAGTTGGAATTGGCAGAGGAACTTGGTGCCAACTGCTGTGTAAATGTCGCCGGCAGTAGAGGCGAGATATGGGATGGTTTTTATGTTGAGAATTATTCAAAGGATACTTATGCTTTAATAGTGGATTCTGTCCGGGAAGTAATTGACGCAGTAAAGCCTAAGAGAACCTTTTATACCCTCGAGTCAATGCCTTGGATGATACCCGATTCACCCGACAGTTATCTGCAATTGATTCGTGATGTTGATAGGGAAGCCTTTGGGGTACATTTGGATTACGTAAACATGATAAACTGCCCGAAAAGGTATTTGTTCTGTGACGATTTTATCGAAGAATGCTTTAAAAAGTTAGGTCCTTACATAAAGAGCATTCACGGAAAAGATGTAATAATGGAAAATGCCTATACAACAATAATTCGTGAAACCATGCCAGGAAAAGGGATTATAAATTACCAAAAGGTTGCAAGATTATGTGAGGCTTTAGGGCCGGATACTCCTCTTTTTGTAGAGCATCTGCCCGATTTTGAAACTTACAAAAAAGCAGCAGCTTATGTGAGGGAACAGGCTGAATTGGCCGGAGTTAAAACAAGTTAGTATTTATTCTTATTCGCAGAGTTTTTGATTAGTCAGGTAATTTACTAACTTCATTGGAAATTCTTTTTCTAAAAATTAAATAAATGACTATGCCGGGAGCAAACATTTATCCCGGCTTTTTATGTTTACATCCTTTTTCTTTAGGAAGCTGGGGAAAATATATTTTATAATTATCCTCTGTTTAAATTTGATAAGTCAAAGTATAATTAAAGTATAAGTAAAAATTTGTACGTTGTTTTTCTTTATGACCGAAGATAAATTTAAGCTTATAAGGGGGAGCTTATAGTGAAAAGGTTATTGGCGTTTTTTGTTATGTTTGGGATTATGTTTAGCTTATTTTCGAACATTGCATTGGCAGATGGCATCATTTCTACAATGTATGGGGATCTTAACGGGGATGATAGTGTAAATTCGCTGGATTTTGCAATGCTCAGAACCTATCTTGTGGGAAAAAGGTCAAACTTTCCGGTTTCAAACTGGGAAGTGGTTGGAGATGTCAATGCAGACAATTCGGTGGACTCCCTGGACTTTGCTTTAATGAGAAGATACCTAGTAGGACAAATTTTACAGTTCCCGGCAGAAAGAATAAAACCTCTGCCGACACCTACACCCGAAGAAACAATATGTCAAGCGGAAGATGCCATTCTTTACAGTTCAATTTTTGAGAATATACATTCCGGTTATACCGGCAGCGGTTATGTAAATTATAATAACGAATACGGAAGTTACGTTGAATGGAAGATTAATGTTGCAAAATACGGTACCTATAAGCTTATATTCAGATATGCAAACGAAACAAGCCAAAATCGTGCCATGTCAATAAGCATAAACGGAGAAAAAGTACTTAACAGTTTGGATTTCAATTCCACCGGTTCCTGGAGCAGCTGGGGCGAAAGCTATATTGTGGTAAACCTCAATCCGGGCGATAACTCGATTAGGGCTACCGCCATAACCACGGATGGTGGGCCGAATGTTGATTATTTAAAGGTAGTATCGACAAATGAACCGGTTATGACACCTGAACCGACAATAGTCCAAACACCTACACCGACCCCGAAAACGGGAACCCCAACTCCTAGTTCTTCATCAAACATACCTGCTGGGGCAATTGTTGTAGATAAAAACGGCAGGGGCAATTATACAACTGTCCAGGCCGCTGTAAACAGCTTGGGGTCAAAGAGCTCTGAAGCAAAGACAATTTACATTAGAAACGGAAATTATAAAGAGGTTGTCACCATACCTAACGGAATTTCCAACCTTACAATTATTGGAGAATCTAAAGATAATGTTGTTATTCATTATGACAATTACAACGGAAAGAGTAACGGCAACGGAGGAACCTATGGCACCAGCGGAAGTGCTTCGGTGTTTATAAAGGGCAGCGATATCACCGTTTTAAATATTACCTTTATGAATTCCTTTGAAGAAAAGGGAAACAGCAATGAACAAGCTGTTGCCCTCAGTGCAACAGGCAACAGGATAAAATTCAACAACTGCAATTTTATCGGCAATCAGGATACATTGCTGTGTGATGGCGGTACACAATATTTCTATAAATGTATGATTTCCGGTGATGTGGACTTTATATTTGGACGAAGTCAGGCAGTGTTTGAAGATTGTGAAATCCGTTCATTAAACAGAGGCAGTAAAACCAATAACGGATATATTACAGCAGCAAGAACAGATACCTCCGCACCCTACGGTTTTGTGTTCCTCAACTGCAAACTGACCTGCGAATGGGGTACGGCAGCGAACAGTGTATGGCTCGGAAGACCGTGGTGTCCGAACGGTACCGACGTAAATAAGCCTGCTGTGGCTTATATCAATTGCAACATGGGGGCACATATCAAGACAGAGGGATGGACATCAATGTCCGGGGTGGATCCTTCCCATGGTCGCTTCTATGAATATAACAGTTCGGGAAGCGGTGCTGCCATTAACAGTTCAAGGCCCCAGTTGACTCCATACCAGGCTGCAAGTTATACAAAAAGTAATGTATTGGGCGGTTGGAATCCCAGTTTTTAATAAAAGTTTTAAGTTACAATTATCCGATAAACAGCACCGTATTTTGTTATACGGTGTTTTTTATTACACCTCTTTCGAACTCAGTGAAAGAGGGAAAAACAGGGGCTCGATGCCCTGAAGTTTTTGTTTAGGGGCTTTAGAAAGCAGTGAAAACCTTAGAAATGGAAGGGATGTAGATAACCTCTAAGATTTTATTTCAGGTTTGTTCCAGGTGTGAAAAAATGACTTGGAGATTTAACTTGTCATAAGATTAAAAGTGTTTGCTTTCTTTTAAGTTTCAAACTTGTAAAAGTCGATTGTATTATATGTAAATTGATGGAAATATCATTGTGGACAATTTGGTTGTTGGATAGTATAATTAGCATATACTATCGGTAATGGCTTTAATCTTCAATATAAAGCCATCGGAGCTAATGCAAAAACTACCTTGGAGTTCCGAATTGGCGGAAGAGAGTTGTAGGTAGAGATGGAATACATAAGTGGAGTAGTTGAACGAATTACATATGTAAATGAGGAAAACGGATTTAGTGTCATAAAGATAAAATCCAAAGGTTTTAGCGATCTTGTTACTGTTGTGGGAAATCTGGCTTCCGTGAATGTTGGTTCTGCACTAAGGCTGAAAGGGAGCTGGAAATTTGACAGCAAGTTCGGCAGGCAGTTTAATGCTGTCGATTATCGTGAGACAGTTCCGGCCACTATTGCAGGGATAGAGAAATACTTAGGCAGCGGTCTGATAAAAGGTATAGGCCCTGTTTATGCCCGGCGAATTGTCAAGCATTTCAAGGAGGACACCCTTCGAATAATTGAGGAAAGTCCCGAACTTCTGATTAATGTTGAAGGTATAGGGCAAAAACGGGTGGAAATGATTAAAAAAGCTTGGATGGAGCAGAAGGAAATAAAAAATGTCATGCTCTTTCTCCAAAGCAATGGGGTTTCTACTGCCTATGCCGTAAAGATATATAAAACCTACGGTAACGAGAGTATAAACATCGTGAAAAATAATCCTTTTCGTCTTGCTGACGATATCTGGGGAATAGGCTTTAAAACTGCCGATAAAATAGCACAGCAGCTTGGCTTTGAAAAAAACTCCTTTGAACGCTGCAGATCAGGAATCATTTATGTGTTAAATGAACTTTCAAATGACGGACACTGCTACTTAAAAAGGGAGCAGCTTGTTGAAGAGGCAGTGAAGATACTTGAAATAGATGAAGATTTGATAAATGCCACTCTTGACAGGATGATTGAAGAAAAGACTGTAGAATCCGACGAGGATAATGCTATCTATCTTCCGGCATTTTATTACAGTGAAACCGGTGTGGCAAAAAGAATTATTGAAATCCTTTCAGAGAAAAGTAAAATCATGTCAATTGATATTGAGCGAATAATTGACCAAATACAGTTAGAACATGGCATATCCTATGATGAAGTTCAATTGGAGGCTATTAGGGCGGCAGCTGCCTCCAAATTCATGGTTCTTACCGGTGGTCCCGGTACCGGAAAGACTACCACTACTTTAGCCATTATAAAAGTGTATCAAAAGATGGGTCTAAAGGTTTTGCTGGCGGCACCGACCGGTCGTGCCGCAAAAAGAATGTCTGAGACTACCGGAATGGAAGCGAAGACTATCCATCGTCTTCTGGAATTCAAACCCGATTCGGGATATCAAAGAAATGCCGACAATCCTTTGGAATGTGATGTATTGATTATCGATGAGACATCAATGGTGGATATTGTCCTCATGTACAACCTTTTAAAGGCTGTGACAAACGAAACTATTGTGATTTTGGTGGAAGATGTGGACCAGTTGCCGTCGGTGGGAGCGGGAAATGTACTTAGGGACATAATCGATTCCGGCATTATAAAGGTTGTCAAACTAACGAGAATATTTCGCCAGGCTTTGGGAAGTGCCATTATAACAAATGCCCATAGAATTAACAAGGGTGAGATGCCCATATTAAAAGGCGGACGTAACAGTGACTTTTTTTACATAAAGGAAGAAGAACCTTCCAAAATAGCCGAAACCATAAAAAGTCTATGTTCCAAACGCTTGCCTGACTATTACAAGGTTGATCCCATAAACGACATACAGGTGTTGTGTCCCATGCAGCGGGGGGAAGTGGGGGCACAGAATCTCAACATTATTTTACAGGAAGCTTTAAATCCTACCGATGAGACTATAAAGTACGGAGGTACGATATACCGGCTAAAGGACAAAGTAATGCAAATAAAAAACAATTACGATAAGAATGTCTTTAACGGTGATGTAGGGATAATAAGTAGAATAGACCTGGAAGATAAAACTCTAACAATATCCTTTGACGGTAATGATGTGGAGTATGATGTTACCGAATTGGATGAGGTTACGCTGGCCTATGCCACTACAGTGCATAAGAGCCAGGGCAGTGAATACAAAATAGTGGTGGCACCCTTTACAATGCAGCACTACATGATGTTGCAAAGAAATTTATTGTATACCTGTGTAACCAGGGCGAAAAAAGTATTTGTACTGGTGGGTTCGATAAAGGCTATAGGCATTGCCGTATCAAACAGTAAAATCCAGCATCGCAATACCATGCTGGCAAAAAGACTTCAAGAGAAGTATTCATTAAAGGAAGCCGAAAATTTGCCTTTAACCTGATTAAACTTTTTCGGCCGAAGTGAATAACACAAAATCAAAGGGGCAAAGATGCCCCGAAGATTACCTTGTAAGATGTTTTGAACAATGTTTTTTAATGCTTGGGAAAAGACTGTGTTGGAGTATTGGACACTCCGTTTTTTTGAACATTGGTTTCAAGATTATGTTTTTCCTCAGCAGCTTCTGCGTCTGCTTTTGTTTCATGAATTGTGCTTTTGGGATGCTGAGGCGGTGCGTAAATTGAGTACAGTTTTATCGGTATGCTGCCTATATTGATTAAATTGTGCCATTTACCGGCCGGTATGACGAAAGCATAATCATCGTATACATTTGCCTGGAAATCGAGATTGTCCTTCTTATCTCCCATTTTGACTATTCCCTGACCCTGTTCGATGCGAATGAATTGGTCTAAGTCGGGGTGGATTTCAAGGCCGATATCCTCTCCGGGATTGATACTCATTAGAGTAATCTGCAAATGCTTTCCGGTCCACAATGCCGTTCGAAAGTTGTTGTTTTGCTTTGAGGCTTCTTCTATGTTAATGGCAAAGGGATCCGGACCGTAATCCTTTAGCTTGATGTAGGCGGTTTTACTTGCGGGTGGGAAGTTTGGGTTATTGTAATTCATGTACGGCATTGGAGTATTGTACAATTGCGGATACAAAAACGGCT